>Ga0306920_100002658_pt1 | contig 22589 bp, 15 predicted proteins | sample flu12Cox44000170_FD_204666 | JGI IMG/M metagenome (GOLD analysis project Ga0306920, IMG submission 204666) | Lab enrichment of tropical soil microbial communities from Luquillo Experimental Forest, Puerto Rico - flux4day.12C.oxic.44.000.170 (v2)... | ecosystem: Environmental > Terrestrial >...
AATGAGAGCCACTCTGTACCGTTTTGACTCAAGATCTCGCATCAGCTTTTGAATGTTGCACTTGTGGAAGAGATCTCCCCATGACCGAACTGGACGAAGTGAGTACTGGAACGGGAAATCTCTTCACTCGAAGGTTCCAATATTCCTAGTGCTGCCACGACAGCGACTGTAGTTCTTGACGTCCCCCTGTGAGACGAATCATTGATCCAGCTGGTTGCCGGCTAATTGTTATGCGTTGCCAGATCGATGCAACGCCATCTAATAGGTTGATCCGACAGTACTTTCCATAGAAAACAGATCTTTCGGGCTGTACTCAATCAAACCTAAACAGAGCAAGGTTCGGTTTGAATCAACGCTCGCGAACGAATTTACCTTTGAGACTCCTGCAAGTAGACTTCGAGCTAGTTTTGCGCCGACACATTGAGACAACCCGACGCAGAGCCGAGAATTAGGTTTTTGTCCGCGCCTGACCCCGCCGATCCGTGACCCGGCGCTTGCGGGACAAGACCGCCAAACCTTTCGCAACTTTGAGAGGCCCACGATCATGAGTGAGAAAACGGAGTTGGCTATCGATTGCGTCCGGTTGTCCACTCTTACTGCTTCGGATGTAGTGACCGTCGCTTTGCAAATGATGAGATTTCCTTTCGTCGGCCAATTGAACGTTAAGGATGTCTTTCAAACGACGAACCAACTTGAGATTGCAGACCGGAAAGAGAATTTCGACGCGATGACTCAAGTTACGTCGCATAAGGTCTGCGCTGCCAAGGTAAATTTCCTCGGCTCCTCCATTCCGGAAATAGTAGGCTCGGCTATGCTCTAAGAACCGGCCGACGATGCTTGTGACGCGGATATTGTCACTGAATCCTTTGACCAAAGGCCGCAAGCAGCAGAGTCCACGTACCAGTAGATCAACCTTCACACCCGCTTGCGAAGCCCGATAGAGCAGCCTGATCATTTGGGGGTCTTCCAGTGCGTTCATTTTAAAAATCAGGTGGCCAGGATCGCCCTTTTCTTGAAGTGCGATTTCTCTGAGGATCAATTCTTCGAGCCGAAGCCTTAAATTGACGGGCGCCACAAGGAGTTCCTGTGGCTCATTGTTCCTAGAATATCCCGTGAGTGCGTTGAAAAAGTAAGTGGCGTCATTCGCGATTTGCTCCTTGCAGGTCAAAAAGCCGAAGTCGGTGTAGATGCGTGCGGTCATCGGATTGTAATTGCCCGTTCCCAGGTGAACGTACCGACGAATGGCTTCACCTTCGCGGCGGACCACCAAAGCGATCTTCGAATGGACTTTCAGGCCGACCAACCCGTAGACGACGTGTACGCCAGCATCTTCCAAAGTTCGCGCCCACTCAATGTTGCTTTCTTCGTCGAACCGTGCTTTGAGTTCAACAAGTACAGATACTTGCTTTCCCTGTTCGATGGCCTCAAGGAGGGCTGCCACAATTGGCGAGTTGCGACCCACACGATACAAGGTCACTTTGATCGCCAACACGTTCGGGTCGCGCGCAGCCTCCTGGAGGAATTCGACGACTGGTTGAAAAGAGTCGTAGGGATGATGCAGCAAAAGATCTTCGCGGCGGATGACGGAGAAGATATCCTCCTCCTCATTGGCCGCAAGGCTTGTTGGAATGGACGGCACAAAAGGCTTGTCCTTCAAGTCTGGGCGGTTCAGTGCATACAGTTCCATCAACCGCCCGAGACCGATGGAGCCTCGGATCCGGTACACGTCCTGTTTGTCGATCGGCAAATTGCTGGCGAGAATCTCCAATATCTTCTCGGACATTTCCGCGTCCACCTGAAGCCGTACAACGTTGGAAAACCGTCGCTGTCTCATGGCCTCTTCGACACTTTCCAGAAGGTCGTCGCTCTCCAGTTCCTGAATGGCGACTTCTGCGTCGCGAGTCACCCGGAACGGGTGAGCCTCAACGATTTCCATTCCCGGAAATAGCAAATGAAGATTGGCGGTGATTAATTGCTCCAACCACACAAACTTGTTTTCGGACGCTGACGACTTGGAAGTCTTCGCTTGACGAGGACTGGAGATTACCGGAACAAGCCGGGGCAAAGATTCAGGCACTTTGATCCGAGCGAAGTTTTCTGTGCCTTGGTTGTCTCCCACGACCACGGCCAAATTCAAACTGCCACTCGAGATATGAGGGAACGGCCGGCCAGGATCGAACGCCAACGGTGTGAGGACTGGGAACACGTGCTGAAGGAAATACGCGTCCATCGCAGATCGTTCTTCTGGTTGTAGTGAAGAAATGTCCGAGATCCGGACCCCTTCGCGCTCAAGGGCGGGCAGGAGCGTGTCGCGCAAGAAATCCTGGATCTCTTCAACGAGTTGCCGGACTTGTTGACGAATGAATTGCAATTGGAGTGCCGCGGGCAGACCATCGACGCTCGCTTCTTGAGCGCCACTGGCCGCCTGCCTTTGAAGACCAGCAACTCGCACCATAAAAAACTCGTCCAGGTTGGAACTGACGATGGAAAGAAACTTTATTCTCTCTAGGAGTGGATTCTCCGGGTCCTGCGCCTGCTCCAGGACTCTTTTTTGAAATTCCAATAAGCTGAGTTCGCGGTTGATGTACAACTCGGGAGACTCCGCGGTCAACAGAGTCTGAGGGCGTGGTGACGCATCCGATGATGGCGCCCTAATGGGCGCAGCGGCGGCCGAAACCTCCATGGGGTAGTCGGAATCCAATTCGCCGCGTGGAGAAGTTTGCATAGGGCCCCTATTCTACTAGGTTCCAGTTAGAAATAACGCTTTTACCACTACCTCTACCACTGCATGGGAAGATTCCGGCGACCCTCTTATTCCGACAGGTCTCCCGAAACACGAGAATATGCTGGAAGAATGGATTAGGTCTATCTCCGGGTATCACTCCCCCGGGGTACCTCCTGCTGAACGCTAGAAGGTGGTGTGACGTTGGAGTGGAGAAATGAATTTAGGCCACACACAGGTACAGATTTTCAGCAAGCCGCCGGACGAGCGCCAGTCATCGCGCTACGAGCAACAAACAACGCGAATGCGAAATCAAGCCTGGAAGTGATAGCATCTCGGAATGACGGGCAAGTATGGGAAGCAAGTATTTCGGCAATGCGGTCACGGAAAATCCATTCATTACGCCAACCATGTCACCAAAATGAAGTTCGTAGCACCTGCAACTTCCCGGGTTGCAAGTGCAGCGACTACAAACCGACGAGGAAGGTGTGACCGTCGCCCGGAGGAAAGTTCTCGGTCTCTATGATTAAGCAGCTCTCCTTCGAGCAAGCACTAATTGAGGTGTGGAGACAGGCCCTTCTCGAAAACGTGAAAGTCATCTCACTTGGGGCGGAAAGTTACCCTGTTCGCACAACTGCCAAACGCGGCTTGCGTCTGGTGGACTTTATGCTGGAAGGAATTGCGATAAGAGGAATTGAGCAGAATCCTGAAACGAAATCTCGTTGGGCACCGATGGCACGGTCCGGTAAGAAAGTCATGCAGTTCCTGAGCAATGGGCGCTATGTCGCGAATGTCGTGGATGGAAAAGTGAATGTTTACGGCAAGGAAGCAAGTGCTGGTCGGTAACTTGCCTTGCGAGTTCGACCATCGGCGTTCGATGAAACGAAACTCGAACTTTGGAAGATTGAATGTGACCCACTTTCCAACCCGCCGAAGATTCCGACGCTGCTGAAATTGGTTTGAGCCGCGACGGTCTCCAAGACGCTGTTATGTGTAGTCCAGTTTGAGAAACGCTGCCCCACCCCTATTAGTTGTGTTGGTCTGGTGTTCCTAACTTCCTCGCATTAGAAGACAATCTTGACCAGCCGATGCAACAACTCTTCGAGTGGCATGATCGTGACGTCGTTATATCCAAAGGGCACAATACGCATTTGACGCACCACTGCGTAACTGTTTCCCAGATCGGCGAGAGATTGAATGTCGGCTGTGCCCAAAATGGCCTCGTCTTTCGCGCCACCGTGTAGCAACTTCTCGTCGAAATCTGCCGTGAGGTGGCTAGTGTCCCGTACTCACGCAAACCGCGTTGCTTGGCGCTAGCCAGTTGTGGGCTGAAGATGGTCAACGGTCCAAGTATCACCAGCACAAAGAAACCGGCCATAGCGACTATGGTCATCTTGAATGACAGGAGGTTCTGGCCTTCGTAGAGAAGTCGGTTGGCGATGATTCCCGAAAGCAATACACCCTGGGCGAATAGAATTGGCGCAAAGGCGTAGCTGCTTCTTCCTAGAAAGCCGATTCCCCCAGCACTGTCGGGATGTGTTGGCAGTAAGCGCAATTTCAATCGGGAGGCACGCCAGAGAAGCCAGAACCAGATGACTAGCCTGAGATACCAGCGCAAAAGGATGAATTGAGCGATGGGAATGCTCACAAAGGCGAACCAGTAACCAGGCAACGTGAGGTGAAGGTTGGCTCCCTCGGGCATTGCGTACCAGCTCGCTGATCCAAGGGCCACCTCTTTCAGCCAGACCCAGCGACCAGCCGTGTAAACAAAAACAATTAGCGCCGCCTCCAGAACTACAGAGTTGCGTACACGCATGGCGGACTCGATGATTGCGTGAAATTTCGGAATGTCCTCGGAAGCAACGATTTCGCGTTCAAGAAATAGCTTTACGACCGACCGAGTTCTTTGATGGACGACTAGCTCGGCAATCACAAGTACCGGAATCGCAATTAAGAACCGGACATGGGTTTCAATATCGCGCAAGAAGGGCAAGCCCTGGCCTCCCAGCAACTGGCCCCCAATTGCTGACAAAACTAGGAGCGGCAGCCAGGTGACGGAAGAAATAAAAAGTACGCGGCGCCCTTAAGAGTTCAAGAGTGGGCCCAGTGAGATAGGCTTTCCGGAATAATTGGTACAGCGGGCCGCCGAGTGTCAGTGAGAAGTCGGGTGCTTCTTGCATAGTTTTAGGATTGTCATGATTGGGATATTCTCCTGTGCCTGAAAAACGAATGGCGTGCATCGGGACCTGTAGCGCAATTCTAACGGTTATTTCGCACAGCGTTACAAGGAAAACTTCTCCCCTAGGGTAGTTGGAATAGATAATAGTGCTGCGGTATCGCAATCTGCTGGTGCGGCCGCTGAGGGAAGCGGGCGTGAGCTACAACCAACAGAAGTTGCACAAGGTTGGTTATTTCCAGGAGCTGCTGGCGACCAACCCGGATATCGATGCGAGACTACGGCCACTCCTGCAGCTGTGCCGGCAAACGCTAGTGCGTTTACGGAAAATGGAAGGTGCGCTGGTGCGGTCACTCGAGCGAGACCCTCTCTTGGTCGAACGTGTGGAGCGACTGATGACCATTCCCGCGGTTGGCCCGATCACGGGGCTGACCTGGGCGCTGGAAGTGGGTGCGGTAAAGCGCTTTTCCTCGAGCAAAAAGGCCATCCGTTATTGCGGGCTGTGTGGCGCGGAGAAGAGTTCCGCGGGCATCCGCAAGCGGACCCCCATTTCCAAGCAGAGTAACCGCATCTGCAAACGGTGTTGGTGGAGGCAGCCAAGATGACACCACGGCTGAGCCCTGAGTTGGCTCTCCTTTATGACCAGGCTAAAGCGAAAGGCGACGCCAATCGAGCGACAACCGTAAGCGCTTCGTTACTTGCCCCAAGATCGATTCGTTTGTCACCATCGCCGCGCTACTGTTATCCTGCCGGCAGAGTCCTGGTTCTGGAGGCAAACATGACCCAATCCCTCACACCCCTCGACCCGCTGCTCGTCACCATCGTACTCGCTAGCCTGGCAATCTGCCTGCCGATTCTCATGGTGTTATCGATCCGCTTTTTATGGGATCGCAACTTGAACCTTGGCCATTCGAAACAACTCGAAAAGCTCATCTGGCAGTTGCATCGCATCGCCAGCGCACTGGAGCACCAAATGAATTTGTCATTTCCCGCCGTTCAGCCGGGCACGGAAGAGCCTCGCGATCTCGCCTATCTCCAGAAGCATGCTGCCCAACCGAACCCTGCTACACAGAGCGTCGCAACTCCCAGTGCTGTGGCGCCCTCCCCGCATCAGGTTGGCGTGCAACAGCCCGTGACTCCGCAGCCAGCCGCCCAGGAGGCGTCTACTCCTCCGCGTGTGCCACAAGAGGTTTCTGCCGAGCCCCCACGCCGTGCCGGCGTCAACTCCATGTTCGGCCTCTAGCTTTGATTATTTCCTCGCGGCGCCTTGGCAGGCGACGCTGTTTCTGGTTTAGGTTTTCCGGTGGTTGCGGGGAGAGAACTTCCGGTTTCCCAGCTGGGAATGGGTTCCAAATTCAACAAAGCCGCTAAGATAGCGTCTATCTCCTCCGACCCTTTCATTTCGTCCATTTTCTGGACGGCGGCCAAAAAATAGGGTGAAGCAGGGGTAAGGAAACGGGGGGGTGCGGAGATCGCGCAGGTCTACGTTGGCGAGCCGCTTGCGAGTGTGCCGCGCCCACTACGGGAGCTGAAGGGATTTGGAAAGGTAAATTTGAAGGCAGGTGAAATGAAGCGGGTAACCGTCACGCTCGACCGGCGCGCTTTTTCCTATTACGACGTGAAGAAACATGATTGGTATGCCGAGCCGGGAGAATTTGTGCTCGAAGTAGGAAGCTCGTCTGCGGACATCAAACTTCAGGGAAAGTACACGCTGGCCCCCGGACAGGAGACCCGATAGAAACCCTATGACCGCTGCGCTGGCATTTTTCGATACACAGCGACTCGTACATCTTTCGACCGTCGATCTGGTGATCATTGTTTTCTATTTTGGTCTCGTTCTGGCAATCGGGTTTTACTTGAAGGAGCAGGCCAACACCGGCGAGGATTTTTTTATGGCCGGAAGAGAAATGACCGCATGGATCGCGGGCCTCAGTTTCCTTTCCGCCAATCTCGGGTCCCTGGAGTTGATGGGTTGGGCCGGCGCAGCTTATCAATACGGGATTCTTGCCGCTCACTGGTATTGGATCGGGGCTATTCCCGCGATGCTTTTTCTCGCGCTGGTCATGATGCCGTTCTACTACATCTCCAAGACCCACTCCGTCCCCGGTTACCTCAAGTTGCGCTTCGGAGAATCCAGCCGCGCGCTCTCTTCAATTAGTTTTGCGTTCATGACCGTCCTGATGAGCGGCATCAACATGTACTCGATGGCGCTGGTCCTGAAGATCGTTCTCGGTTGGAACATCAACTTTAGTATTTTGATTTCTTCCATCACCGTCGCCATTTACGTCGCTCTTGGGGGGTTGCGATCCGCGATTTTCAACGAAGTGTTGCAATTCATTCTGATTTGGGCCGGTGCGCTGCTCATCCCGATTCTCGGACTGATCGACGCGGGAGGTTGGAGCGGCCTCAAAGCGCGCATTGCCGCCAACGCCTCCGCGGAATACACACACCTCTGGAGCACACTGGGAAAGTTCAGCGATAACCCGATGGGAATTCACTGGACCGGTATTATCTTTGGCCTCGGCGCTATTATTTCCATGGGCTACTGGACCACGGACTTTCTTGTAGTCCAGCGCGTGCTCTCGGCCAAAGACCTACGCGCCGCAAAAATGGCTCCGATCATCGGCGCGGGTTTCAAGATGATGGTCCCTTTTATTGTGATCTTGCCCGGACTGCTTGCGCTTGCAGTTCTGCCAGTGAAGCTGACTGGGGAATCGCAGGCCATTGCTTCCGGCGGTCATAGCTATAACGAAGTACTTCCGTTGATGCTCGCGCGTTACTGTGGGCCCGGCTTACTGGGTCTTGGCATTACCGCTTTAATTGCGGGATTCATGTCCGGTATGGCGGGCAATGTCAGCGCGTTTACGACTGTCTGGACATATGACATCTATCGCGCCTTCATCAGGAAAGATGGTTCCGACTCACATTACGTGAGCATGGGCCGCTGGTCCACGGTCATCGGTGTGGCAATTTCCATCCTGACAGCTTACCTGGTGATGGATTTTAAAAGCATTATGGACTACGTCCAGGCGTTGTTTAGCTTCTTCATCGCGCCCCTCTTCGCAACGGTACTCCTCGGAATGTTGTGGAAACGCGCGACTCCAGCGGGAGGCTTCTGGGGCCTCCTGGCGGGCACGGCTTCGTCGGTTGGCATGTGGGCTTGGGTGAAGTTGGATCCCTCGGCTATTCGCTACGTAGCCCTTTCGCCGTATGCCCGTGACATGGCGGAAAACATGTACCGCGCCCTGTGGTCCTGTCTGATCTGCGCGCTCGTCACCGTCGCCGTCAGTCTTGTTACCAAGCCTAAGCTAGAGGCGGACCTGAAGGGATTGGTTTATGGCGTTACCGATATTCCATCGGAGAGTTACGTCTCCGTGCTTCATCGGCCCTGGTTCTGGGCCGTGGTCGTCGCGGTATTCTTTGTGGGATTGAACATCATTTTCTGGTGAGGAACGATGAAACCTGGCGGCTCCATTTCCATTTGGTTTTTCATTGGGATTTCAATGCTGGTCAATGGCCTGCTGATCTGCGCGGCAGGGATTTATGAGCTTATTCACCCTCCGCAGACGCAGGTCGTGCTCTTTCACGTGCACGCCGGCGTTTGGTGGGGCGGAATTCTGGCGGTGATTGGCGCTGTGTATTGTATTTACTTTGCCCCTGGAAAAGGGCGCGGGTAGGATTCACCGGAAGGAACGGGACAGCCATGGCAAGCAAGAAAATGACGATGGGGTTGATTGTAGGGAATCGCGGGTTCTTCCCAGATCACCTGGCCAAATCGGGCCGCGAGGAAATGATTGCCGCCCTGCAGAAGGCGGGAATGGATGTAGTGGCTCTCGGCCCGGAGCAAAGCAAGCATGGAGCAGTGGAGACGCACGAGGAAGCAAAGTGTTGCGCGGCGTTGTTTCGCAGCAAGAGCGAGCAGATTGACGGCGTAATCGTGACGCTGCCGAATTTCGGCGATGAGCGGGCCATCGCCGATACCCTGCGGCTGGCGCGCTTGGGAGTGCCTGTGCTGGTGCAAGCAACTCCGGACGCACCGGGGAAAATGAAGATTACCCATAGGCGCGACAGCTTTTGCGGGAAAATGTCCGCCTGCAATAATCTGCGGCAGTACGGAATTCCTTATTCGTTGACGAACTTGCATACCGTAAGCTCGCAATCACCCGAATTCAGGAAAGACCTGGAATGGTTTGCCGGCGTGTGCCGGGTCGTGAAGGGGCTGCGAAACCTGCGGATCGGGGCTATCGGCGCGCGGCCCGCGGCATTCAATACTGTGCGCTACAGCGAAAAACTGCTGGAGGCGAGCGGCATCAGCGTGGAGACACTCGATCTTTCGGAAGTCCTTGGGCGAATCAGCCGGATGAAAGATTCAGACGATCTGGTGGTACAAAAACTGCAGTCCATCCAAAAATATGTGACCACTAGCGACATCCCGCAAGCCGCACTGCTCAAAATGGCCAAGCTGGGCGCCGTCGTCGCTCAGTGGATGCAAGCCGTGGATGTCCAGATCAGCGCGGTGCAGTGCTGGACTTCTCTGGAAGAGAACCTGGGCGTGGTCCCATGTACGGTGATGAGCATAATGAGTGACTCTCTGCTCTCCAGCGCTTGTGAAGTAGATGTCTGCGGGGTGCTGGGCATGCACGCTTTGCAACTGGCCTCCGAAACGCCGAGTGCGTTGCTCGATTGGAACAATAACTACGGAGATGACCCTAACAAGGCGGTTTGCTTTCACTGCAGCAACCTGCCGAAGCATTTCTTCAAGGACGTGAAGATGGATTTTCAGGAAATCATTGCCGGGACCGTAGGCAAGGAAAACACCTTTGGGACTTGCGTCGGCCGGGTGAAGGCAGGCGCCATGAGTTTCGCGCGGTTTTCGACCGATGATGCGCATGGAAAAGTCCGTGGTTACACGGGCGAAGGACGATTCACGGATGATCCGCTTGAGACTTTTGGTGGCGCGGGAGTAGTAGAAATACACGGCTTACAAAAACTACTGCGGTATATCTGTGAACAAGGATTTGAACATCACGTGGCCGCGAATTTCTCCAATGTGGCGCCGATGGTGCATGAGGCAGCGAGCCGATATCTCGGCTGGGACATGTACGCGCACTCGGCGTAGGGATTTCCGAGAGCGCACCCCACGGAATAGTCAAGGAGCACACCTTTCGAGCCCAGAGATTCCTTTGAAATGGATATTGCCGTGCACTGACAATGTCTATCGGGGCTAAACTCGCCGGGTTCTTGAATTGCCTCCTCGCGAGTTGAAGACCGGCGCGTCGAGAACAAGGAAGGTGTTTGGACCTATTGGCGATGTCGTGGACGGGATGATGGGTTAGCCGGATAGAAGCGTGCGGTTATTCCTGGCTTGTGTCGTGCTTGTCCGAAGTCTTACAAATCTTGACTCAAACCGCGGACGCGGCTGCTACGGTCTACGGTCTCGGCGTGTGCGAGTCTAGGCGATCTAAGGAAGGACGCCCTATTTCGGTCGTCGATGTTGCGAATCCCGATGATGCAATGGGGTGCTTTTCCCTGACGAGCTTCTGCCTCGCGCGGGTCGGACCAGGCATACCATTGAGGTAGGCCACAATGCCGCGGTACATGCCTTCGGCGATGCGCTGGCGCTGACCGCTCTCAAGCAGCAGGCATTCGTCGCTCGCATTACTGACGAAGGAAATCTCGGAGAGCACTGCAGGCATATTTGCACCGGTCAAAACAACAAAAGGTGCTTGCTTTACTCCGCGGTTCGTCTCTTGACGGCTGACAAGCTGGAGCCGCTGCGAGAGTGCATTCTGGATATCCACGGCAAGCTGTTTTGATTCCGCGAGCTTTTCGGTGCGCGTGATCTTCTTGATCAGGTCCGGAAGATCGTGAAGGGAAGATTCCGCGAGCGCGTTTTCGCGCGTCGCGAGATCTCTGGATTCCCGCGAGGTTGCCAGACTCACGTAAAAGGTCTCGACCCCGCGCGTTTTGCGGCTGTCGCTCGAATTCGCGTGTATCGAGATAAAGAGGTCCGCGTTGGCGTCATTGGCGATGGCCGTGCGCTCTTCCAGCGGAACATGCCTGTCGTCCTTGCGCGTATAGACTACTTCCGCGCTCGGGATGTTTTCTTCAATTAATTGGCCAAGCCGCAAGGCCACATCCAGACAAAGATTCTTTTCGAGCAGACCGCGGGGTCCCATCGTGCCCGTGTCGTATCCCCCGTGACCGGGATCAATCGCGATGCGGTTGATCTTTAGATCCAATTCACGCGTTAGGGAGGGCTGATCTTTGTGACTGGCGCTTATTTCCGCCAGGGCTTTGGCATCTGAGCTAAGCCCACTCTTCGCAGCGGCCATCGGCTGCGCCTGAACGTCGATCACCAAACGATACGGGTCAGAAAGCAATTTCGCAGAAAAGTCTTTCGCACCTCCCGCATCGAGAACCAGCCGGACCACCTCGTCACTATTTTGCGCGACTCGCACCCACTTGAGCAGCCCACCTTCGAGTGGAACTATCTTTTGTCCGACAGACGGGCGCAGCCGCGCATTGTACAGATCGAAATAGATACGGTCGGGCGAATTAATGCGCGCCGACTCATACTGGACCGCGTCGTCAAGAATGACGACCACTTGCGCGTCGTTGTCCGTGCTCGATGCACGGATTGCAGTCACGCTCGGCATGCCTCGTTCGTTTATCCTTGATTCGATAGCCTCACGGCTCTCCGCTGATTCCTGTGTGCCGGACGTTTGCGAGGCACGGCCTGCTGCTTCGCGTTGCACCACGTTTCTTGTCGCCGTCACTTCACCACGCACTATCTTCGTTATTTGCTTCAGCACGGTGCGCGGCAGGGCCAAACCTGCCGAAAACAGAACGGCAATAAGTATCCCCGTACCAATCCTCCAGCCAGGTAAGCCAAAAGCCGCGCGCGGCTGGTAGGTAAGCTGAGGAGTCGAAGGAAGGCTGACAGCCCCCTGCAAATCGGTAGACGAAAGCACGGCTGATGGCGCTGACATCGAAGTCAGTTTGCTCCGAGTCGCAGTTACGAACTCCAGCCTGCGGGTCGCTTTCTCGACGATGTCTGGAGACAAAGTCTGGTACCCCCCGGCATATCCTTCCAACAGCGAGCGGAAGCATATCTTGTTGATATTTCTTGGAATGCCTTGGCTTCGCTCGGCAATGAGCGCCAAGGACTCTAGCTCGAATAGCGTTCCTCCGTGATGCCCCGCGACTCTCAGCCGGTGCCTGACGTACCTAACCGTTTCCTCCTGCGACAGAGCTTCCAGATGTTGTATCACCGTAATCCGCTGCAACAGTTGGGCTAGCTGCTTCTGCTCCAGTTTCTCTCCGAGTTGCGGTTGCCCGGCCAGAACGATTTGCACCAATTTGGAGTGCGGCGTCTCGAAGTTCGACAGCAACCGGATCGTTTCAAGCACTGACTCATCCAGGTTTTGCGCCTCGTCGACGATCAGGACAAAACGTCTGCCAGCTAGCATTTCAGCAAACAAGATTTCATTCAGTTTGTTGTGCATGGCCACGAGACCCATGCCCGTGGAATCGACTCCCAGCTCGCTCATTAGGTATTGAAAAAATTCGCGGGAGTTACACTGAGTCTGGAATAGGAAGACGACCCGAGCAGTATCGCGCAGCCCCTCCAGAACTTGATTCAGGAGCGTCGTTTTGCCCATGCCCGGTTCCGCGATCAGCGCCAGAAATCCCCGGTCGTCTAGGATCGCCTCTGTAAGCGAGTCAAGGGCTTCGCAATGCGTGCGGCTCGGATACAAATACGCCGGGTCAGGTGTGACGCCAAACGGTTGCTCACGCAATTGATAAAAATCGAGAATCATGGGCATGACCTCCATTACACGTGACTCAGCCGGTTTACGCGTTAACCGAATGGGATGAGAAAGCCAGCCCCCACGGGGTGCAATGCGCCCCCATTCAACGACGTGCTCAAAGCACAAGATATAGCAGGCCGGTTGTGAAAAAGCTTAGCACCATGCAGTCAAATGACAGCAAGATTTTGAAGTAGTTCAACCTGACAACTGGTCTGGACCGGGAGATCGCGCGTGCTGAGTCCTACAGGAAAAACTCGCCCTACTGTTCGTACCCTTAGTGGCCACCGTGGCGCTAAATGCAAAGCGTTCCGGACCCGAGATAAAAATCCTCGATACTCATGCCACATCGCAAGAAGGGAGATCCGGAAGTTTGCAACGCGAGCCACGAGCACAGTCGACGTGAGGGAGCCCCCGATGAGCCTTGTCTCAACGCCAACGACAAGGCATTGGGCCCATAACGACTGGGTGGCGCATAACCTGAGTTCCACTGACGAACCGACTCCCCAGCCTTAGGACAAGAGTCCGTGAGCGTTAAGCGAGTATCCGTGCGACAGAATCGTTTCGACAGCCTCGCTCCGGCTTTCGGCGTCAACTTGTTTCAAGATGCGGTGGATGTGATTTCTGACCGTGTACTCGGAGAGGTTCAAATGCGAGGCAATTTCCTTGTTCGTGAAACCCTTCGCAACCAAAGCAACCAACTGCTGTTGACGGAGCGTTAGATCCGGCCGTGCTGCAGCGGGGAGGGCACAGCCACCTTTAGCCGTTTGCGATACATACTGGAAGAGTGCGCCGCACAATTTAGGTGGGCAAACGGCCTCTCCTTTGAACGTCGAGCGCACCGCTGCCACGACCTCCGAGGTGGAAGCGTCTTTCAACAGGTACCCGGTCACGCCCCCGCAGACTGCCGCAAGAAAATGTTCAAAGTCTCCATGCATGCCAATCAGGAGTGACTTCAGGTTAGAAAGGTTATCGTTGTTGAGACGTAAATTTGCCGGAAGCCATCTGGGATCGAGAAAATCGAGGACCAGAACATCGCATTGCGTTTCCAGCAATCTTTGCGGGGAGCATTCTTCTTGGCCGCCACGGCCGACCACAAGAAGATCCGCGCGTTTCCGTAAAAGCCGGTCCAGAGCCTCACGTAACAGGCGGTTCTCAAGCAGCAGAAAGACACGGATGGGCGATTCGGGGACAGATTCACTCACCATGACTAATCCTTCCGGTGGGAAAGCCGGAAAACCTGGAGGCGGACGGACAGCAGCAAAACTTGCAATGCCAGAGTCGAAGGGAAAGTAATCTCCGGGATAAGTATTGTCAAGTACTAAGTATTGAATCACGAATATATCTAGGTAACGTTAGTCTGCCGAATTGCCTCAAATCGGAACTTGCCTGTTATAGCGGGGTGCAACTGGATGAAGAATCGTTTCATCTAGAATTTAGCCCCATGACCTGCTCTCATTCCGATGGTACTAAGCCTAAAGATCCGATGGATTGAAATGGGTACTTAAACCCTTTGTCTTGGTAGGCGTCCGGTAGTATTCAGCCGGTACTTTTCCCGGTAGATATTTGAACCTGTTATGCCGAGAGCGACTCGGCCCATACTCCACGACAAAGTCCCACAGTCTTTTGCGTGGAGTATGTAATGGAAAAACAGATTCGTGTGCTAGTGGCGAATCGCCCCCGCCTAATGCGTGAGTTAATCCTCACCACATTCGCCGATCAACCTGACATCGAGATCGTCGGCGAAGTCGCGGAGGAAGTGGATATCCCGGACTCCGTTGACCGAACACTTCCTGATTTTCTCGTGATCTCTCAGGACACGATGGGTAGACGGCCCTCTGTCTGCGACGTGGTGCTCCATCAACACCCAGAATTGAAGATTATTGCCGTAGCGCCGGATCAGAATTACTCCGTCCACTACTGGGTGTCGTTCGAAATCCACTCGCGTGACGTGGAAGCGTCTGAGGAAGGCATTCTGGAAGTCCTTCGAAGCAAGTCGAAGGCGATTGGGAGTCAAACATGATGCAGGCAGAGTCGCATCGAAGAATGCACGGATCGGAATCGCTTTCTTTCTGCTTCAGGATAATTTTCGTAATCTTTGTTTCCGTTTCTTGTCTTCCTGTGAAAGCTCAGCAGGCTGACCAGAGACGGGTTCCGGCAAACGATTTAGTGGTGCGACGTCAACAAGTCGGACAGTCGGAACTCGAAAAGGAAAACCTGGGATACGTGGCTGCGTCGGCGGTAGAGATTCAAGGAGTACTGGCAAAAGACGTTGGCTTGTTGGTGGAACTCAAACGCTATGTGGCCAAAGAGGCCTCCGATCGCGGACAGGTTGTGAGCGAATCGGATTTGAGCAACCAGGCCATTTTCGATCGGTTAAACCAGGATGTTCAATTTCGTTCCGTGGCGACAAGACTGCTTCAACGCTATGGCTACTTGGTGCCCAGCCCGAATCCGGACTCTACCCTTGCGAAACAGGAGGAGTTGATTCTTAAGGAGCGCGCCCGGCACCTCGTGCAAGTCGAGGGCCAAGAGGATGCAGCTGCACTGCAAAAAAGCAAGAGAGAAGAAGACGACGAGATAGAGCAGACTTCCACGTGCGATCCAAGGAGAGACAAGGATTGCCCCACTGAGCGTGCCAGGTCGCCCAGGTCCAACAGTGATTCGCCAGATATGCAGCAGGCGCCAACGAGCCCGCGGCCAACCCCGGAACAGCAGCTGCAAACCCGACCGGATCAAATGATTCGGACAACCAGTACGCCTCTAGATGGCGGCCAGATCAATGGCCTTGACCTTCAGCTTCGGAATTGGGGTACGGCTTCTAAATCCGAGAAGCGTTTTCCGTCCGGCATTTCGGATGGCTTGCCGCTTGACATAGATAGGTCGTCGCTCTTGAGTGAACTACATCGAACCGGCATGAATCCAGCGGAGAGTTCCAACGTGGCAAATTCCGGGATCTCGAAGGTAGAACCACAAAGGAAAACGCGGACGCGGACCGATCGCAATGGATTTGTCGAAGAGGCATTCGCACCGGTTTCCCTTGTACATCAGGCGACGCCTTTCGCGGATATCCCATCCATGTACGACATGTATGTTCAGGCGGCATCGCACCAAAAGCCCGAACGCTTTGGTTTGGAGGTATTCAGTAACAGTTCGCGACTCGCCGATGTCATGCCGATGGACCTGCCAGTTGGCCCGGAATACGTCGTGGGGCCCGGAGACGGACTGGCTATCGACGTGTGGGGCGGCATCTCGCAACGCATGGTACGCGTTGTAGACCGGGAGGGGCGAATCACGCTACCAGAGGCGGGTCCCTTGTTGGTTAGCGGAAGATCGCTGGGTGAGGTGCAAGAGGCCGTCCAGCGGGTGATGCGGACGGAATTTCGCGATGTTTCGGCGGATGTCTCCCTTTCCAGATTGAGAACGGTGAGGATTTATGTTGTAGGAGACGTCGCGGAACCTGGGGCCTACGATATCAGCTCCCTCTCAACTCCACTGAACGCAATCTTTGCCGCCGGCGGCGTCACGCCTCGCGGGTCACTGCGCGGCCTGAAGCACTACCACGGCAAACAACTGGTTCAGGAAGTGGATGCTTATGACCTGCTATTGCGAGGTGTGCAGTCTGACCTACTGCACCTAGAAAATGGCGACACTTTGATGGTACCCCCACTGGGGCCCCAGGTGACCGTGGACGGCATGGTCCGGCGACCTGCGATTTATGAGTTGCATGGAGAGAGGTCCTTGGCTGAGGTGGTCACTCTGGCCGGAGGAATCCTTCCCGCCGCAACCTTAAGTCACATCGAAGTGCAGCGCCTCGAAGCGCACCAGAAACGCAGTATGGTGAGTTTGACCATCGCTTCCACGGAAAGCCCCGATTCGGTTATCAAGAAATTACAGGAATTTGAAATCGTTGATGGGGATGAAGTGCACATTTTTCCGATTGCGCCGTACAACGAGGATGCGATTTATTTGCAGGGGCATGTGATCCGGCCCGGGCGGTACTCCTACAAGGCCGAGATGAAGTTCACGGATCTCATTGGTTCCTACAATGATCTTCTGCCTGTGCCTGCTGCTCACTACGCCGAAATTATCCGGCTGAATCCGCCCGACAGTCATCCTAGCGTGGAGAGCTTTGATCTTGCGGCAGCGCTGGCGAATCCCGAGGCAGCACCGAAACTCAAGCCGCTCGATACCGTGCGGATTTACAGCAAGTATGACTTTGAGCCGGCGCCCGCCATTTGGGTGGGCGGCGAGGTACGCGCGCCCGGAAAATACAACACTTCTGGAGAGGCGCATCTGCGCGATGCCGTTTTTCTTGCCGGAGGCATGACGCCGGATGCATCGCTTGGTTCGGCTCAGCTTTTCCGCACGCAAGCCGATGGCACGATGAAGATCCTGAGCGTTAACCTGACCGAAGCTCTCGCCGGAGATCCCATTAACAACATCATTCTGCAACCGCGCGATCGCCTTCTGATTCAGCGAAGCTCAGCCAGGCTCGATCCCGCCACGGTATACATCAAGGGCGAAGTAGCCAAGCCGGGACGCTATCCACTGACCACAAATATGCACGTGGAAGATCTGGTGCAAGTAGCGGGCGGATTGAAACGGAGTGCTTATACCGAATCCGCGGACTTGATGCGCTATCCCGAGACCGCTCAGGGACAAATCAGCAGTGAATTTGTGACCGTAAACCTTGGGGAGGCGATAGGTGGCGAAGCAAAAGCCAATCTCCCGCTGCGCGATGGCGATGTCCTCACCATCAAACCGATCGCCGGGTGGAGTGACATCGGGGCATCGGTAACTTTGCGAGGAGAACTGCAACATCCGGGCACCTATGGCATCCGGCCAGGCGAGCGCTTGAGTACGGCTTTGGAGCGCGCGGGCGGTTTCACCGCCGAAGCCTATCCCTATGGAGCGGTGCTGATGCGCCGTGAAGTCCGCGATCTGGAGATCAAAGCGCACAACGAAATGATTGAGCGGGTAAAAGCAGAAAGGGTGCAACTTAAGGCGCTACCGGAAGCAGACGCGGACCAGAAGAATGCGAAGCTGACCGCGCTGGCGCGGACCGACGCCACCCTGAATCAGCTTGTCACGAGCGAGCCGATTGGCCGTGTCGTGATTCATGTGCAGCCGGGAACAAAGGAATGGAAAGACACGGCTGCGGACGTTACCTTGCGCGACGGCGATGTTCTCGTCGTGCCAAAGAAAGAAAACTACGTGATGGTGAACGGACAGGTGTTTAACCCTACGGCCATCAGCTATCGGTCTGGTCTTTCCGCGAAATGGTATCTCAGTCAGGCGGGCGGCCTAACGCCTTTGGCGGATAAGAAAGCGGTTTTTGTGATCCGCGCGGATGGATCGGTGATCTCGGCCAAAAACAATGGTTCTGGATGGTGGATGGGCGACCCCATGAACACCACGCTCAGGGCCGGGGACACCGTGGTCGTTCCGGAAAAGGCGATTAAGGTTGGCGGTCCCAATTGGGCACAAATAATGCAGGCTGCCCAGCTCGCCTCGTCCGTCGCTCTTGCCGTGGCCTACATCCACCCGTAAGGGAGAGCGCTCTTGAGGAAGGTGGTCGCTATGCTGCTTGGTTCGGTGGCTACAACCTGGTTGGCCGTTGCCCCTGTTTGTGGGGCGGGTGTTCCACAAGACTCGGCACAGGGTAGTAGCTCGGAAAACGCGAACACAGACTCGAATGCCTTCCAGCCGGAAAAGAAACCGGCAAAGCACATCTCCATCCGTCTGGAGGACGAGCCCACGTTCACGACGCAGCACAACTGGAAGCGACTAGGACAAGATTTCTTTCAGGATCAAAAGGAAATCTGGACCAGTCCGGCCAAGTTGCGCTTTTCGGACACGCAATGGCTCGTACCGATTGCCGGCGTGACGGCCGGGTTGATGGAAACGGATGCGCAGTACAGCCGTCACCTTTCCCACAATCCGAGCACCCTTAGTAACTACAACAATCTATCCAACGTCACGTTAGCAGCGCTTCTCGGCGGAGCAGGTGGGATGTATCTCCTGAGTTATCGGAACCACGACCAGCACTGGCGCGAGACGGGCTTTCTTGCGGGCGAAGCGGCCATCAACAGTTTCGTTGTAGTCGAGGCTATGAAGTACGCCGCCGGGCGGAGTCGGCCCAATCAAGACTTCGGTCAAGGGCTTTTTTTTCAGAACGGGGGCACTTCCTTTCCCTCGGAACACGCGGCCGCAGCCTGGGCCGTTGCTGGCGTAATCGCCCACGAATACCCAGGACCCCTTCCTAAGTTGTTGGCCTATGGCCTTGCTTCGGTGGTCAGTTTTTCCCGCATTCGCGCGCGTCAGCATTTTCCTTCGGATGTGTTTATTGGCGGCATTGTAGGCACCATGATCGCGCAGGAGACGTACTCTCGGCATCATGACCCGGAATTGGGTGGCGCGGTCTGGAATTCGTTCAGCCACACTTTCCGCAGTGAATCTGCCTCGCGGCCGGGCAATCAGGGATCTCCGTATGTGCCACTCGATAGTTGGGTGTATCCGATCTTCGATCGTTTGATTGCTCTCGGTTACGTGAATACCGGAATGGTAGGGCAACGGCCGTGGACTCGGCTGGAATGTGCCCGTCTGCTGTCGGAGGCTTCGGAGCCTTTTGAGGGGCCACTCGAGGGGAAGATTGCGGAATCCCCGGATGTGAGCGCCATGCTGCGCGCGCTTGAACGAGAATTTGCGGCCGATGGCGAGCTGTTGGTGGATGGTGGCAGAAATGTCGGAGCGCACCTCGAATCCGTCTACACAAGGTTTACCGGGATTTTGGGAAAGCCCCTCACGGATTCCGAGCATTTTGGCGAGACGCTAACAAACGACTACGGACGCCCTTACCAGGAGGGCGTGAATAATGTGACGGGCTTTTCTGGCTGGGCTACAGCCGGACGATGGGTAGCCTATACGCGCGGCGAATATCAATATGCTCCATCGGGCCCCGCCTACTCGACTCCAGTACGCAATTTTATCGCGCAGGCTGACGCCAATCCTGTTCAGCCTGGCACTCCCATCCCAGCAACAAGTCAGTTCCAGCTTTTGGATGCGTACGTCGGCCTGAATTTCAGTAATTGGGAACTAACCTTCGGACAGCAGAGTATCTACTGGGGCCCCAGCAGGATGGGCGCGCTGAACTTCAGTGACAACGCCGTACCTATGCGAATGATTCAGCTGAATCGCATTACCCCCATCATTCTTCCGTGGATCTTTCGTTATTTCGGCCCCATGCACCTGGATTTGTTTTTCGGCAACATGGACGGACACCAATTTCCGCCCAGTGCGATTTTCCACGGAGAAAAATTCAGCTTCATGCCGCTGCCCAATCTGGAAGTTGGTTTTTCCAGGACCGTGGTGATGGGCGGACTCGGCCGGCCCTTAACGATGCGCTCTGTGTGGAATAGCTATGTGAGCATCACTACAATCGCGAACGAAAATCCATCCAATGATCCCGGAAAGCGCACCGCCGGCTTCAATGCTTCTTATCGAATCCCAATCCCGCACTACCCACTAAGTTTTTATGTGGATTCGCTCGCGGATGACAACACCTCACCGTGGGCCGATTGGCGCCGCGCTGGGATCAATACCGGCGTTTATTTTCCGAAGCTTCCAGGCCTAAACAAGCTGGATTTGAGAGTGGAAGGGGCCTACACCGACGTCCCCTTTCCTGAGCCGGCAGGGTATTTCATTTATTTCGACAGTTTTTATCACGATCTCTATACAAACAAGGGTCAGCTCATCGGAAACCCCGTGGGGAGAGATGGAAAAGCCATTCAAGCCTGGAGTCGATACTGGATTGGCGCTCGCACCCACCTCGAATTTGGCTACCGCCATGCTCAAGTCAGCCCGAAGTTTGTGCCGGGCGGCGGAACCATCAATGACGCCTCGGTGCGCGCAGATTTCTGGTTCCGCAAGGTGTGGAACGTGAACACTTCTGTCCAGTATGAACAATGGAGCTTCCCGATCCTGGCTCACGGCCCGCAGACCAACGTGACCTCCTCCGTGGGCATCACCTTTGTCCCCGTTGGAGGCCATCCGTAGCCGAGGAGTGGGAAGGCGCATGAAACGAATTTCAGAGAAGGGTAAAACACAGGAGCTCGAGCAATGATTCAGGCAGTAACAAAGCAACAACTGGAGCTCGGCTAAGTGGGAGCTATGATTTCCAAATCGGAGCTCGTGAAACTGGATCAAATCGACGCGGATGATCCTCGCTTTGATGAATTGGATGATCGATTCTTTCAAGGCAAATTGCTCGTACAAATGCGCCAGCTTTGGAACAAACGTCGATTTCTGGTCCGTTGTGCGATCGCAGGACTACTCGCGGCAACTCTGATCGCCTTCTTGATCCCCAAACGGTACGAATCTACGGCACAGCTGATGCCTCCCGATTCTCAGTCTGCCGGAAATCTCGCAATGATGGCGGGGCTAGTGGGGGGCGGCCAGCTAGCGGGCGGCGGCGGGCTTGGAATGTTGGCGGGGGATCTTTTGGGAATGAAGAGTACCGGCGCGTTGTTTGTGGGTGTATTGCGAAGCCGGACGGTCGAGGATCGCATCGTGGATCGGTTTGACCTGAAAAAGGTCTATTGGCGGGGGCTCCAGGTAAAAGCCCGCGAAAAGCTGGCCGAGCGTACGAGCATCAGTGAAGACCGTAAGAGCGGGATCATTACCATTACAGTGACAGACCGCGATCCAAAGCGCGCTGCGGGCATGGCCGGTGCGTACGTTGAAGAGCTCAACACGCTAATCGAGCAAGTCAGCACTTCTTCCGCACATCGTGAGCGCGTTTTTCTGGAGGGCCGATTGGACGCAGTGAAGCAGGACCTGGAAGCTGCCGAGAAAGATTTCAGCGAATTCGCCAGCAATAAGGGTGCAATCGATATCAGCGAACAGGGCAAGGCGATGGTGGAAGCAGCAGCAACACTGGAGGGCCAGCTCATTGCCACGCAATCGGAGTTGGAAGGATTGAAGCAGATTTATTCCGACAATAACGTCCGGGTGCGTTCGACGCAGGCGCGTATCAACGAACTGCGCCAGCAGCTGCGGAGGCTTGGTGGCAAAGCGGGCAATACTTCAGATAGCGGGAATGACCCCGCTGCCGATACCCCTTATCCAACGTTGCGTCAGCTACCGATTCTGGGCGTACCGTTTGCTGACAAGCTGCGGCGATTGAAGATCCGAGAAGCCGTTTTTGAGACGCTGACCAAGCAATATGAGTTGGCGAAAGTGCAAGAAGCGAAAGAAGTTCCATCAGTGAAGGAATTGGATGCGCCGGTGGTTCCGGAATACAAGTCGTTTCCACCGCGGCTGATGATTATCTCTCTTGGTGTCTTTTGCACCATGCTATCCGGGGTGGTATGGGTGTTAGGCACTGCTCGCTGGCAGGAGATTGATCCGCAGGATCCTGGGAAAGTATTTGCGCAGGAAGTTTTTCAGACCTGTGCGGCACGTTTCCCACTGATTTCGCGCAACGGCCATAGCACACAACCCCCTGTGCCGGAAGCTGAATATCAGGATGCGGATCCGCCCAGAGCCAAAGACGCCAGCGCGGGTGCCTGAAGTAAAGGATTTGTACCTAATACAAAGTAAAAGGGTTAGGTCACCTATACCCTGTAAGTGACGGGGCGAAGCTGTATCTGAGTTTAGAAGCGGACCGGGAGCCGATCAGATGGGCAATTTGCATCAACTGAATCTGAATCAAGCATTGGCGCCTTCCTATGCGTCTTCTCCTGTAGAGTTGCATTGGTATGCCGTTTACACTTGCGCCCAGCACGAAAAAAGTGTGGCCAAACAGCTGGAGCTGCGCTCCATCGAGTATTTTCTCCCTCTCTACGAAAGGGTAAGCCGCTGGAAGGACCGCCGGGTC
>Ga0306920_100002659_pt1 | contig 22586 bp, 23 predicted proteins | sample flu12Cox44000170_FD_204666 | JGI IMG/M metagenome (GOLD analysis project Ga0306920, IMG submission 204666) | Lab enrichment of tropical soil microbial communities from Luquillo Experimental Forest, Puerto Rico - flux4day.12C.oxic.44.000.170 (v2)... | ecosystem: Environmental > Terrestrial >...
AGGAGCACATACATCAGATTCTTGCTGCGCTGACGGCAGCCGAATATAGGCATGAGCGCATCGAATAGAAGAAGTTGTCCAGCGTCTGGTAGTTAGTGGCGAGGAACGCCGCCAAGGCCCAAGGCGGCCTATGGGTACGGCGTGAAGCCTGCGCCTGATCAAATCACCGCGAATGGACGTCTCGTGGAAAATTCGAACCCGCCTGCCTATTTTCCTGGTAGCCACGGTGCTCGGCATTGCAGTCGGCATTCTTGTTTTGCTTCCCATCAATGAGTTTGTGCACTACTCGGAGTTCCAGGCTACGGGCCGTCCCGCGATGCACTTTGCCGCGACTCAGTTGCAGCAAGCGCTGCAGGGCCAAAAGAAAAAAAAGACCATCTTCTACTCCCTGGTGGGAGTTGTGCTGAGCTTTGGGGGAGCGGCGGTCTATGCCGCCATGTTGCGGCGCTCCGACAAGATAAGGCAACTGAGCTCGGCCCTTGCCGACGACCTCCGACAGACCATCGCCGGCGGCGAAAGCGCCACCCTCGAATTCAAGGCGACCTTTCGCTGGGACCTGCGCGAAAGCCGTGTCAATCGCTCGCTGGAAGCCGTGGTGATCAAGACCGTGGCGGGGTATTTGAACGGCCAGGGTGGCACGCTGTTGATTGGCGTGGCCGACAACGGCGCCATCATTGGGCTAGAGAACGACTACTCGACCCTGAAGAAGCCCGGTCGCGACGGCTTCGAGCAGGCGCTGATGACGTCGGTGGCAACTAAGCTCGGCGCCGATGCATGCCACTGCGTGCAAGCCGTTTTTCACTCGGTCGAAGGCCATGACGTGTGCCGCGTAATCGCCAGTCCGGCAAACCGGCCGGTTTATGTGCGTGACGGCGAGACGCCAAAGCTCTACGTGCGCACCGGCGTCAGCACGCGGGAATTAAACGTGCAGGAAGCGATCGACTACACGGCCGCCCGCTGGAAGAGATAGGCAGCTATGGGCATCTGCAGCTCGAGTTTCAGGAAGCGCCGGGGAGGCGATTGCGAACGCGTCGTGTTACCGGGAAAACCGGGAGGAACGACCGGGTGCACCTCTGGCAGGCTTGATATTCCTATTGATCCACCCCAACAGTCGTGAACCCTGGTTTCCCAAGCCGTGAGCCGCGCTGGTCGGTGTAGCTGAGGGGAAACATTTCCATGGAAAAGCTGCACTCCGGCGGCGCGGTACCCAATGTGGGTGGGGAGCCGGACGCATAGGGGAACGATCCCGAGCGGGCCATGCTCATGGCCGTGAAAATTACCGCCCAGGCGCTGGTCACGAGCAACCCCACGAATAGAGCCGGCAGGACAGCCCGCTGCTGGCGGTGCCGCCGCCACCTGCGGCGTGGTCTGGGCGGTGTTGCGGGGCGGGTCGCCCGCCGATGATCGGCAGGTTTGGAGTACCACTGGGCGTCGTACTCGGCCCGGCGCGCAGGATCGGAGAGCACCTGGTGAGCTTCGTTGATGTCCTGAAACTGCAAGGTTGAACCGGGTGCAGGGTTGCGATCGGGATGGTACCGCCAGGCAAGGCGGCGAAAGGCAGCGTTGATTTCCGCCGGGTCGGCCGAGGGAGTGATCTCCAGTATCGCGTAGTAGTCGAGTTGGGCGCGGACGACTGGCAGCAGAACCGGGCAGGCGACTACCGCAGGGGCGCGTAGTAGCCCTTGCGGGCCCGCACCCTGTACTTCTTGTTATCGGCCAAAATCTCAATACCGTGATACTTGCCGTTGGGCTGAAGGTCGGCGGGCTTGTAGCTGACGGCGTACTGACTGCGTAACTCGTCCTGAATCTGTGAGAAGGCGTCAGACAGGTCCTGAATCTTGAAGGGGAAAAACGCGCGTCCGCCGGTTTCCTCCGCAAAGTGCTCGAGCACTTTGTCACCCTTGAGTTTCAGGCCGCTGGTATTGGTGGAGATGGTATAGATGATGACTTCGGCCTTTTGCGCCATCTCCACTGCCTCTTCGCGCGAGACCCGGCTCTGGTTATCGTCTCCGTCACTGAGCAGAATAATGGCCCGGCGGGTCTCCACGTTCCCCTTGTCCTTGGCGATAATCTCGTCGCGGCAAGCGTAATAAATCGCGTCGTACAAGGCAGTGCCACCGCCGGGACGCAGCATGCGAACACCGCGCGACAGGGCCTCGGTGTTGTCGGTGAAGTTTTGTGTCACTTCCGGCGTGGTGTCAAACCCCAGCACGAACGCCTGGTCGTATCCCCGGCGAATGATCTGATTAAGGAACTCGATGGCCGCCTCCTGTTCGAACTTGAAACGATCGCGGATCGAGTTGCTGGCATCGATCAGCAGGCCCACACGCAGCGGCAGGTTGGTCTCACTGCGGAACGAGCGTATGGATTGCGCCGGCTTGTTGTCGTCGATCACCCGGAAATCGTCTTTCGTCAGGTCATTGACGAACTTGCCGCGCTTGTCCGTCACCGTGAACACGACGTTGACTTCATCTACTTGTTTGACGATGGTGGTGAGTTTTTCGTCGCTGCTGGGTGGCGGCTGCTGTCCCGTCGCTTGCGGCGCAGTATTGGAGGGAGCCGGTGCGGCGGGCGGGCCCGAGGCCGCAGCTGGTTGAGTCGCTGGCGAATCCGCCGGCGTCGGCGGAGGGGCGGGCCGAGTCTGGGAACTGCCGGCCGGCGGCGCGGCCGGCGGCGGGGGATACTTTTCTGCCGACGGGGCCGTGGGTAAGGAATGCTGGTTGGCGTCCTGGGCAAAGCCGGCAAACGCCAGTAAAAGGATTAGGGAAACGACTGGACAAGCTTGCATTGTTGATTTGATTATAACCGCCGGACGGAACCCAATTTCTCCAGGAACTCGATGAGCACTTGCGGCAAGGGGGCGGCGAAGCCGAGGGGCTTGCCGGTGCGGGGGTGCGAAAACTCGATGGCGGCAGCATGCAGGAAATTACGGTCAAGCCTGAGATCCTGCTCTTGGGGGGCACCCGGCGTAAGGCGCGAAGGACTGCGGGACGGGGAAGAACGCAGCACCGCGGCTGCTCCGTAGAGCGTATCGCCCACAACCGGATGACCAATGGACGCCATGTGCACGCGAATCTGGTGCGTCCGGCCGGTCTCGATTTGTACCTCGAGGAGGGCAAACTTTCCATAGGACGAATCGATGCGCTCGCGAACTTCGTAGTGGGTAATGGCAGAGCGTCCCTTGGCCCCCCTTGTGGTCATGCGCGTGCGGCGAACGGCATCGCGTTGGACAGGGGAATTGATCGTACCGGACGTTCGTTGCGGCCAGCCGCGCACCAGCGCGATGTAACGTTTCTTCACCGCTCGCGCGGAAAACTGGCGGGCGAGATTGCGATGCGCCGCATCGTTGCGCGCGACCAGAATGATTCCGCTCGTAGCTTTGTCGAGGCGGTGCACGATGCCGGGGCGGTCCTCACCGCCAAGCACCGAGAGCTGGGAAGAGCGATGCAGCAGCGCGTTCACCAGTGTGCCCCGATTCCGCGCGTCGTCGGTTGCGCCCGCTCCGGCGTGAACCATCATGCCGGCGGGCTTATTGACGATGATCAAGTCTTCATCTTCGTACAGCACATCGAGGGGAATGTCTTCCGCCATGGCCCGCAGCGGACGAGGCTGGGGGTCGCCCAGGATGCTGACGCAATCGCCGGCTTTAAGTTTCAAGGACGACTTGGCCGACGAACCGTTGAGGAGCACGTGGTGTTCCGCAATGAGTTGCTGTATCCGGGCACGGCTGGTGCCAGGCAGTTGTGCCGCGAGGTACCGGTCGAGGCGCTGGCCGGCGGCTTCAAGCGGTACGGAAACAGTGACGGGAAAGCCGGAGTGGGGCATCGGAGACGATATTAGAGCTCCACCAAGAAAGAAACCACTCGGCCGGTTACCAGCGAGCACCCACCGTCGATGGCCAACGACGTCACCAGCTTTGCCGCCCTGTCGGCATCAATGCGAAAATCCTAATTATGCGAAAACTATTCCCGACCACGGCAATTGTTCTGGGCGTTCTCCTGGGAAGCTCCTTCGCCCAAACCCCAGCGTCCAACCCTAAACCGGCTACCAGCAGCACCCCCACCAGCTCCAGCGCAAAGCCCCGCCCGACCACGGCGGGCAGCACCCAGCCTTTGAAATTGACCACCTCGAAAGACAAAGTGAGCTATGCCATCGGTATGAATATTGGCGGCGGCATAAAAAAGGACGGGGTGGATGTCGACCCCAATGTCGTGGCCCGAGGTTTGAGGGATGCCTTGGCCGGCAGCAAGCCGCTCATGACCGATGAGGAAGCGAAGGCTGTCCTCGCCGCCCTGCGCACCGAATTGACCGCCAAGAAGGAAGCGGAAGCAAAGCGTGTGAGCGAGAGCAACAAGCAGGCGGGTGAACAATTTCTGGCTGCCAATAAAACGAAAGAAGGCGTAATCACGCTGCCCAGCGGCCTGCAATACAAGGTGCTGAAAGAAGGGGCCGGACCGAAGCCTACCGCCAGCGACACGGTGGTCTGCCAATACCGCGGCACTTTGATCGATGGAACGGAATTCGACAGCTCCTACAAGCGTGGCCAGCCTGCGACTTTTCCCGTCAACGCCGTGATTAAAGGCTGGACAGAGGCGCTTCAGCTCATGCCGGTGGGGTCAAAGTGGCAGCTCTTCGTCCCGCCTGACCTGGCTTATGGCGAGCGCAGCCCGGGGGGCGAGATTGGTCCGAACTCTACGCTGATTTTCGAGGTCGATCTGCTCTCGATTCAGGCCAAGAATCCTTAGCTATAGCTAGACGGTCTCCGGCAGGGCCTTCCCTAGCGGGCTGAGACGAGCTTGGGCTGCTCGCGAAGTGGTACGCGACGCAGCCACAGCAGGCCTCCGGCAACGACCAGCAGAAGTGCAATCGCCTGGGTATCGCTCATAAACCCGAAAAGCACGCCCCGCCCGGGATCGCCGCGGAAAAACTCGATGAAGTAGCGGCCAACACCGTAGACGATGAGGTACGTGCCGATGATCTCGCCCTCGAACTTCTTGCGGCGCAGCAACCACACCAGAAAAATACAGTTGGCCAGCTCCAGCACCAACTCGTAGAGCTGCGTTGGATGCAGTGGAACGCCGAGAGGAGTGCCGACAATCTCGGCAGCCAGGGGGTTGCGGAAGGTCACGGCCCAGGGAACATGGGTCTCACGTCCCCAGCAACATCCGGCGGCAAAGCAGCCGAGGCGACCGAAGGCATGCCCGAGAGCGAGGCCGGGAGCAAAAACGTCGCAACTGGCAAGGACCGGCATCCGGTTGCGCCGCATGTACCAGACGCACATGATAATGGCCAGCACCAGTCCGCCGGACCACACGCCTCCCGCCTGCAAGGTGGAGAGGGCAAAGATCTCCCCGGGATGGTCGCGGTAATAGACGAGATCAACCAATACCATCAGAATCTTGGCCCCGGCTACGCCCGAAATAATGGCGACGATGCCGAGATTCCAGAGTTTGTCGGGATCAATGCCCTGCTCGCGACCCAGCTTCACAATGAGCAGCAAGCCGAAGATGAGGCCGAGCGCGGCCATGAGGCCGTACGTCGGAAGACCAAAGCTGCCTATATGGAACAGACGGGGAAACACACCTCTATTGTAGATGCCGGACCGGCTTTCCGGGACTTCAGAAGCTGGCGCCGACTTCCAGGACAACCGTCGTAGCGTTCGATCCGGGTCAAAGACGCAGGTAGTGAACTCCAGCTCTTTCTTTTGGCCACCGACCTTGTGGTGGAACCCGGACAAAGAAGCCTCGCTGGACATCAAGCTTTGTCTCGAACACCTTGGTGTGTTGTGCCACTGCCCCGAACCTGAACCAGCCAACGGGGGAAATCGTCAACTGCGGCCAGGAGTAGTAGAAGTTCCCCGATTTCGAGGTTTGTGTCCAACACGTACTCGTTATCGATTGAGAGCACCAGCACCTTCCACGACACCGAGGCCTCGCAACCGGGAGCAACACCATTCGTGCGACCGAAAACGGCACCGATCGGTGTTACATTAAACTGCCACGTCTTAAAAACTGCCACGTCTTACCCCAACTGAAGTTGTAGCCACCCCACACCGAGCCGGTGCGGAAGTTCTCATAGTTGTAGCGGGCTTCAAGGTGCAGCCATTTGTGGTCGGCGGTGAAAGTCGGCTGAGCGTAGCCGTTCTGGCCTTCGATCAGGTAGCCGTCGAGGGTGAGCGGGAATTCCCAAGGCTCGGTGCCGGCCATCGCAGGCCTGGCGGCAGGGCTATGCGGCTGGGGCTTCGGCGGTGACGGAGGCTGCGACCAGCTTCCGAGGGGAAACAGCAGGAGCACCAGCGTAAGGTACCATCGCGCCCTTTCAGGTTCCCCTATGCAATGGCCGGTGTGAGCATCGTTATGCCAGCAAGGACCATCCCGGCCCTGTCGCGTCCCGCCTGAGCAGCGGCGCGCCCACCATGGGCACAGCCTGTTACGAACCGCATGATGAGGACGACCGGGGTGGAGTGGGAATCGCAAGTTCATGGGGATACTATGGAAATCGCACAGGGGGACCGGTCAGCGGCACTGACCCGATGAAAAGGGTCGCGAAAGGTCCGGCGGGCTCACACCTGATCTCCGGCTCTTGGCGCAATGAAAAGACGGACATCGCCACCGCCGACGCGATTACTTTCAGCTTCAAGGGGGGCGGCGACACCCTGAGCTACAGCACCCCGACGGGACAGTCCTACACGGCGAAAGTGGACAGCCAGGATGCGCCTTATGTCGGCGATCCGGGAACGACCAGCGTGTCACTCAAGCGCATCGGTGACTCGATTGAAGAGACTGACAAGCGCGAAGGCAAAGTCATTTCGGTAGCCAGAATGAAGGTCTCGAAGGATGGCAAGACCATGACCATCGACCTGGAGGATAAGCTGAACGGAACCAAGGCGACGTACATCGCCGAAAAGCAGTAGCAGAACGAAGCCGGCAGAGAATCAGGCCTGAAGCGGAATGGTGTAAGGGTGGCACAGCACAAGGTGGCGGAGAAAACCCGCCGCCCTACAGATTCGCCGCTTGAACGTTGCGCTTTCCAGGCGGCAGGGTGCGCCAGTTGGCAGACAAAAAGCCGACCCGCGGGGCCGTGACTGGTGGGCCGTCAATGAACCCGTCGCAACGGTGGGAACCCTCCGCGGCTCTTTAGGCATCTCCGCATGGCGGAGCATCGCACACCGAACCGTAAACGAGTCGGGCTCCCTGTTCATTGAATGTTGGTTCAAAAAACGGTGACCACCAACACCAACTTTGCAGGCCGGCTGTCTGTGGGGATGCTACGAGAATCCCTCCGCGATGGCAAGAGCCGAAGCGCGAAAAGTTGGCGACTCGATTGCTTTACCGGCGGCTTGCGCAATGTGGCTCGATGGAGTTCCACCTCGCCGAGCTAGGGCTAGGCGGCGAACGTGAACGCTGGAGCGCATCTACGCTCCGGCTTGCCGACCGGGGTCGTTAAGCGACTATTTCAACTTGCCGCAGTTTTGCGTGGCAAGGTATTTGAGTAGCAATAGACAGCTATCCGGCGAGACGCGATTCTTGCAGTACCTCGTCAAGCGCACCCGACAATTGCTCGGCCCGGGCATGATAATCACTGTCAATCGAGTCGTACTTGCGCTTGAGAATGAGGTATTCGTCGGCAATGTTAAGTGCGGCAAGCACCGCAAGACGAAGGGAATCAACGGTGGAGGCCTGCTGGGAGATAAGTCGCATCTTGGTATCGACGTAGTCAGCTAACTTCGCGATGTACTCGGGATCCGATCCGCGGAGCTGATAGGTTTGATCGTAGATTTCGACACGGACGCTGCTGTTGGGTTGCGCCAAGCTAGCCTCCTGCACGCGCGCGCTGGCCGGAGCCTTCTTTCGACCAACGCTGCCTCAATGCCGTGATTATGCAGCCTATTCCTCCGCCGTCAAAGACTCAATTTGCTCCAGCATCTTTTCTACTCTGGTTCGTACCTCCTCCCGCTCGCGGCGTAGCGCAACGAGTTCGGCGCGCATGGAGTCGAGCTCCTCTTCCCGCTCGGTCATCTGCTCGCGTAGGCGAGCGGCGGCGCGCTCGGCGGTCGCCCTGGTGGCGCGCTCAACCTTCAGCATCTCGATCGTACGAAGGATTTTTTCTTCAAGCGATTGAAAATCGGCATTGGCGGGTGCAGTGGCAGGTGCGACAGCGTTCGATGACATAAAGATGATTCCTCAATGATGGGTTAACTGAGCGCAGTATATCGCACGCGCCTGTGCATAGCGGGGTGCATACGCGCGAAGAAATTGCCCTGGAATCGCCGATTGCAACGGCGTAACGCAGGCAGCTGATGTCGGGTTTTCTTGCAGCGGGTTTGGAAAAACCACGCTTTCAGGGTGCCACAACGAACCCCGGTTTGACCACACACAAGCGCTCACCAGCGATTGCCCAGAACCGGGTGCCTCACTCAAGCCGACTTTTGCGGAATGGGTTCCGGGTCACTGCGCCCTGAGCGTCCCTCCCAGCGCTTCCAGTGCTTTTACGATCTGGGCTGACCAGTGCGCCACTTCATCGTCACGCAGGGTGCGTTCCTGCGACTGGAACTCGGCGTGAAGCAACGTCGAGTAGCTCCCGGTTCCGACCTTTTCGCCGCGATAGACTTCCACCGGCGAGAACGACTGCATTTCGGCGATGCCCAGAGCCGCGACCGCAGACCGAATGCGCTCGAAGGTGATCGCATCGTCGAAGAAGAACGAGAAGTCGCGCCCCACGGCAGGAAACCTGGAGATGCGTTGGTAGCGCGGCTCGCGAAGCGGATGGCGGTAAAGACGTTCGAGCATAACTTCAGCCACAAAGACATCCTGCCGCAGTTTTCGGGCAGCCGCGATGTCGGGATGCAACTGGCCAAAGCAGGCCACGGGTTCGCCATCGAACACAGCACGCGCCGAGCGCCCGGGATGAAAGTATGCGGCCGTCTTGTCGTCGAAATGGAGTTTGCGGTGATGAAACCCGGCCAGCAGTTGTTCGATCTCGCCCTTCAGTCGAAAAAAGGTAATCGGCTGGGCCGGGGCGTGAACGCTGTGCGGCGTGCGGTTGCCGGTGGCGGCAAACGCAAGCCGGCGATGCTCATTGTGGCCGTCGCCCAGTCTTTCAAAGACCTCTCCGGTCTCGAACAGGCGCACATCGCTCAAGCCGCGATTCAGGTTGTAACCGATCAGCTTGAGCAGTCCTGGAACCAGCGAGGTGCGCATATAGCTGGCTTCGTCACTCAGCGGGTTGGCCAGGGCCAGGATCTCCGCGCTTCCGAAGGTCCTGGCGTCTTCGGCGGAAACGAAAGTGATGGAGATGGCTTCGTCGTAGCCCAGTGCCAGCATGGTCCGGCGCACACGTGCATCCTTGGCTTCGTTGGGCGGCGCGATCACCGCGCCGGCAAAGGCAGGCAGGGTGTTGGGAAACTTGTTGTAGCCGTGGATGCGGGCCAGTTCTTCCAGCAGGTCGACCTCGCCTTCGACATCGAGTCGCCAGGTCGGAATGGTCACGCTGAACTGAGCGCCGTTGCCGGCCACGGCAAACCCCAGATGGCCCAGGATACGTTCGATTTCGCTGTCTTCGAGTTCGATGCCGAGGATGCGCTTCACCTCCGACCGACGCAGCCCGATCGGTTCGCGCTCGACCTTGCGGGCGACAGCGTCGATGCGCTCAGCCATGAGTTCGCCGCCGGCGGATCCGAGAATCAGTTCGGCCACGCGGTCGCAGGCCACCGGCGTGATGCCCCAATCGGCACCGCGCTCGAAGCGGTGCGAGGCGTCGGTGTGCAAACCGTGACGCCTGGCCATGCTGCGCACCGTCGCGGGATCGAACCACGCCGACTCGATCAGCACGTTCTCGGTTTTGTCCGTGATCATCGTGTTGAAGCCGCCCATGACGCCAGCCAGCGCGACCGGCTTCTCCGCGTCGGCAATAATCAGGTCCTCGGAGGTAAGCGTACGCCCGAGGCCATCGAGGGTCTGGAGGAACTCACCATCACGCGCACGGCGCACGATGATCGTCCCGCCTTGCAAGAGGTTGAGATCGAAGGCATGGGTGGGATGTCCGAGCTCGTTGAGCGCGTAATTGGTGGCGTCGGCAGCGTTGTTGATGGCCCGCGAGCCGAGCAGCTCCAGTCGCTTGGTGATGTATTCCGCTGAGGCGCCGATCTTTACGCCGCGAATAATGCGGGCCGTGTATCGCGCGCAGCCTGCAGCATCTTCGATGACGACAGAAAAACCCTCAGCTGTCCTGGCGAGGGCAGGCGGCGAGCTCTTCGATACCGTGGTCGGAGAAGCTGCACCCTCCACCCCTGAGGTTGCCACCCCGACCGACTGTCGGTCTTTGGCTGGAGCCGAGGTGGCTCGATTCGCGCCCGTCAACCTGGGGTTGAAGGGTTTCAGCTGCACACCGTAGATGGCCGACGCCTCCCGTGCCACGCCGTAATGGTTCATGGCGTCGACTCGGTTCGTGGTCAGGTCCATTTCGAAGATGATCGCTCCCTGTTCTTCGCCGATCGATTCGACGGCGATTCCAGCGGATGTCAGGTCTTCGGCGAGTTGGCGGTCATCGACGGTGATGTCAACGAACTCGCGCAGCCATGCGGGGAGAATTCTCATGAGTGATTTCGGGTAGAGCTGGGCCTTCAGGCCCAGCCTCTACGTGTTCGTAAAATTTGCGCTGCTTTAGCCCGACAGCGGCAGGGTGAAACCCGCCGATCCTCCTTCACCCTCACCGAACGATTGCGGCATACAAATGCCGGCGAACACCGGCCTAAAAGGCCATAAACAACCTAAGCGAACTGTTCCAGGAACCGCACGTCGCCCTCGTAGAACAACTGGATCTCCTCCACCTCGTACTTCAGCATGGCGATGCGCTCCACACCCATGCCGAAAGCAAAGCCCGAAATCTTCGACGAATCGTAGTCATTGTGCCTGACGAACTCGAAGACTTTGGGATGGACCATGCCGCATCCCAGCAGCTCGATCCAGCCACCGAACTTGCACTTGCGACAGCCCTTGCCGCCGCAGAAGATACAACTCACCTGCATATCGGCGCTGGGCTCGGTGAAGGGAAAAAACGAGGGATAGAAGCGTGTTTTCACCGACGAGCCGAACAACGCCTTCATGGCATGGTCGAGCGTGCCCTTCAGGTCGCAGAACGTAATGTTGCTATCGACCGCGAGCCCCTCGACCTGGTGGAAGACGGGCGAGTGGGTGGCGTCGAGCGGATCGTTGCGATGCACCTTGCCGGGGATCACGATGCGCACCGGCGGCGCCAGCTTCTCCATGGTGCGAATCTGCACCGGCGAGGTATGCGTGCGCAGCAGCAGACGGTCGCGCGCGGGCTTCGACTCTTGTGCGGCGACGAAAAGCGTGTCCTGCATGTCGCGCGCCGGATGGTTGGGAGGAAAATTCAGCGACTCAAAGTTGTAATAGTCGCTCTCGACCTCAGGGCCTTCGCCCACGGAATAGCCCATAGCCTTGAACACGGCGACGATTTCGTCCTGCACGCGCAGCACGGGATGTTGGACGCCAAGGGGATGCTGTTCGCCCGGAAGCGTGATGTCGAGCCGCTCGGCGGCCAGTTTCGCTGCAGTGGAAGAAGACTGAATGCAGAGCTGTGCTGCGTCAATCGCAGCTTCTACACGCGCCTTGAGCTCGTTGACGCGCTGCCCGACGTCGCGCTTTGCTTCTTTCGGCGAGGCTTTCAGCCAGGTGTCGTTGACCTGGGCCAGCAGGCCATTCTTACGCGCCAGCCAGCGGTCGCGGAATGCTTTCCAATCGGCCTGGGTCACGAGCGCATCGGCTTCGGATTGGAGAGCACCCAAGAGCGTGTCGATGACCGCATCCAAGGCCGCAGGAGAGAAGTCGTCGAGTTTGGGAACCGTATACACAACTGATTATCCACGAATTCTTCTGGCGGTCGGCGGACCCTCACCCAATCGTCCCCAGCGAAGGACGCGGAAGCACAATCCGCGTCCGAGTCGAAGGATCCGCGGAACGGCTTTTGCCACCCTCCCTGCAGGAAAACCGGTAGCTCACAACCGCCTCCACCTCTGAACAGCCGGCCGACGGCTGCCCGTCGGCTTTACAAAATTGCTCCGGGGATGGCCGGTGCCTAAGCTGCGGCTGCGTGCGCGGCCTTGGCCTGCTGGCACAGAGCCGCAAATCCGGCGGCATCTTTCACTGCCAAGTCCGCCAGGATTTTGCGGTCGAGCTCGATGCCGGCCTTCTTCAACCCGCTGATGAACCGGCTGTAGCTGATGCCGTTCAGCTTCGCGGCGGCGCCGATGCGCACGATCCAGATCGCGCGGAACTGGCGCTTTTTCTGCTTGCGGCCGCTGTAGGCGAACTTCAGTCCGCGCTCGACCGATTCCTTCGCTGAGCGGTAGAGCTTTGATTTTGTCAGGTAATAGCCACTTGCGCGCTCCAAGATCTTCTTGCGCTTGGCATGGCGCTTCGTACCACGTTTGACGCGAGGCATTGCTGCTCCTTTTCCACATCGTTTAAGCGGCTGGAGGCAGGGACATCGACCACGCCCGTCGCGACGGGGGGCCAGGAATCGCCTCTTCACTCGCTGTTGCCCGTCACGGCCGGGGGCCTGTGCCGGGTGCCGCACTCTGCGGCCTTGCGGGACTAGTAGGGGATCATGCGCTTAACTTTGGCCTGGTCCGCCTTGTCCACCATGGTATCGGTATCGAGATGGCGCTTGCGCTTGGCCTCCTTGGAAGTCAGGATGTGGCGCTTAAATGCGTGTCCGCGCTTAAACTTGCCCGTACCTGTCTTTTTGAAGCGCTTGGCCGCTCCACTGTGTGTTTTGAGCTTTGGCATAGCAGTACTTTCAGTTTACAACAAAGGGAAGGGGGCAGACCAATGCCTGCCAGGCCGCTTTACCAAGCCACGAACGTCGTGGTTGCGGAAAACATGGGTCCGAACCTGGCTCCGTCACCTTCGTGGTTTCACTGGCTCGCGAAAACGTAAGTCTGAAGACCCGCGACCTGAAGTTCCAGAAACGGTCTCCGCTATTGCGCTGGCGGATTTTGCGGCGCTTCGGGGGCCAGCGGCTTCGGAGGCTTGGGCGGCTTCGCCCCGGGCTGCACCTTTGGCGGAGCCAGGATTAAATGCAGCGTGTTACCTTCCTGGCGGGGACGAAACTCCACGATACCCTTGTCGCCAACGTCAGTGATCAGCCGCTCCAGGATTTCCCGGCCCAGTCCCTGGCGTGTCATCTCCCGTCCGCGGAAGAAGATGGTGGCCTTCACCTTGTCGCCCTCGCCAAGGAAGCGCAGCACGTGATTCTTCTTGGTCTCGTAGTCGTGGTCGTCCACGTTGATGCGAAACTTCACTTCCTTGACTGTGATCTGGTGCTGGTGCTTCTTGGCTTCGCGTTCGCGCTTTTCCTGCTGGTAGAGGTACTTGCCGTAGTCCATGATGCGGCACACCGGCGGCTGCGCCGTGGGCGAGACTTCGACCAGATCCAGGTTTTTTTCGCGGGCGATCTTAAGCGCTTCGAAGGGGGTCATGATACCCAATTGATTACCTTCGTCGTCGATCACGCGAACTTCGCGGACGCGAATGCGCTCGTTAGTGCGGATAAAACGTTTATCGATACAGTCCTCCGATCAAAAAAACTCTCGTAAGAACGAAGTATAACATGGGTGATTCATGCTATTTCTCCTCGATGGACACGCCGACTCGCTCGCTGTGGTCGCACTCGGAGCCGAGACATGAGCGCCAAGAATCCACCTGGGGAAATTACATTCACTACTTCGTACGGGCAAAAAACACCTTAAGACAAATGGCAGCTCTGGAAATTGCTTGCCAAGCCCCAGGGCAGTCCCGGAAGGCTTCGCGCCCGTACATTTTTTTTGGACGACCATCGTCAAGCTGCGCTTGCGGCATACTCTTGAGGACAACTTGTCGAGACGAACGAAGGACCGCCCGTCGCGCCCTTCGTGTTAATAGTTTCTTGGAGCGCGTGATTCCCTCGGCCCAGCAAGCGGCGCGAGAGGTCCATCACACCCACGAGAACCCTGCCGAAAAGCACGGCCGATGCCGGTTCCGGCTCCCCAGAGACAAAGTGCCGACGGCGAAGTCGTGGACGTCGCCACCTGCCGTTTCTTTAAATATGGCCTGGTAATGTTGGGTCCAGTGAGGTCTTTCGCTCCGCTGACGACGGCTGCGCCCGGAGGATGGTGTCACTCACTTCCTTGTTCTTGGGACCGTGAACCCGGTGCGTGCTAACTGGCGGGCCGGGTAGGCTGCCGTGAGGGAAGGTACTGTGGAAGCCCAATTTTTGCAGTAATTTAGGACTCACCACCCCGGTTATTTTGTTTTCATCCGCTTAGGCAGGAAACATCGATGGCGCACATCCCCGATCCGGGTACGATCCCGGATCTCTGCATAGGCGCAAACTGTTTAGTAACAATGCGCGAGAGATCAGCTCGCATCAACCAGGCAAGCTTGAAGAGCGTCGTCCCGGCGATCTGTAACTTGCACAGTTGCAAGGAGATTGGCTGGATGGCGGCCCTCGATGTAGGTCTTGAGGTAGTTTTCGGACAACGCCTCGGTAAACCCGCCGTCAAAGTGAGTGAGCGTCACCACAGACAGACGTCTCCCCACGTAAGTCTCCATAAACATGTGCTTCTTGCTGGCCGCCAATGCGCGAAGGATACGGTTACGGTCGCGGGCGACGGGCACCGGAAGTTGGCAAGACATCAACGCCGCGGGCGTTCCCGGCCGGGGGGAGTAGGTGAAGACGTGCAAGTAGGTAAATGGCAGCCTCTCGATCAGAGCGCGCGTCTGTTCGAAGTCGACTTCCATCTCGCCCGGAAAACCCACCATGACATCCGCGCCGATAGCCGCGTCGGGCATTGCGCGCCGGATGCGTTCGATACGATCCGCGTAGTGCCAGGGCCGGTATTTACGGTGCATGGCGCGAAGGATTCTGTCGCTCCCAGACTGCAGCGGCACGTGTGCGTGCTTGGCGATGCGGGGTGAGCCGGCAACCAGCTCGATGACCTCGTCGGTCCAGTCCATGGGTTCAACGGAACTGATGCGCAGCCGCTCGATGGCCGTGTTCTGCAGAATCGCGCGGAGCATTGCGGCAAAACTGGCAGGCGGTAAGAGATCACGTCCCCAGCGGCCAAGATTAATGCCCGAGAGTACGATCTCGCGGTAGCCGCGTATCACCAGCGCATTGGTTTCGCGGATCACATCGTTCAGCGGCAAGGAACGACTGCGTCCGCGAACAAAGGGAATAATGCAGAATGAGCAGCGGTTATTGCAGCCATCCTGAACCTTAAGATTGGCGCGGGTTTTCTCGCCGGCATCGTCGCCATCAAACACCGGCGCCGACAACAGCTGGGTATGCGCGAACACGTCTCCAACGATGACATTCGAGTTAGTGCCACCGCCGATCTGGACGAGCGGCCCAGCTGCTCCCGCGCTCGGCGCTGGGAGCACGTAGTCGGCAACCTCGTGCTTGTGTGAGTTGCCAACCACTAGAGTGACTCCCGGTAACGCCGAAATCTCCCCGGGCGCGCGCTGGGCATAACATCCCGTGACGAGGATCTTCGTACCCGGACTATTGCGGTGTATCCGCCGGATCGCGGAACGGACGTCTTGATCAGCCGCGGCCGTGACCGTGCAGCTGTTCAGGACCACCACCTCGGCTTCGTGCGCGGAGGGCGCACGCGTCATTCCGCGGTCCATCAGTTGGCGTTCGATTGCCGCCCCGTCGGCTTGAGTGGCGCGGCATCCGAAATTTTCGACAAAATAGCTCCCCACACTTTAATTATAGGTGCCTGCCCATCAGGCTGGCCTATATCTGCGGCCACGAACCGTTACGTCTCGTCCGAGCCGGGCATGGGGCAGAGGACTCGTAGCCTGCGATCAGGCCGAGGCGGCCGCGCGCCGCTGCTGGAAGCATTCGCGGCAAAACACGGGCCTGCCCTGGGTCGGCTTGAAAGGAACGGTGGTTTCCTTACCGCACCCCGAGCAATGCGTGCGGGTTTCAACCTTGGAATAGTTACCGGAAGAGGACGTGGTGCCCAGGGTTGCGGCACGTTTGGACTTGCAGGTCTTGCACCGTTTGGGCTCGTTCTTGAACTGCTTGTCGTGGAAGAAGAGCTGCTCGCCGGCGGTAAAAACAAAGTCGCTCCCGCAGTCGATGCACTTCAGAACCTTATCCTGGAATTCCATGAGGAGTTGCTCCCTTCAGTCCAAGATCCGCTCGATAGGTGGGCGTGGGTGCGAAGGCCATGCGGACCCGGACTGGAGGATCCGGCACAGAGTCGCAAACCTATTGCTCGACACTACCCCTGGGTTCGGCCCTCCACGCAATTAGCATGGTTCACAGCAATGAGTACTGCTGCAATTCCAGTAAGAAGGTTCCCACACTACGGTTTGGGAGGAAAGCCGCAGGACGGCGCTCCGCAGCCGTCCCTGCGCTTGAATTAGTCCTGCTCTTTACGGGCTTTCTTGCGGCTGCGCTTGCGCGCCAGCGCTTCCTTGACGCGCTTCTTCTCGCCAGGCTTGAGGTAGAAGGAGTGACGCTTCACTTCCTTAATAATGTCCTCTTGCTGAACCTTGCGTTTGAAGCGGCGTAGGGCGTTCTCTAACGACTCGCCCTCCTGAATTCGCACTTCGGCCAACGGGTCAACACCCCCAGACTCGTCCCAGAAACGGACATAACAGTTATCCCAGTGTTCGCCGACTAAGTCAAGTAAAGACTCCCACGAAGCTGCCGTTGCGCAAGTGCGCCTGGGAATGTCTGGCAGCCCAAAGTCTTTTAGGTAAGTGGTTCAAAACCTTGCTCTTATCGAAAACGGCGCCCACCTCGGGGTAAGAGGTGGTCGAAGTCACGAGCGAATTCTTCACAACCTGCCGGGTGAAAACGGGGCAGGCTCGGGCTCCCCGTCTCTACCACAGAGAAAGACAGGCGGACGGAGCCCAGAGTCCTCATTGCTCGTAGGCTTTTTGAAGATCGGCAATGATCAGTTTGTCCATCTTGAACAGTGCTTCCATCACTCGATTTGACCTGGCTGCGTCGCCCGTGCTCATCAAGTCACCTAATACCGTAGGGACGATCTGCCAGGAGAGCCCGAACTTGTCGTCCAGCCAGCCGCAACGGTTTGGTTTTCCGCCACCCCGCAGCAGGGCGTCCCAATAGTAGTCGATCTCTGCCTGCGTTTGGCATTTCACGACCAGCGAAATCGCAGGTGTGAACTTAAAGTTCGGGCCGCCGTTGAGCGCCATGAACTCCTGGCCCTCTAAATAGAAGGTGCCAACCATGACCGCACCCTTCGGTCCCGGTCCGGCGTCGCCATAGCGTGATACCTGGCCAATTCTCGAATCTTGAAGATCGAGGTGTAAAAGTTCATCGCCTGTTCGGCTTGATTGTCGAACCATAGAAAGGTGGTGATTTTCTGCATGAAAGCCTCCTTGCTGGCGGGAATGAACCCGGTGCCCCCACCTCCCGGAAGACGGCTTGGCCCCTCTGTGGTCGCTGTGCAGCCTGTGTTGGGCGCTGGCCTGGAGTGGAGCGATCTAACTCACGCTCGGCAGATTCTCGGCTTGCCAGGCATCGAACCCACCGACCACATCTACCACATTGTGGTACCCAGCGCGCTTAAGTCCACTAACTGCGATCAGGCTGCGATAGCCGCTCTTGCAGTGCACGGCAACTGGTGCGTCCGTGCCGATCGCCGGCAACATCGCCTTGAAGCGATCCAGCGGATACCAATCCGCACCCTCAATATGCCCGGCCTGGAACTCGGCTTCGCGGCGCACGTCGAGTACGCTGATAACTCCCCTTGAGAGACGCGACGACAACTCGCGCACGGAAATCTGACTCACCTGCGCCACCGGGAACCCTGTCTTTCGCCAGCCTTCGACCCCATCCTGCAGGTAACCTGCAACCTCTTCGATGCCCACGCGTGCCAGACGAAGGCGGGCTTCACTCAATTGTTCGGACGTTGCGGCGATCAGCACCGGATGCGACGCAAGGCCCAGCACTGCTCCCGCCCACGAGGCAAACTGACCCGACAACGGTATGCACACCGAACCAGGCACGTGCGCGGCGGCGAATTCCTCGCCCGGTCTCACATCCAGCGCCACCACACCTTGTTCCAGCATGGGTCTCAATTCCTCTGCCGCAATTGACTTCAGTTCCGGCAAGTCAGCCAGCGCAGACGCTCCGGCGCGATTGATGGCGGCATCTTCCAGAAAGTAGTCCGGGCGGGCCGGAAGGTTGCTGCTCAGCTGGCGCACAAACTCGTCGCGTTCGCGGATCTGCAGCGCGTAATTGGTGAGCCGCTCGGTGCCGATGGTTGAGAAGCGTTCGGCGCGCATGTTGCGTCCGCACAGCGAGCCCGCTCCGTGTGCGGGATAGACCAGCACGCCGTCCGGCAGATTCATCAACTTCTTGTGCAGGGAGTCGTGCAGCATGCCCGCCAGTTCGGCAGGGGTGTGGGTGGATGACAAATCGGGGCGACCCACGTCGCCGATGAATAAGGTGTCGCCCGTAAGCACGGCCCAGGGATGCTCACCCTTTTCTTCGTCGGTCACCAGCAAACAAATGCTCTCCAGGGTGTGGCCGGGGGTGGCCAGCACTTCGAGGTGCAACCGGCCAGCGCGCAACGTGAAACCGTCGCCCACGGCAACGTGGGGAAAGGTTGCCCCTGCGGCGCGCGAGAGATATATGTTGGCTCCCGTGCGCCCGGCCAGCTCGCGATGTCCGGAGACGAAGTCGGCATGCAGATGGGTCTCGAAGATGTGGCGGATCTTCAGTCCATGCTTTTGCGCAGCGTCGAGGTAGATCTCCACGTCACGCTGCGGGTCGACGACGATTCCCTCGCCTTCCGACGCCAGCAAGTACGAGGCATGTGCCAGACAGCCGAGATAGAATTGTTCGAAGAACATAACGTTTTCCTCTGGTCTTTAACCCCACAAAAGCGTGCCTCAAGAAAATACTCGCCCGGTGGGCATGAAGTCCACCATCGCGGGAGCGTGCAAGCCCCCCAAACAGGATTCGTGCAGACACCTAATCGCAATCTGCCGGTTGGTCCCCGCGCGGCGTCCGAGGCTGAGCCTCGACTACTCGAGGATCTTTCCGATGAGCCACATATGACCGGACGAATCTACGATAGCGCCTTGCAACAGTCGCTTGATCGGGTTTGGTCCTTTCGTATCGTGCACTTGTTCGATGACCGGACTATGGTCTACCGCGCCTGACGCCAAAGCTTGTCGGTGTACTGCGACGGGATCGTCCACGAAGAGCTCGATCCTTACCGTCGTGAATCCGACCGACGCCGGGCCCCGGGTACCGTAGGCTGGCACTTCATAGGCGACAAAGAATGGTGCGCCGCCGATTGAGAGCCCGGCGACGATGTCAGGCTCAGACCCCAGGCGCCAAAGGAGCTCTGCGCCGAACGCAGCCTTGTAGAAATCGATCGCAGCGCTTGCGTCACTTACGGCCAGCATGGGAGCGATCTGGGTTACCATCATGTCCACCTCGAATCCGCTGTACCAAGCAGCTCACAATCATAACTGGCATGGGGCTTGGTCGATTTCCGCCCCTCGCTGGGCCGTGGTATGTTCAGAGATTCAGGTCCTCAGCGATGATCCGCTCCTACAAAGGCATATGGCCAACTGTTCCCGAGTCGTGCTACGTGGACGGGTCGGCGCAGGTGCTCGGCGACGTGGTGTTGGGCGAGAACGCCAGCATCTGGATGAACGCAGTGGTGCGCGGCGACGTCAACTACATCCGCATTGGGAACAACAGCAACATCCAGGACTGCTCGGTGATGCATGGAATGCTTAATCAGTGGCCGGTGGTCGTGGGCGACTGGGTCACGGTGGGGCACAACGCCACCCTGCACGGCTGCGTAGTGGAAGACCGCTGTTTGATCGGGATGGGAGCCATTATCCTGAACGGCGCGCGCATCGGGGCGGGTTCGATCATCGCGGCCGGCACGCTGATTCCCGAGGAGACGCTGATTCCGCCCGGTTCTCTGGTGATGGGCGTCCCCGGCAAGGTACGCCAGCAACTCGGGGAAGACGACCAGCAGACCATTTTGCGGTATGCGAAGAATTACCTTGGCTACCGGGAGACTTACCTGGCGGAAAGCAAACGCAGTGGCTAGTGCTTATGGCCCGTGGCTATTAACAAGCAGCACGGCCACCTGGCTACCGCCACGGATTACCAGCCACTATGATCAAGGCCATCCGCGGAACTCGTGATCTTCTCCCGCCCCACACGGACCTGTGGAACTGGGTGGAGGCGAAGGTGCGTGACATCTTCAGGCGATACAACTTTCACGAGATCCGCACTCCCCTGTTTGAAGACACCAGCCTGTTCGCCCGCGGTGTCGGCGAAGACACCGACATCGTTACCAAAGAGATGTTCACGTGGGCGGACAAGGGCCGCGCAGCGAGCGAGAGGTCGCAGTCGCTCACCCTGCGCCCGGAAAACACCGCCGGCGTGGTGCGCGCCTATATCGAGCACGGTCTCGGCAACAGCAGCGTTCTGCAGAAGTTGTATTACATCGGACCGCAGTTTCGCCGCGAACGCCCACAGAAGGGGCGCTACCGCCAGTTCTACCAGATTGGCGCGGAGGTGATCGGGCCGCCGAGCACAGGCAGCGAGTCTCCGGTACGCGACGCCGAGGTGCTCGAGATGCTTGCCACGCTCCTCGACGAGCTGGGACTAGGGGGATGGTCGCTGCAACTGAATTCGGTAGGATGCGCCGCTGACCGCGCGCGTTACAACAAGGGGCTGCGCGAAGCCCTGAAGCCGGTCATCCACCAGTTGTGCGCCGATTGCCAAAGCCGCGCCCAAACCAACCCGCTGCGGGTACTGGACTGCAAGGTTCCCGAAGACCAGCCGATCATCGCGAAGCTGCCGAGAATTAGCCAGTACCTCGACGATGCGTGTCGCGAAAACTTCGCCGCGGTGCGCGCCATGCTCGACGCGTTAGGCGTGCCCTACAGCGTCAACGAGCGTATGGTCCGCGGCCTCGACTACTACACCCGCACTACCTTCGAGTTCACGCACCCTAATCTGGGAGCGCAAAACGCAGTGCTGGGCGGCGGACGGTATGACGGACTCTCGGAATCCCTCGACGGACCGAAGGCTCCCGGCATCGGATTCGCCATCGGCGAGGATCGCTTGATTCTCGCGCTGCAGGCTGAAGGCGTCACCGTCGCTGAGAGTCCCGAGGCTTACGTGGCGCCGTTGGGCGCAGGCATGAATGCGCACGCGCTGCAGCTGGCCCGCGGGTTGCGCAGGGCCGGGGTAAGCGTCGAGCTGGGTGATGAAACCTTCCGTCTCAAGAAATCGTTCGAGGCCGCGGAAAAAGGCGGTGCCCGCTACATCGTGATCGTCGGCGAAGATGAGGTGAAGTCCGGCGAGTTCGCCGTGAAGGAGCTTGCCAGCGGCAGGCAGGAACAGGTATCGGGGAAGAAGCTGGCGGAGTACTTACTCGGCCGGCCTTGAGCCGGGAAATGGGGGGGAGTTCAGCGATTTTCCCACGTCCTACTGGCAACCCACCCTGACGAGCTCATAAATTAGAATCCACTATTAACCCAAGGGAGTTTTAATCCTACTAAGGACCGCATGCTCGATTTTCTTGGTGACTTACAACGCACGCATATGTGCGGCGCGCTTCGTGCCTCCGATGCCGGCTCCCGGGTCGTGCTGATGGGGTGGGTGAACCGCCGCCGCGACCTGGGCAACCTTATTTTTATTGATTTGCGCGACCACACGGGCATAATTCAGGTTGTCATCACCGCCGACGCCGGCGCCGAGCTGCATAAGAAAGCCGAGACGCTGCGCTCCGAGTACGTCGTTGCCGTCATCGGCCACGTCAAGCTGCGCGACCCCAGCACCGTCAACAAGAACATCCTCACCGGCCAGATCGAGGTCGTCGCCGACGAGCTGCGCCTGCTGAACGACTGCAAGCCGCTTCCCTTCTCGCCTGCCGACAACGAAATTGCCAATGAAGAGTTGCGCCTCAAGTACCGCTATCTCGACCTGCGCCGCCCCCAGATGCACCAGAACATGGTGCTGCGCGACCGGGTTACAATCGCTATCCGCGATTACCTCAGCTCACAGGGCTTCTTCGAAATCGAGACCCCAATTCTGACGCGCTCCACCCCCGAGGGGGCGCGCGACTATCTCGTCCCCAGCCGTGTGCACAACGGCGAGTTCTACGCGCTGCCGCAATCGCCGCAGCAGTTCAAGCAGATCCTCATGATTTCCGGCTTCGACAAGTATTTCCAGATCGCGCGCTGCTTCCGCGACGAAGACCAGCGTGCCGATCGCCAACTTGAGTTTACGCAAATCGATCTGGAGATGAGCTACGTCCGGCCGGAAAACATCTACAAGGTCGTCGAAGGCTTTCTCACAGCCGCGTGGAAGACGATCAATGTCGACATCCAGGTTCCCTTCCCCCGCATGACCTACGACGAGGCCATTCGCCTCTACGGCGTAGACAAACCCGACCTTCGGCTGCCCCCCATGGCGGACGTGCGCGCCGCCTTCGCGCCCCAAAACCTCGCGGCGCTCAATATCGATCCCGAGCTGCCGGTGGTGGCTATCGTCAT
>Ga0306920_100002662_pt1 | contig 22573 bp, 22 predicted proteins | sample flu12Cox44000170_FD_204666 | JGI IMG/M metagenome (GOLD analysis project Ga0306920, IMG submission 204666) | Lab enrichment of tropical soil microbial communities from Luquillo Experimental Forest, Puerto Rico - flux4day.12C.oxic.44.000.170 (v2)... | ecosystem: Environmental > Terrestrial >...
TCTGTGATGCCGCATAAATTCCATGTCGGTGAGAGCGTGATCCTGAGGCCCACAATCAGTCGCAATGTGCCAGGCGGGGTTTATGACCAAACAACTCTCCCACGATGGGCGCGAGTTCGAATATCGCATCAAGAGTGCAAATGAAGAGCATGAGCGCGTTGCGCGGGAAGGCGAACTGACTAAGGCGTAGGCGCGTAACGGCAGTATCCGACACTGCGTTGTCTTGGTCATTCGATCACCTCGTCGGCACTGGCGGAGAGCCCGGGCGGCACCTCGATACCGAGCGCCTTTGCGGCATTCAAATTGATCACGAACTCAAATTCGGTTGACTGTATGACGGGCAGGTTCTCAGGCTTCTCGCCTTTAAGCACCCGCCCGGTGTAGAGGCCGGCCTGGCGATAGGCGTGGGGAAGGTTAGTGCCGTAGCTCATCAGCCCGCCGGCCAGCGCGAATTCTCGCTGTTCGTACATTGCGGGTACGCCGTGCCGTGCCGCCAATGCGACGATGTACTCACGTCGGCTATTGAAGAATGGATCGGCGGCAACAAGGAGCGCACCGGCTCGCAATTCGGTCATGGTCTTGAACGCGGCATCGAGTTCGCGTTCGGTTGAGGCGGTCAAGATGTGGATCCGTTGAGCAACGGAGCGGGCGGCCTCGGGGATCTCTTTTGATAGCATCTCAGCATTCGGGTTCTTCGGATTGATCAGCACCGCGATCAAACTCGCGTTCGGGACCATCTCATGCAGGAGGCCGAGCCGCTTTGCGCCCATTTCCGAGGTGAATATGTTGATCCCGGTGATGTTGCCGCCAGGCCGGTTGAAGCTGGCGACAATGCCCAGTTGAACCGGATCTCCACCGATTGTGAAGACGATGGGAATTTTCGTCGTCGCGGCCTTCGCGGCGAGAGTCGTCATAGTGCCCCCGGTTGACACGAGCACTGCCACTTGGCGGGCCACCAGATCCGCCGCAAGGGCCGGCAATCGATCGTACCGCCCTTCCGCCCAGCGAAATTCGATGACTACATTCCGATCTTCGACGTAGCCGGCTTCACTCAATCCTTGACGAAATGCCGCCACGAGGTGTGCCCATGGGCCGGGAGACACGCTGCTGAGAAACCCGATCACCGGCATTGTTGGCTGCTGTGCGCGGACCGCAATCGGCCAGGCCGCCGCCGCACCGCCGAACAGCGTGATGAACGCGCGACGGTTCATTCAATCACCTCGTCGGCCGCCACGAGCAGACCGGGCGGCACTGTGACGCCGAGCGCCTTCGCGGTTTTAAGGTTGATGATTGTTTCGAATTTGGTTGCCGCCTGTACCGGAAGGTCAGCCGGTTTGTCGCCGCGCCGGATGCGGTCAACATAGGACGCGGCCTGCCGAAACATGTCGACGAGGTCGGTCCCGTAAGACATGAGACCGCCGGCCGCGACGAATGTGCGCGAGAAGTAGACCGCTGGCACGCGATGCCGGGCCGCAAGGGCGATGATGAGATCACGATGGACCGTGGCCGAGACGTCGGGAATGAGCACCAGGCCACCGTCCGGCGCGCTGCCGAAGGACGCGATGGCACGCTCAATGTCGCTGGCGTTCTCGACAAAGGTGGGTACAGGCTCAATCCCAAGCGACGGCGCCGCGGCTTCGGCCGCCTGTACGTAGGAATCATAAAAGGTGGCCGTCTTGGGGTTGGCCACGAGGGTGGCTGCCAAGCTCGTCGAAATCGCCGAGAGCTTCAAAGCGCTAAAGGCAATAGCTTCCGCTCAGCCCGGCGACGATCCCAAGATCATTGCCCTCAAGACTGATGCGCAGAAAGCCATCGAAGCAGGGGACTTGGCCAAAGCGGATGCATTGCTCGCGGAGGCGCAGGTGGAGCAAACGCGCGGGCTTGATCGGCTAGCTGTCAACGCGGCCGATACGTTTTCCCGCCGTGGTGAAATAGCTCTCACGCGGTTGCGTTATGCCGAAGCGGCCGCCCACTTCACCAATGCGGCGGCCGTGTTCCCCCCGCACAGCTCGCATGAGGACAAGCGAATTAACTACCTACAAAAAGAAGCTTACGCCCTCTTTCAGCAAGGCTACGAATTCGGCGACAACGGTGCTTTGCTTTCGGCAATCGAGCTGCGCAAGCGATTAGTGGAGCTGCTACCCCGCGAGCGCGTGCCGCTTGATTGGGCCGGGGCCCAGAACAACTTGGGCATTGCCCTGGTTCGCTTCGGGGAGCGTGAGAGCGGAACCGCGAAGCTTGAAGAGGCAGTTGTCGCCTATCGCGAGGCGCTGAAGGAGCGGACCCGCGAGCGCGTGCCGCTTGATTGGGCCGGCACCCAGACCGGTCTCGGCTTTGCGTTGGAAAGGCTAGGCGAGCGCGAGAACAGCAGAGCGCGGGTCGAAGAGGCGGTTGTTGCCTTTCGTGAGGCGCTGAAGGAACGGACCCGTGAGCGCGTGCCGCTTGCTTGGGCCGGCACCCAGAACAATCTGGGCATTGCGCTTCATGTTCTTGGGAAGGTCGACGAGGCCATCGTGGCCTATCGCGAGGCCCTGAAGGAATGGACGCGCGAGCGCGTGCCGCTCGATTGGGCTAGGACGCAGAATAATCTGGGCAATGCACTTACTGCCCTTGGGAGGCGCGAGAGCGGAACCGTGAAGCTCGAAGAGGCCGTCGTCGCCTTTCGCGAGGCGCTGAAGGAAAGGACGCGGGAGCGAGTGCCGCTCGAATGGGCGAGGGTCCAAACCGGCCTGGGCGGTGTGCTTGTCGAACTCGGGAGGCGCCAGAGCGGAACCGCAAAGCTCGAAGAGGCCGTTGTCGCCTATCGCGAGGCGCTGAAGGAGCGGACCCGCGAGCGCGCGTCGTTCGACTGGGCCGTCACCCAGAAGGGTTTAGGCTTTGCGCTTACTTCCCTTGGGGGGCGCGAAAGCGGAACCGCGAAGCTCGACGAGGCAGTCGCCGCCTATCGCGAAGCCCTGAAGGAATTGACGCGCGAGCGCGTGCCGCTCTCATGGGCCGGCACCCAAATCGGTCTGGGCAATGCGCTTTACACTCTCGGAACGCGCGAGGGCGGGACGACAAAACTCGAAGAGGCGATCGTTGCCTATCGCGACGCGCTGAAGGAAGACACCCGCGAGCGTGCGCCGCTCGGCTGGGCCACGACCCAGAACAATCTGGGCAATGCGCTCTACACCCTCGGAACGCGCGAGGGCGGGACTACGAAGCTTGAAGAGGCCGTCGCCGCCTACCGTGAGGCCCTGAAGGAACGGACCCGCGAGCGCGCGCCGCTCGATTGGGCGACGAGTTTTGGCAATGCAGGCATTACAATGATGCTCCTCGCCGAGCGGCGGCGGGACGCTGCCATGGCTGAGACCGCGCTCAGCCAGATCAATGAGGCGTTTGAAACGATGCGCGATAGCGGCAACGCGCGAAGTGCCGCGTATTATGAACGGCAGCTCCCCAGGGCACGCGCTATCGTCGAACGGGTGCGCGGGCGGTGAACCCCTCAGAACGCCCACACTCACAAGACTACTCTATCCTGCCTCGCTCGAACCTTTTCGACCGCGCGCAGACCGCCAAGGCGCTGGGCATCGAAGTGCCGCCGACACGACGCTGACGCTGGCATGTCAAGGCACAACGACCCCGCGTCCGATCCCAATCCCGTCACGCCAGCGGCGGATCTTATTGCAATCGCGCCGGATGTCATTTTTGCGTCCCCGCATCCGGCCGTGGCGGCCGTACGCAAGCAGACCACCACGACGCCTATCGTAGCTGTGATCTCTGGTGATCCGATAAGAGCAGGCTTCGTGCAGAGTTATGCGCGCCCCGGCGGTAATGTAAGAGATGGTTCACGTGCCTGCGAGCCTAGGCGACTGACGCTGTTGGTTGGTTTTAGTCAAAAATTCTTGCTATGTGTGATCTCAGTTACACGGCGTTCAAAGGCGACGCCCCTATCATTTGCTTGTGCCCATCCGAATGTCTGCGGATTGAGGAATCCCGGCTCGGTTGGTCTCTGGCTCAGGCAACTCCAAGAAAGGAAAAGCCATGCCTTATCGAATCGCTATTTCGTTGGCAGCCGCTGCCGCGATCGGCATCTCGTTCATTGCTACTGACGCCTCAGCGCGTGGCGGCGGGGGTGGTGCTCGCGGAGGGGCTGGTCCCATAGCGGGCGCTGCAAAAACGGGCGCTGCAAACAAACCCGTTGCAAACCAGCCTGCCGGTAGTGGGCCGCGTAAAAGGGCCGGCGGTGCCGGAGGCCCCACCCAGCCCCCCCGTAGTGGGATATCTAATGAAGTGACCTTCGGTGCTGGAGGCCCCGCTGGTGGTGCCGGCGGAGCTGCCACTAGCGGCGGTGCAGCCGCGGGGACGCGATACTATGCACCCGCATCCTATAGCAGCACCACTGTGTGTGGACGTTATCCGTATCCACCTTGCAATAAAGTACCCGCCCGCTGAAACCTAGCGGAGACGGCGACCGCTGGGGCTGCTTAATCACGCAGGTTGGGGTTGGCGATTATCGGTCGCCGATGCGCTTGCCGGGATTGTCGGGCAGTTGGGCGAGAACAGCGGCCGGCCAGACTTGCGGGTCGGCGTCGTTGGCCACTTTGTAGGGATGGCGGCCAAACCATTAAGGGTTAAGCGTCCGCGCGACACGGAAGCCGACATCCATGCCATGATCATCGGCGGAGAACCAGAAACGGAGGGCCGAGCGGAGACCTACTGGATAGCCAACCCAGGAACCGCCGCGAATAATGCGGTTGTTGCAATCGCCTTGTGTTATCCAGGCCGAGCCGTCCGTGGGTGCCCCTTCGTAGTTGGTGTGCAAACAATCCTCTACCCATTCCCAGACGTTGCCGTGCATATCGTAGAGACCGAACTGGTTGGGCGCAAACGAGCCAACCGGAGCGGTTCGCCGGCTGTCCCACTCGCTGCCGCAGCTGTTGCAGTTGGCATTGTTTTTGCCGAGGTCGTCGCCCCAGGAGTAGGCCGTCCTTGTGCCGGCGCGAGCCGCATACTCCCATTCGGCTTCGGAAAGCAGACGGTAGGACCGACCGGTCATCTTTGACAACCAAGCCACATACTGCTGGGCTTGATCCCAGCTTACATTGATGACGGGCTGGCTGCCCCGTCCCATATTGCTGTCAGGCACCTGCGTGCATGTGCCAAGGGCGACGCAGGCATCCCATTGTTCGAACATGACTTCGAACTTCGAAACTGCAAGTGGCCGCGCGATGCTGACGCTGTGCAGCGGCTCTTCATTGTCGTAATGGTCCCTTTCATCGGCTGGCGATCCCATCATAAATTCCCCTGCGGGCAACACGACCATCTCGGGACAGTCCTTGGCGCATTCTCTGAAAGAATCCCCCGACTTCAACACTCGCTCGGCTTCTGCGGTGAGCACATACGGCCGAACCTGGCGGAGCATGTAGGGCCGCACGGTCGTGTACCAGTTCACCTGTTCCCTGAGATAAGACTGGTTAATCCAGCCGATCAGTCCAGCGATGCTGCCGACCAGCAACACGTAGACAAGTGCCTGCACGCGACGTGCCTGGCTCCGCACCTTCCTTTCACGTCGGGAGCTCTGATCGATGAAGTCCCGGTCGATGACGGGCAGATCGCTCCCGCGCTTTGCAAGCCAGCTTTGGGCCTGTGTGAGGGCCGCGCCCATGAGTAGCGCGTCGTTCTTTGAAGTGTCGACCGTTTCCTGCCACGCCCGCCGCGCGGCTTCGAGTCCAGTCTTCCAGGCGAGAAATTCGCGCTCGGCAGCAATCCAGTTCCGTAGCTTATCCCAGCGCCGGAAGATCGCCTCATGCGCCACCTCGGTATACGTCTCGCCCCCCTCGGGTGTTGCCGTAACGAGAAGCCGGTTGGGATGATCGGCGAGTTCGCTGACCAGACGCCACTCCTCATTCGTCAACTCAGAACGCGCTGCGAGCCGCCGCGTCGGCTCCTCGCCCTCACGCACGGTCGCAAGCTTCAGGGTAAACAGGCGGCGAAGCTCGTCCTGAGATTTCGGATGTTTGGCGAGAAAGGTATCGGCGCGATCAACCAGAACGCCTCCAAGCTCGAAGGACTGAGCGGGAAAACGGAGCAGCCCGTCACCGCGCTTCGTCATCTGTGTCCACATGTCGTCAAGTGTATAAGACAGCAGCGGCAAAGCACCGACGTCCTTGACCGAATCCTCAGCGGCGCGCCGGGTAATGATGTCCATAAGCCCAGTGGGCTCGAACCGTGCGGAGAGCAGTTCGGCAGGCCGGCTCACGACCTCGCGAAGCTCCGCCTCGCGCAGCGGTGGCACGTCGATCTTACGATGCATCTTGAAAAGTGGTTCGTCTTTCTGCAGCTCACCGAGAAAATCCGCACGCATGCTCATGAGCATATACAGACGCTGATCGGTAACGCCCTGCGCAATCACCTCTGAAAACCGGTTGCGCTGGTGCTCCTCGGCGCGCACGTACAGCTCCTCACCCTGGTCGATATAGAGGAGAAAGGCAGGCGGCTTGGTGCGATCCAGTTCGTTGTAGCGGCGCTCGGTCGCGTCAAGCAGGTCGCGCAGCATCGCCTTGCCGTCACGCAAGAGCTCGATCCAGCCATTCTGTTGTTTGACCCGCTCGGGATCCGTCGCGCCGAACTGCCACGTGTCGAGAAACGATTCGACCAGCGCCTTGAGCGGCTCGGTCCCGGGCTTGAGCGTGAGGAAGCACCAGCGGCGGCTGTCGCGAAAGGCTTGCGGCCACTCCGGCGCATTATCTACGCGCTCGGGCCAGGCCTGGCGCTTGAGCGCCGCCAGCACGCCGGCCTGCGCCAGCGAGGACTTGCCGACGCCGGAATTGCCGAGCAACACAGGCAATCGGTCCACCGCCACCGCGAGGGCGGAGAGCACATCAATAGTTTCCCGCTCTCGGCCGAAGAAGTAGTCGCTGTCCTTTTCCTCCATCGCGGCAAGGCCACGATAAGGCGACGTGTAGCGCCACAGCTCGCCCGGCCTTGTGCTACTGCCGGATGCCGCGTCGAGGAGCCGAGCGACGTCCTTTTCGGATGACGGGTCGGGCGTGATGATCCAATGTAAGCGCCGCAGAAAGGGCAGACCAGGCGCGGTCTGTCCTTCAAGCAGCACTAGGACAAGGGGAAAATCAGTAACCTTTATTCGCTTGTCGAGAGCTTCATCGTACTCAAGCACCTGCCAATCGCCGACACCCCTCTCGCCCACCAGCAGGATGAAGGCATCCGCTTGCGCGATTTCCTCGGCGAGGGCCCGTGACCAGAAGCCGCCGGCGCGCAGGCTTGTCGGTGCAAAAAACACCCGGGCGTTATCCTTGCGCTCAAGCGTGGCCTTGAGCCGCTCGGCAAGTGCCTGATCGGGCGAATGGTAACTTAGGAACCACCGTCGCATTCGAAGCGCCGATTTGAAGTAGGTTAAGGGTATGCCGACACTGGCCCTGTGGTGGGCGCCTGCACGGCACTCCTAATGCAGTTGGTCGAAGTCCTCCGCGCTTTCACCTCGTGCATCCATGCAGACGATGCGACAGTGCCGGCGTTGCCCAACACGTGCACGAAAGTCGCCGCCATCATACGCTCATTGAGAATGCCAAGCTCAACAACCTGACCGCAACTCCTGCTCGCCGACGTTCTCGCCAGACTTCTCCACAATTTCCTCGTCGCAGCGAACAGGCTGCTCAGAAGGCCAATTCATCGTGAAGTAGGTTCATCGAACTTTGAGATCGCGTGGCAAACCGTTGCATAACTATCACACACCCCCGAGGCGAGGGCATTGGAATGTAGCTTCCTAGCGTGCCAAAGTATCCCAGGGATGCGCTACGCCCGCACCACCTCCTCGGTCACCGACTTTGTGCCACCGACCACCGCGGAGTGCTGATGCCTCGTGCGTTGCGTTTTAGGGGTTCGAGCGAGAATGGCTTCGCGGCAAGCCGCTGCACCTCAGTCTCATGTTTCGTTCCGCAGTGCGGGCATTGAAGATGCAGCACATTGCTCTTGACAGTCAGGTCGGTGCCCGTATCTGCAATGGCCTGGGCATAATGCGCGCGTGCCTTGAGACGCAGAAGCTAGAGCAACTCGAAGCCCGCATGGACAAGATCGCCGACCGGGTTGCTCGCGACAGGACAAACGTTGCGCGCGAGAGGACCAGCCACCCATGAAGCCCAGCGCCCGTCGCATTGAGCGTCTGCTCGCCAAGGTCGAGGCCGAGCTCGCGTGCAGCGCACGTCCGCGCCGGTACTGCTTTCATTTTGACGAGGTCGCTGAGGCAGAACTTGAATATTTGATTTTAAATCACCTTAGCAGTCTCCTGCCGCATCAAGGTGTGTGCTACCGTCCCGGCCGCAAGCATGGGACGCAGAGCGCAGTGAAGCGGCGCGATTTCATTATGCTACTGTGCCCAGCTAAACTCCGCCCGTCGAGAACCGCTTGCGCCGCAAGACCTGCCGGCCTTGGTCGTCGCGCTCGATGCGGTGAGTAAACCCCGCGGTCGATTCTTGTGCTCCGGGGGGAGCCAGCTGCCTGCTGTCGCGCAGGGTCTTGATATAGCGCGCGGCATCGGCGAGGGCGGCCGGATCCGGAGTACCGCCGTCGATTGATTTGATCCGGCCGCGTGGGTCGAGCGCAACTGACAACGACACCGGGACGGGCGCGTAAATCGACTCCCCCGCCTCCACATGCACGGGATGGAGCTTGTTGGCTTCGACTTCAACGCGTCCGCCCGGTAGCTCGCGCTTGACCGACACTGACTCGAAGCCGCGCTTGGCAAGCTCGGTTTTCAGCGCCTGTTGGTTGATGCGCGGCATTGGTCCTGGCATTTCGCCCGCCGAATTCCAACCGGGGATCATACAGGCGCCGCGCGCATCCCCTCAACAGCACGCGTGTCCGCAGTCGATGCGCACCCGGCGCAGCACCATCTGCCCTCCTTCGCGCCGTAACTCGTGGGTGTGCGTTTCGTGGGTTGAGGCCGCCGAGGAGCGCATGATTTCCGCACCCGGTTTGCCGGGTTTGGCGACCTTGAGCCGCCCACGACGCAGCAAATCCTCGAAGAAGGATTTTGCGGCCTGGTCCTCCCCCGGCGATGGCGCCGCGCCGACCGCAAGTGCCGCACCGCTGACCTCGAGGCGCTTGGGCTCGGCGGCGGCATAGACCACAATGGACGGAATACCGAGCCCATACTCGGCGACCGACAGATGAAGCATGGGCAATGTCTTGGATTCTGTGCGGGTTGCGGCAACCGCCTCCGTGCGCCTCGGCACTCGCGCACGCGTTGCGGCCAGCGCTACCGATGGCGGCAGGACACCGTGGCGGACGAAGCCGCTCCGCAGCGGCACCTCATAGCCTTGGGCTGAGAATTGGCTTGCAGCAACCCCGAGCATGGTCGCGGCGACCTGACTGAAAAAAGTTGGAACGACGGATGCTGCGCGGATGCCCTGGATCAGAATCGTACCCATGTCCTGACTGACTTGCAGCAGTGCGGCTTCGTCTTCCTTGTCGGTCGTGGCCAGCATGCCGGCCAGGCCCTCGAAGAACGCACCGGTGAAAACGCGGGAGAAGGAGTGCGGCTCCGAGCTGAGTGACGTAGCCGGAGCCGTGGTCGGAAGGGTGTCGGGGTCCCGGTAGAAGAACGTATTCACCGCGTTGCGCAAGCAGTCGGGCTCGACTGCGGAAGGAACGGATTGACGGATGGCCCAGCCGAGCTGTTCCGCCAATCGCGAGAGCCGGGACGAGCGGCCCAGCACCCCGCCGGTTTCCGCCACGACTCGCTCGCGCACGCTCGGCAGCTGAAGCGCCGATAACAGCGCGCTCATGTCGCCGAACGATTCGTGAAAGGCCGCGACCTCGATGCTCGCGGCATCGAATAATTGCGGCTTGAGCGAATCGAGAACCGCATGCCCGAGCTCATGACATACGACGTCGGGGCTCTCGCCGGAAAAGACGGTTCGTCCCGCGGCCGTACCATGAAAAAACTTCAGGCCCTTGCGGTCATAGAAGGCATTGAGGTCGGTGCCGAAATCGAGCTCCACCGGCAGGATGGAACCCACTTCCCACGATATCCCCGGCAGCAATGCCCCCCAGAAGTCCGCGCCGCGACGCAACGCTTCGGCGGCAGTCCAATAGCGAAACGCTGCAGTTCCGGGCGGATGCGGCTTGGCCTCCGGAGCGGAGGCCGGGTGCGCAATTCGGATCGGAAACGGCTGATCCCTCAGAACGGGGACCGGCCGCTGGATCACTTGGCCTCCACTCGGCTGAGCACCGGCGCCGGGGTCGTCCTCCCAAGCGTTGATCACACCCCCCGGTTGCGCCCTGCGTTCCGTGGTTGCCGCGCGTGCCCGGACTTTGCGTTTACTACGCGCAGCCGACGTGTTCGACGCGCGCTTGGATCGCTTCGTCGCCATCTCGTTCCTCCGTTGCTGCATCGCCGACACCGCATCATCGGCGAGGCGAACTCGCCGTGGCGGCGGCCTCGCCATTATGGTCGGTTGCGATGAGATATCGAGGGGAGATGGATCACGTCGGCTTGAAAGATCGATCGACCGATGATCGTGAGCAGGTCGGCGCCTCTGCTCAAGGCTTGGCTCGACGAGAATTTGCCGGCGATCGTCGATGGTCTGGTGTCCGCCCAGATGGAAAAGCAACTATGCCGGCACAATTCAATAGGTTTCGATCCGGCCAACAAAATGAATAAGGCCGCTTTGCTGCGATTGCTCACAGCCGCTTTTGGCACTAACCGAGACAAGCGTTCGTTTGTCTGCTTTTGGGCAAAGCGGACATCCCGTGAGCGGCGGGAGCGTGTCTCTCTGACGAAAATGACCCCAAAGCGGAGCGGGACGGGCCTGCGTTCTCCGCGTTTCACTCTCGCTTGGATCGCCGAAATGGATGATCCGATGAACGTGGATGAGCTCGCGGACATCGGGCGGATTGCCGCGGCAAAACAGGTCAAGCCGGAGCATTTTCCAGCCTCCTTCGATGTCATGTGACCCTCCTAGCGCACTTGCATTCCTGGTATCGTACACAGATAGGTTTGGAGGGCGGGATGTCGGCAACGCGCGCCTTCATTGTCCGGCCTTTTGGGGTCAAGGAAGGGATCGATTTTGAGGAGGTGGAGCGCAAGCTGATCGCGCCGGCGCTCAACGCGTGTGGGACTGAGGGGCGCACAACGGCCGAAATCACGCGACAAGGGAACATTCGGGAGGACATGTTCCGGCCTAGCCGCATTTCTCGACGCCCTGAGATCGACGCTCGCCTCGAGCAGCAGGGACAGTCCGGTCTTCCAGCTACTGCCCCGACTCAAACCGCACGATCGGCGTGCTCTGATGATCGTGCCGTGGGATTTTCAGGAGGATGTTGAACGCGCACAAAACGCGCGCTGCGCTGGCGATCTGCGCCTGCGCCTCGTTGGCGAGGCACAGTTTGGAATCCAAGCCTTTGCCGGCGGAAAAGAGACATTTGAGGCGGTGCGCCGCCTTGATCCCGATGACCTTCAGGCCAACTACCGCCTCGGCACGATCTATAAGAATCGGTTCAGGTTTCTTGGTAGAGGGCAGCTTACTCGGGCAAGCCTTCAAAGGTCTCCCGATCTTCTTGACGTGCAAGCACGTGATTGGCGTAGCCCCGTATCCATCTTCACCCGCTGACGTGACGATTCTTTTCGAGGCCATGCTTGAGGACCCGTCGCCACGTGTAACAGCCAAGTGTCATCACGTCCTCATTGATTCCCCGATAGAACACTTGAACTACGCGCTTCTTTTACTTGACCGCTGGCCGGGAACGGTTAGCGATCTCCTCCTTGCGCCGCGCACACCACAGCCCGAGGACAAGGTTTTCGTGATCAGCTATCCAGGGGGAGGCGGCCTTACGATTGCTCTGGACGACAACGAGGTTGTCACCCGTGAGCAGCAATCAGACACAGCGGGTAACCAGTTTGGCCGGTTCCAGGCGCATCACTTTTTCTACCGCGCACCGACGGAACCGGGCTCCTCAGGTGGCCCCGTGTTCAATGAGAGCTGGGAGCTTGCTGGCGTTCATAACGGCCATGACGTGGGCCGCAATTATGGTGTTGCGATCGATGCCGTGCTTCTTGATGCCAAGAATAGATTAGTGGGCAAGTCGGTCTCGGACGACGTCGTGAATGCGATACGCGCTACAACCCGATCCGGAGAGGCGGAGGTCGACCCCGAGTACTTCTCTGCCTTCATAAGCTACAGCCACGCTGACTCTGTGTTTGCAAACCGTTTGTACAACGCGCTCCATGCGCGAGGGATCAGGGCCTGGCTGGATGTGAAACAGATGCTCCCCGGCGACGACATCTACGAAGAGGTCCAGAAAGGTATCCAACGATGGGACAAAGTCTTGCTGTGCGCCTCCAAGGCGTCGCTGAGTAGTTGGTGGGTGGACAGCGAGATCGATCGCATATTCCAGAAGGAACGCGAGCTTTTCAAAGGGAGACACAGAAAGGTACTAGCGCTAATCCCTCTCATGCTTGACGATTTCATGCTATTAGAATGGACGAGCGGCAAGGCGCAGGAGGTTAAAACCCGTATCGCGGCTGACTTTCGAGGATGGGAAGACGAGTCTAAGTTTGAACTGATTTTCGAGAAATTGGTTCTCGCGCTTCGAGCAGATTCCGGGGCCAGAGAGATTCCACCAGAGTCAAAGCTGTGAATAGTATTCCGAGGATGTCAAAGCGGGCGGTCTCATGTCCCATGGCCCAAATTCTCGGATCAGTCCCGACGCACCGCCCATTTGGTCGACAAGATTCTGCGTGGGGCAAAGCCTAACGACCTGCCGGTCGAGCAGCCGACCAAGTTAGCCCAGCCGAATGAGCCTGCCCGGTTGCTGCGCGCGTGCCGCGAGCGGCCCACGACGCCGCCGCGAAGCTCGGTTTGCGCACCGTGTGCTGGAGTGAAGAAAAAGTTCACACCGGTCGCGTTACCGCCCGGCCGGGCAAGGCTGGTGACAAGACCCAGTTTGACCGGGTCTTCGCTGACTCGGAAGACGATCGGGATCGCCGTGTTCACAGCTTTGGCCGCGAGCGCCCCAGCGGTGCTACCGGGGGTGACGATGACGTTCACTTGGCGGCGAACCAGATCGGCGGCCAGCACCGACAGGCCATCGTATCGACCTTCCGCCTCGTCGAAGAAAAGGTTGAAGGCGCGAGAGACGACACGGCACACTGAGAAGCTACTCGGTGCGCTCCGACAGAGCCACGGCAGCGGGGCAATTCACTGCCACAGCGGCAACATTTGTTGCTCGTCAGTGGGGTCTATGTGCGTCAATGAACGCACGCGTTCCGACCGTCAGCCCTTGTGCCTCACGTCGAGCCACGTCTTGCACCTTAACGGCGATGATTTCCGATACATCCCGGACCCAACCTTCCTCTACATTCAGCGCTAAAACTCGAACGGGTCGATCGTATTGCCCCCTAGGAGCTTGCGCACGATGGTGGAGGCGTCTGCTTCCTTCGGGTCAGTGTCGACATAAGCCTGACCGGACCGACCGAAAGTCACAAAGTACGAAATGCAGATCTTGTTCGGATACAAAGGTACCGGGCTCATGACGCGGTACTCTGCGTTGATTGGGTCCATCAATGTAAGGGGTCGGCGACATTCATGAAGGACCCTGCCACAGCTTACGCGTATCCAGCCACGTCACTCTGCCGGTTCTTCCCTTGACCTCGTTGTACACGTATGCAGTGCCACCGGGTCCGTCCCCGCCTCCTCCGTTCCATAACGTGACGAATCGGACCTTATCTACACCGCACGCCAAGGCTGAGTATAGGAGCCAGAGATTGCATCTCTCGAAAGAATTTACGCCTTTCCGTAGCGGACCTAGCTCATCGGGCATGATGCGGATCGGCTCCGTCAACTTTGACTTCATCGCGTAAAATCGATCGCGCCACTTCTCGCCGCCGGCCGAAGGCAGGATTGAGCGTTCAATGAACTCCGGTTCGATGAGCGGCAGCAGCACCTGGCAGCGAACACCGCGCTTCTGGCACGCCTCGATGAACAGCAGGTCGCCTCCGGCTGCGGCTTGGCTGAACGCGAGATCCTCAGAGCCGGCGCCGAGCTGGTCGAGCCCCGCACCGATCGCCTGCGCCGCGACGTCTTCCTTGTCGGGGGGAAAGCGTGGGGTTTTGCGATCAGGCGCGTCCATCATGTGCCCGCTGAAGAGCAAGACCTGGCGCGGTTGCCAGTGATCTTCGGGCTTTTTTAGACGCTCAAGCGCGCGGACAAAAATTGCGATGCCGGCCGCGACGGTGTCCGGGCGGAAGCCGAGATCTTGGAGGAGCAGTAGCTGCGCGAGGCTTGAGTTGAGCGCAAACCAATCCCGCTCGTTTTTGGCGATCGCCTCTTTATAGGCGTCCTTTACCGTATCGGCCGTGCCGATCAGCACCTCCAGATCTCCGAGGGTCATCTTCGACCAAAAAAGCTGTCGCTCGTCGGGCTCGCACTCGGCCGCGAAGCGCACCGCGCCGGCCCAAATGGCCATGTCGCGATCGTAGCGCGCATCCTTCGTGAGATAGCTTGCGAGGTGCATAAGTGTTAGCGCGTTGATCCCGGAGTAGTAGTGGCCTGAGTTGGCGCGATAGCCGCGGGCGTAACTATCGATCGCCGCACGCAAGTGCGTGTCTTCGTAAGCGGCGTCCTCTCTCATCTGCGCTGGCGATCCTCCAGGCCGGCGCCACGCGGCGACCCAAGCGTCCTTGTCAACGCGGCCGAGTAGTGCCCAAGTCTCCGGATCCGTTGGGTACACCTTCAACACTTCGCGGTAGTGGTCGCGCGCGCGATCGAGGGAGTGGCCGGGAAGGCCGGCGACGGCCAACCTTTGCAAGCACATGCCCTTCTCATGCAACGCACGAAGATTCTCGGGCTCTATTTCCAACCCATGCTCTAAATGTTCGAGCGCAAACCGGAAGCGCTCGGCCTTGCGAAGCGCCTCGCCGGCTTTGATCCATGCCTCAGCACGGAACGCAGCAACCGGCGCCTCCTCGGCCAGCACCAACACATCGCCGATCCTGCCGGCCTTGCGCGCCAGATCTAGGCGATTTTCCCAATCTCTGTGCTGTTCCCAGAACTCACGGACGTCCCCAATCCGCAGCGACTTCCAGTTTGGCTCCTGCAGGTTCGGCATGAGATTGTAGACTGGACTAACCTTGCGCCCATGCCAGGACTCCATGGTCCGAATCACCATCTCAGTGAGCTTGCGTTTGTCATCCTCGATTGTCGCTGGATCAGGCCCGCCGTGCTTGAGGCTGTACCGCACCTTGCGATCCGTGTAGAGGTCAAAGGCGGTCGGCACCCCTCCGCCGCTGACAAGCACGACGCCGCGCGCGCGTAGCGCGTGGCGCACCCCCAGCTCATACCAGACGTTTGGGTTGTCGATGCTCAGGTCCGCGATCACCAGGTCGGCCACCAACAGCTCTTGGAACATGTCGGTGCGGATGTCGCCTGCGCGTATCTCCTCGTCCGCCCTGAACGCTTCTAGCCCAGCTGCTTCCAGCGCTGGCGCGACATACTCTCCGTACACCCGGTTGAAATCGATGGGCTGGCCGTCTACACCCGGCTTGACCCCGAACGGCATGGCGACGAAGGCATGGGGACGGGTCGTCATCGTTCGCAATACCTCGTTGTCGGAAGAAAGTATCTGTCCCGCCGAAAATCATATCCGCACGTAGCAATGATGCAATCCTAAAGGTCCGGCGCGGTGACAATCGTGCCCGTGTTGGTAGCTCATCCTAGCGGACTCCCCCGAAGTGCGTGCGCGTATCGTTGTAATAAACCGAATAGGATGTCAGAACCCGTCGTAAATGCCGATCGCCAAAATCAGGGATGTGATCCAAAAGCCCACGGCCGACCAACAACTACGTAGGTTCACAAATCAGTTCGTAGTTCATCCTCATCAGTAGCGTGTTAGTTTTTGGAGGATTATCGCTCATGGCAGGTGAAACTTCAGACAGACTTCCTACTGCCGACTGGGTACTCTGTTGCTCGATAGCTTTTTTGAGTCTCAGATCAACTAACGGCATATTGCAGTGAGTATTGGCAATCCGCATCAGAAGTCGCTCCCAAGAATTTTTGCATTACGGTCTCTGATGTCCTGTGGAACCATCTGTTCGTACGCAGCTTGGAAATTCGCCTCATCCTGTGGGCCTTCACCGGGCACCTGTAAGACTGTGAACCAACGGTTTAGGAGGCAGAACTGCCCAATTAGCCAAGTTAGTTCAACAATCTGGGTGTCGACATGCCGCGCCATTTTCGGCTCGTCGAACTGTTTCAGTCGAGCGTCCACGCGATTGTGAGCAGTGAGGGTGCTGCGAAGTTCGGCAAACTCTTGATCGGTAACTTGGTGAGCGTCACGCGTCACCTTGACGGTATAATCAAGGACGACACGTTCTCGCCGCGTATATACATCCGGATGCTTCTCGTGCTCATGAAGGTGGAGAAGCTTAGCGTGCCCTTCTGCACGGCGATTTGCATCCGTGAAAAGCTTCATCCCGATAAACGAATGGTGGGTGATCGAATATCGTGCGCGATTTATTAGCGACGTACGCGAGATCACTAGTTCTTTCAGAAAGCGGTCGTTGAATCCAGCGATTTGCAAATCGCCCACAAGTGTCACAGGATCGAAAGTAAAGGAATTTGCGTACTCTACCTCGGTATGTGCCAGCCGGGGGCAGTAGGCGATCACCTTGATCAGATTATTGGGAAAATGCCCCCACGTTAGCTCGCCTGCCTTCATTGCTACCGCCGTCTTATCATCAACCTCGTCGATTTGTAGCGGCCTGATACGCGTCCAGGGTCCTTGTGTCATCTTGGTCATCGTTTCTCCTCCGCAAGCTTGTGGCTTCCGAGAACTCAGATTCGCATATTGGTGGTGTAGCCCACCAAGGATCGGCTGCGCGATAATGTCTCCGAACCGCTCAAAGCGGCGACTACGGCGGTTCCGATTGTCTTCACGACCGGAGACGACCCGGTGGACCAGCTTGGCGGTCGTCCTTCAAGGCGTGGGTGCATCAGCCGTTGCTGTACTAATCGATTGTTGATGCATCAATGATGCGCCTTCATTTATTGGCCAAATCCCACCCCCCCGCCTATTCAATTGTTGCGCATTTACTGACATGATGCAGCCGTTTGGTGCCCAGCTACATTTGATCTCTGACGGGAAATCTAATTATTTCATTTGACGCCTGCTTGAGGCAAACTGCCCCCACCACGGCGGTCCAAAATATGAAAAGCGTTGGTGCTGTTTGCGTCGACGGGCAAGCGATGACTCTCGATAAGACGAGGTTACGGCCATGGATGGATCGTCGATCGATAAATTGAGAGCCTCGGCACGGGATTCGGTTAGGAAGCTCAGCCGCATTTGTGAGGACGACGATATCGTCGAAGCGAAGAAGCTTGTTGAGGAGCTGCGCAACGTTTGCGCTTACGATGAGATGGGTCAGCTAGCCGAGGCGGTTAGCCGACGCGATCCCAAGGACGCGAAGAATCGCCGCCTTTATGCGCAATATCTGATCAATACGGGAAAGGCCACGGCCGCCATCGATCTCTTAACGCCCCTAAAGGAGAACCTGGCAAAGGATGACCCCGAATTCGCTGAAGCGATGGGGCTTATTGGTCGCGCCAACAAGCAAATCTTCTTCGACGCGGGCGACAAAGCGCAGACGTCCGCTCAGGAGGCACTAGCGCAGTCCGTCGTGGCTTATCGTGTTCCATTTGAGATGGCGCCGGACTTGAATGCTTGGCACGGCGTGAATTTACTCGCGGCTCTCACGCGCGCGCGTCGTCTGGGGCTTCTAGTCGCCCCGGACCTCAATCCAAAGCAAATCGCTAAAACCGTCGTTGCTGCCCTAGAGGCCACACCGGAGGAGAAAAGGGACAAGGATTGGTATCTGCCCACTCTGGCCGAAGCCTCGCTCGGTCTCGACGACTGGGATGCCGTTGAACGCAATGTTCGCGCTTACGCTGCATCGGAGGATGTCAAACCATTTCAGATCGAGAGCACGCTTCGCCAGTTCACCGAGATATGGGATGTCGAGGCGACTGACGAACGAGGCCGCCGCCTGGTGGCAACTTTGCGAGCCAGGCTCCTGCAGCTTTCAGGCGGAGAAATAAAGGTCGCTCCCACTGAGCTCCAGCGTTGGCGCAAACAAGCCGATCCGTCTAAAGAGCAGCTCGAAGCCATTCTGGGATCCCAGGGGCCGCAAACCTATCGTTGGTGGAAAACCGGTCTTGAGTGTGCCCGCTCGGTCGCCTCGATCCGCCAAAGGCTTGGAAGTCGGATTGGCACAGGCTTCCTCGTACGTGCGGCCTCTTTGGGTCTGCAGCCGTCCGAGGAGTTACTGGTGCTCACCAATTTCCACGTCGTCAACGAAGATGGCATTAGTCCGGGCATTCGACCTGGTGACGCCGAGGTGGTTTTCGAGGCCACTGACACAAACAAAGCTTATTCGGTTTCAGCGATTATCTGGTCATCGCCGGTTACCAGTCATGACGCAAGCATGCTGCGGCTGCACGATGCAGTGACGGGGATTGATCCAATGCGTCTCGCCGGGGGTTTGCCGATCGTCGAAGATGGCGCGAGGGTGTACATCATTGGCTATCCCGGGGGGCGTGACCTCGCGTTCTCGTTTCAAGACAACGAATTGCTTGATCATGAGGGGCCGCCCGGTGGCAATCCACAGATCAAGAGCTTATCCCGCGTCCATTATCGCGCTCCTACCGAGCCCGGCAGTTCGGGAAGCCCGGTGTTCAATGCTGGGTTATGGGAGGTTATTGCGTTGCATCATATGGGCTTAAAAGATGGCATGTCGAAACTCAATGGAAAAAGCGGCAGCTACGCGGCGAACGAGGGGATTTCGTTGCTGTCGATAAAAGAGGCGATTCTTACTGCGACGGGATGAGGAGCTGTATGTAATGAGGTAGCGCCGGATTTCGATCGTGTGGACGCAACAAACACCCCTTACAGCTGTCCAAGATCACGATTCCGCACCCTATGCGCCGTCGCCGCTGAATTCATCCGCCGGTAGGCAAGGCGCATGACAAAGCATCCGCGCTCGCATCTTGGTAATTGAGAACGGGCGACCCGGCGCGAGCGCGAACGTCGCCAAACGCATGCTGTACCTCTTCTTTGAGTCGCTGTTGTTCGGCTTCTGCACTCGTTAGTTTTGCTTCAAGATCAGCTGTTTTTGCCTGACGCTGTTCCTCTTCTTTGATGGCGGCCAGCCGTTGTTGCTCAGCCTCTGGCGTCGAGTCGCTTGTAACTGCCAGGAGTGGCTGGGGCGCTGACCAAATGAATTGGTATGTCCAGAAGCCAGCGGTTCCCACCGCAGCTGCGATCCACAAACGGTGAGAGCGCTGCGCCTACGGACCGTGCAATATCTTGAGCTTTGCTCTGGGCGTACCTGGCGCTGTGACAACTCGACCGTGCGCCCTTCTGCGTGTTCTCGCGCTTGGGTCAACTCTTCGACCGTTGTTTTAAGGGCAGCAACTTCGTCGAGGACGCTGTCGCGTTCCCGCGTGGCTGCTCGGGCTGGTTGGGGCAACGCAGCGGAATTAGCATTGGCTTCCGCAGCCTTGCGTTTTGTTTCGGCATTTTCAACGCCTGCTGCGCCTCCGCCTGCTTGGCCGTGGCGTCTGCTCGTGCCTGGGTCATTTTTTCAACCGTGCTTTTAATTGCTGCGACCTCGTCGAGGGCTTCGTTTCGCTCCCGCTTTAGGGCTTGCTGCAGCTCCACTTCCTTGGCGATCTATGCTTGCATTGTCCTATCACGCCGTTCGGCTCCCTCACGCCGCGTGCGCTCACCCACCAACTCGGCCTCTAGTTCGTCAAGCTGCCGCCGTATCCACAGCGGCGTGAGCTTGGCTTCAAATTCGCGCCGGAGTTTGCGCCACTCCTCATGGCTGTGATCACCATTCCAGCCCGAAAGGTTCGCAGCTTGCTGAGCATAAAGGCCCATCGGGAACTGCTCCGCCGTGAGTGTCTCAAGCAGAACTGAGATCAGCTTGCCCTGCTGCTTGGCGACCACCGCCTCATGGCGGACGTTGTCGGACGAGACCGACGTTGCAGACCAGAATGCCATGGCGCACTTGGATTTGGTGAGATGCTGACGAATCCAGGTGTCCCAGTCCATACCGGCAGGAACCTGCTGGTCCCCACGTCAAAGCCCTGCGCTACGAGAGCGTCGCGAATGGGACGCACGCGCTCGCGGTCTGCGCTCGAATACGAAAAGAAAATATCTGTCATGCCGCCCCTCGCGGCACGTGTATTAACAAACGAATACTAGCAAAAGATGAGCACGGGTTGAATAAGCCTAAATACTTCGTTTGACGTGCCGCTCCAGAGAAAAAGCCCCGCTCAGGGCGGGGAATGTCTAATTTGGAGAGATTGAGAGGCATAGTACACACCTTCGTACGAAATCCGATTGCTTGCTTTCCAATCCCCTTCGGCCTCGCGCTTCACCGCCGGGTGCGGCCGGGTTCTTCATCTTGAGCTAGTCTGGTGAGCGAGGCGTCGCTCCCTTGACCGATCGTGCGTAGTCTTCCGCAGGACCGATCACTCGCTCACAGATGTCAGCGATCAGACGCTCCGGGGACGGATACCTGTAAGTTTCCAAGAGCCAAGGGTATTTTTTGAAATGCTCGAACATGCCGTATTCAGCGCTGCCCTCGAGCAGCAGCGGCTGCACAGGGACGGACGGCAGGTCCGGTACAATTATCGAGAGTTCCTGCGGGATGCTCTTGGCATCCGTGATGTCGGCCACAACGAACCGTGCCATGCGGGCCAGCAGTGAAATGGTTTCGGTAGTGTCCCGTGTTGCGGGAACACTGAAGTCGAACAGGATCGGTAGGTAATTACGCTTGCGCAGTTCCTCACGTAGCGCATCGAGCACTGCCTTACGCTCATCTGTGAAGCGGCCGAGGATCAGCACCGCCTTGGAAGTGACGGTGTCGATCACGTCACGGATTTTCTGGTTATGAAGCATGAGATAGATGAACTGCGCGACCTCGATGTTGTCGACGGTGATCTTGGGCTCGTTAAAACGTGTGATGACCAAGTTCTGTTGCTTTGCCCGATCCAGCTTTAGATTCCACGCGGATATGCCGTAGATGCGACAACCAGTGAGGTCGGCGTCCGTAAGGTCTGCACTTACCAGTACAGCACCTTCGAGCATTGCCCCGATGAGGGTTGCCCCGGCGAAGTTCACCTGCACGAGGTTCGCACAAATGAGGTCCGCCCCGGCGAGGTTCGCCCCGCTGAGGTTCGCCTCTCTGAGGTGCGTCTCGCAGAGGTCCGCCTTGATGAGGTTCGCCCGGGTGAGGTTCGCCCACCTGAGTTCCGTCCCCAAGAGCTTCGCCTCGGAGACGTCCGCCCCTTCGAGGTTCGCTTTGCGGAGCTCTGCCATCTCGAGGTTCGTCTTTCTAAGATTCGCCTTGCGAAGGATTGTTTCGAAGAGGTTCGCGCGTCTGAGGTCCGCCGCGCTGAGGTCCGCCTCGCTAAGATTCGCCCCGCTGAGGTTCGCCTCGTGGAGGTCCGGGATGATGTTGGGGTTCTCGCCACGCCACTTGTTCCAGGCGTCCACGCCCTGCTTGAGTAATGCGACCTGCTCGTCGTTTGCCATCGACGCGCCTCCCGCTTGGATTGTCGTTAGGCCATCAATTCCAATCTTCCTCCGCCTCCCGCTTCACTGCTGGGTGCTTGGGATTCTTGCTCTTGATCCAATGCTGTGAGCGGCCAGAACGATAAGGCGAGCCAAGGCGCTTCGACACGACGCCTTCGAAGCCAAGTTGACAAGCGTGGCGAAACACCACGTCACCCGGGTCCACGATGTGGTCGTTAATTTGCAGCCCTACCGGTGCTTTGGCGAGCAATCGGATTAACAACACCTTGCGTCGCTCGATCCGTTCGCGTCGCAGGTCCTTTCCCTCGAGCTCGATCAGGTCGAAGGCGTAAAGGAACACGTGCCCGTCATCGCGCCGGTAGCGCAGCCGGTCGAATACCGGCAGGCCATCACCGTCACAGGCTACTGCCTCGCCGTCGATTAGGCACGACGCAGCCTTTAGCGAGAGTGCGGCGCGCGCGATCAGAGGGAAGCGGCCGGTCCAATCGTGCCCGTTGCGGGTGAAAAGCCGCACGCCAGCAGCGTCGCGGCGGACCAGCATTCTGAACCCATCGTGTTTGATTTCGTGCAGCCAACCAGCCCCAGCGGGCGGCGGCGACCTCTTCGAAGAACCCACAGAATCGTTTGGAAGGACGACCAAACCTACTTTTTAGAGTGGCAGGTTTTGTACGCCTTTTTGCCTTCGCAAAACCCCCGAACCGTTCTTTCCCATGACTCGGACGGCATGTCGTCGCCGCCGCTCCTCCATGCAGCGTCGACCAATTCGATAAACTGGCTATCAGGTTTTGACGACGGTCTTTTGCCAGTGAGGTGCCACCAGAGGTCAGCAACCGCAGCTACGAAATCATATTTCCAACTAAGCCGAGGGCGCCCGCCGTATGCTGGTACCAGGTCGTCTAGGTCGGCATGCGCCCAACTCATAAGTTGGTGGAGTCGCTCGAGGAATATGCCCAGGCCGCGCTCGGCCAGCTGAGCA
>Ga0306920_100002663_pt1 | contig 22572 bp, 22 predicted proteins | sample flu12Cox44000170_FD_204666 | JGI IMG/M metagenome (GOLD analysis project Ga0306920, IMG submission 204666) | Lab enrichment of tropical soil microbial communities from Luquillo Experimental Forest, Puerto Rico - flux4day.12C.oxic.44.000.170 (v2)... | ecosystem: Environmental > Terrestrial >...
AATAAAGACAACGTCGTTTTTTGGAGATGGTGGGCGCACTAGGACTCGAACCTAGGACCCGCTGATTAAGAGTCAGCTGCTCTACCAACTGAGCTATGCGCCCCACCCGTCTGCAAGTCAGGCAACTCCACGGGTTGTGCTTCTTAAGCCCCCGCGGTCTCCTGCGCAGCTGGGCCCTCCGGCACCGGCCGCGGGAGCCAGACATAGGGCATCGGCGCCAAGTTTCCAAGGAGCGGACCACGCTGCCGACCTCATGCTGCCGGGCAGGCGCGGCAGCACATGGACCAGTTACGACAGGCTTTTTTCCGCAAACGACCATGGTCGGGACGATCTCCGTGTGAACTCGTTCCGCCCGTGTGTGCGGGCTTTCATTTGGGAGACGGGCTAGGCTTTGTGGAAAAAGTCCGCAGTGGACTCACCCTGGTTTGGTCCCGGCCATCATCTTGAATGGGCCCCGCAAGACGTGGATGCCCAGACCCAAGTCCCGGCATGTTTTGCGGGAGCCACCGTGAAAAAACCGCGCTAACACGCTGCCGCGCTTGATGGATTCCGCGTTCGCGCACCGCCAAAAAAGGAAAGCCGCCGGGTGGGGACCCGGCGGCTCCCGTACGTCGGCGATCGTGTCGGGGGGCTGGGAGTGCGACCGCCGGCGTTGGCTCGTATATGGCGTCTACAGGCGTTCTGCGCCAGGGCGCTCCATATGTCCAGTCCTGTCGTCGTCGGGGCGGTTGCGGCCGAAATGGAACCAGCGACCTTCCCGCCCACCGAATCGGTTATGGAAGCCATGCTCCCGGTCTGGGCCGGCGAGCCGATTTAGCACCTCAAAGCGCCGCTTCTGGCTCTCGTCCAGGCTCTTATACAATGGATCTGTGGCGTCCGCCAATTTCTTCAAGGCCGCTCCGGTCTCGGACAGAGCTGTGGCGCGCTGCCGCAGGCGCTCGACCGGATCGTTGCTGCGGGGGGCGTCGCGCCTCGCGCTCATGCGGTCAAGCCGCAACTTGCCGAGCTCGCGCGCGGCCGCCTCGAAGGCCGGCCAATTTTTTTCCTGCTCCTGGGTGAGCGCAAGGCCCGCCTTGAGCGCCGCCAGGCGCGCCTCACCAAAGGCGCGGAAATCCTCCATGCTTGGCCGCCACCGCTCCCGGCCTTCCTCCCGGCCGCGCTGCGCATAGACCAGCGACGTGCCCGCTATCGCCAGCGCCGCGGTTCCCGCAACAATGGCTTTCCACATGGATTCCCTCCAGCACTGCCGAATGTGGAGCATAATACAAATCGAAACGCGCCGAGCAGCAAGTTAAAGTTACGTTAGACAAGTGTTCGTGAGGAAGATTACAGACTTGTCATGTTGCTGCTTAAGCTTTCATCGGCGCGCCCCGATGCTCCCGGTTCCGTGCACTATCCCACATCGGTCGAATGGATGCGGCGGCCCGCGATCAGCGGTTCCGCTGCATCCCTGCGGCGCCGCACCATGAGCTTGTTGAGCGCGCCGAGATAGGCCTTGGCAGAGGCGACCAGCGTGTCGGGATCGGCGCCCTTGGCAGTGACCGCCCGCCCCTGCTCCGAGAGCCGCACGGAGACCTCGGCCTGCGCATCGGTGCCCTCGGTTACCGCGTGCACCTGATAGAGCTCGAGCACCGACTCATGCGGAATCAGCGCCTTGATGGCGTTGAAGGTCGCATCCACGGGGCCGTTTCCGGTCGCCTGCACGGTGTGATGGCGCCCCTCGATGTCGAGGGTTGCAGTCGCCGATTGCGGGCCCATGGTGCCGGCAATGACGGTAAGGCTGACCAGCTTTACGCGGTCCTGGGCGTGCGCGATCTCCTCGTCGACCAGCGCCTCGATGTCCTCGTCGTAGATGTGCTTCTTGCGGTCGGCGAGCGCCTTGAAGCGAATGAAGGCATCCTCGCTCTGGTTGCCGGAGAGATGATAGCCGAGCTCCTCCAGCTTGTGGATGAAGGCATGGCGGCCGGAATGCTTGCCCATCACCAGCGAGCTCTGCTTCACGCCTACGCTCTCGGGCGTCATGATCTCGTAGGTCTGTGTATGCTTGAGCATGCCGTCCTGATGGATGCCGGACTCGTGCGCGAACGCGTTCCGTCCGACGATGGCCTTGTTGTACTGCACCGGGAACGAGGTAGCGGCCGCGACCAGCTTCGAGGCGCGCGTGAGCATGGTCGCATCGATGTTGGTCCAGTACGGCAGCACGTCATTGCGCACCTTGATCGCCATCACGACCTCTTCCAGCGAGGCATTGCCGGCACGCTCGCCGATGCCGTTGATGGTGCATTCGATCTGGCGAATGCCGGCGCGCACGCCGGCGAGCGAGTTGGCGACCGCCATGCCGAGATCGTCGTGGCAGTGCGCCGAAAAACGCGCTCTGTCGGCATTGGGCACCCGCTCGCGCAGCATCCTGATGAGCGCGAAATACTCCTCGGGCACCGTGTAGCCTACCGTATCCGGAATATTGATGGTGGTGGCGCCCGCATTGATCGCTGCCTCGATGCAGCGGCACAGAAAATCGTGCTCGGTGCGGGTTCCGTCCTCGCTCGACCATTCCACATCGTCCGTGTAGTTGCGCGCGCGGGTGACCTGCGCAATCACCATCTCATAGACCTCGTGCGGCTCCTTCTGAAGCTTGTATTTCATGTGCACCGGCGAGGTGGAGAGGAAGGTGTGAATCCGCGACCGCCGCGCCGGCCTGATCGCCTCCGCGCAGCGGTCGATGTCGCTGAACGCGGCGCGCGAGAGCCCGCAGATGACGGCGTTCTTGCTGCGCCGGGCTATCTCCTGCACGGCGGCGAAATCACCGTCTGAAGCGATCGGAAAGCCGGCTTCGATGATGTCGACGCCCATGGCATCGAGCAGCTCGGCGACCTCGAGCTTCTCCTCGTGGGTCATGGTCGCGCCGGGGCACTGCTCGCCGTCGCGCAGGGTGGTATCGAAGATGAGAACGCGATCCGCTTCGGATCTGGCTGCACTAGTCGCTGCACTAGTCATGGGTCGTGCTCCTTGTGTTCGGGCGCGCCCCTGATCAGGGGCGCCGGCGGCGTCCTTGCGGTCTCCCCTGAGCGCCCAGGCGCAAGCGCCCGGCCGGCCCTCAGGGGATCATAAGGAGCAGGAGCCCGCCGAGAGCGAGGGCGGCATGGGGGGCGCCTTGCGGCCCCCGGCAGATCGCGCGTCCGTCGCAGCGCGTCGGCATCTAACGCCCTCGCAGGAAATGACAGATTCGCGCAAAACCGTAAACTTCGTGCTCTGCGCGATCTCGGCTAACCCGGTTCTACCGGAACAGCGCGGCCCTGCGCAAGTTTATCCCTCCCCGAAGAAGAGGGTGGCCGGACGGAGGTAAGTTTACGCAGCCTGCGTAAACTTGCCTGCCTGCGTAGCGAAAGCGGCCGGGTGGGGGACGTGCGGCAAACCCAACCGACCGAATTCCACGGCAATGCCCCCACCCGGTCTCGCTTCGCTCGACCACCCTCCCCTTCGGGGACGGATTCAGGCGCCGGGCTCCGTCTCCCGGCCCCAGGCGTGACGCAGAAACGCCGTGACATAGGGCGGCATCATCGGGTCGAAATCATCGGGGCTGCGCACCACGCGCAAGTCGGCGAGCTCCGGCTGCACCTGGGCCGCGATATGGGCGCGAATGCGTGCGCATAGCGCATCCGCCGTCTCCTGCGCCTGCAGCACCCTGATCTGCGCAATGCGCGGCCCTGCCAGAACTGTGGTCCATCCCTTCCGCACTTCGAGATCGGCGGCGTCCAGCCCGGTCTCTTCGCGCATCTCGCGCATCACGTTACCTGCGAGATCGACGCTTGCGCCATGCACATCGCTTCGATCGGGAACACCGGCCGGAAAGTAGATCCACCCGGCATTGGCGGTATGCGAGGCCATCACGCCCAGCACATAGGCGCCGTCGCTGCCGCGCAGGGCGCCCATGGCAAAGCAGTTTTTCACCGTCGGGTCACAAAAGCCCCAATGCCGCCAGGCGAGCATGCTGGCAAAGTCCGTTTCCAGATAGGCGCCATGGAACACGCCGTCGGTGATCGCATGCTGGTGCAATATCAATACCGAGCCATTCCACAAGGTGGGGTTGGCGCGACGCAGCTCCGCGAAATGCGCCGCGATCTCCTCGCGCCGTTCCTGCGCGAACCGCCATGGTCGTGGCGCCAGCACGAGCTCGAGCCGCTCGACGTGTACGAGCACGGTCTCGATCTGATCCGGAGGTGCTGCAGCGGCGCCCGTGGGCACGTCAAAGCCCCTCGATCAGGCTGTCATGGCAAGGGCGGCGCGCGCAGCGACCGCATCATCATCCGCCGGCCGCTTTCTTCACGAAGCGGTCCTCAAACGTCCGGGAGAGATCGACCCTGGCCGCCTTGAGATCCGGATCGAAGGCGGTGAGCATGTCGGCGGCCGACTGCATGCCGGCTGGCGGAACGAGGCCGGTGAGCGAATAAACCTGCTTGTTGGCCCTGACCGCGGCTATGTACAGCGCCTTGTCCCCGAGGAAATACTCCTCCGGCACCGTCGCGGCGATCTCCTCCGGCGTCGCTTTCTCGAGCCACTTGAGCGTGCGGTAGAAAGCGTTGACCAGCGCCTGAACAGTGCCCGGGTTGCTCTGCGCAAACTGATGCCTGAGATAGAGGACGGCCGCGGGGTTCGAGCCTCCGAAAATGGCGCGCGTACCCTCCTCGGTCCTGCTGTCGGCGATGAGCTTGATGTCGCCGTCCTGCTCAAGTTTGGTGATCATGGGATCGACGTTGGAGAGCGCATCGATCTCTCCTTTTTTCATCGCGGCAACGGCGGAGGCGGCGGCGCCGACCCCGATATAGGATGCGTCGCTGGGGGCAAGCCCCGCCTTGGACATCAGGTACATGACAAAGAAGTGGGTCGAGGAGCCCGGTGCGGTGACCCCGATCTTGGCGCCCTTGAGGTCGGCTGCGGACTTGTAGGATTGCGCCCGCGCCGTGCGCAGGCCGACCGCAATGCCGGGGAAGCGGCCAAGCTCGATCACCGCCGTGATATCCTGCCCCTTCGCCTGCATGCGGATGGTGTGCTCGTAGGCGCCGGTGACAACATCGACTGAGCCGCCGACCAGTGCCTGCAGCGATTGCGCGCCACCGCGAAAGTCGTTGATGGTGACGTCGAGGCCCTGCTCCTTGAAATAACCGAGCCGCTCGCAAATGGTCAGCGGCAGATAGTAAAGCGCGGTCTTGCCGCCCACCCCGAGCGTCACCTGCCGCTTCTCGATCGTCTGCCCGTGCGCGGCACCCGCCAGGGAAGCAAGCAGCGCGAGCACGAGCAAACATACTCTCCTGGGCACCATTGTTTCCTCCTCTGGGATGGTCAAAATCGGCTGCGCTTTTGTTGCCGCTTGGCCATGGCGCGGCGCTCGATCTCCAGTCGGTTGTGCATGAAGCAGAGCGTGCGCGCCTTCGCCCAGCCTACGAGATGCGCGTCACTTCTGCCACCGGCCGCCACACCAGCAGGCGCCGCTCAACGAGCGTGACCAGGGCGTCGATGGCGAGCACGAAGGCGGTCAGCACCACCATGCCGGCGAAGACGCCTGCGACGTCGAACACGCCCTCCGCCTGCTGGATCACGTAGCCGAGGCCGGCGGCCGAGCCGAGATACTCCCCCACCACCGCGCCGACCACCGCGAATCCTACCGAGGCATGCAAGGAGGAGAACATCCATGACAGCGCCGAGGGCCAATAGACGTGCCGCATCAGCTGGCGTTCGTCCATTCCGAGCATGCGCGCATTGGCAAGGAGCGTGGGACTGACTTCCCTGACGCCCTGGTAGACGTTGAAGAAAACGATGGGGAATACCAGAGTGAAGCCGAGCGCAACCTTCGACCAGATGCCGAGGCCGAGCCAGAGCGCGAAGATCGGCGCCAGCACGATGCGCGGCAATGCGTTGGTCATCTTCACATAGGGATCGAAGATCTGCGCGATGGTCGGCTGCCGCGCGAACCAGAATCCGATCGCAATGCCGGCGATCGATCCAGTGACGAACGCAAGCAGCGCCTCACTCAGCGTAATCCAGAGATGGCGCCAGATTGTCCCATCGGCGAGCCATTTGGCAATGCGCAGTGCCACATCGGACGGCGTCGAGAAGAAAAATGGCGGCAACAGGGTGACGCCGCCAATCGGGACCGTGGTGAGCAGGTGCCAGAGCAGCACCGCCACCATCGCGACCAGAAGCTGGAACGACAGCAGCCGCGGGCGGGACATGGGACGTTGTGATGTTCAGATCAGTCGCTGTGCCTCATGTCCCACCAGGGAAGTCATGGCTTTGAGAATGTACCGATGATCCCGGTCGCTCCCTTGCCGTGGCCGTCGAGCGCCTTCATGAGCTCGTCGCGCGTCATGCCCGCGGCCAATGCCGTCGGCTCGAGGTCGGTCGCAATCAAAGTAAAGGTATAATGATGAGGCGCGCCCGCCGGCGTGCAGGGACCGAAATAATGCGCCAGGTTCATGGTGCTCTTGCCGCCGACATACTTGTCCGTCTGCTGGCTGGTCTCTCCCTCGGCAAACCCGGTCACCGAAGCGGGAATGCCATAGGCCACCCAATGCACCACGCCTTGCCCGAGACGGCCCTCCGGATCGAACATGATCAACGCGTAGCTCTTCGTCCCGGCCGGCGGATTGGACCAGGACAGGGCGGGCGAGACGTTCTCGCCCACGCAATTGGGGTTCTGCTTGTTGTTGCCGGCCATCTTGGTCGGCAGCCGCTCGCCATCCTTGAACGACGATGACGTGATGGTGAAAGCACCCTGCGCGTTGGCACTCGTGCTGCCGCACCACGTGAACGCCAGCGCGACCGCCCCGAGAACAGCAACACTGCACTTTACCAGCATGACATCTCCTCCATTGGATTGCGCGAGCAAGTGTAGACGGCGCCGCAAGAACAAAGCAATCGCGTCAGCCCGATCTCATCCGCCGCCGGTCTGCGCGTAGCCCTTGAGCACCTCGGCCTTGAGTACCGACCAGATCTCGCGGTGCAGATGCTGGAATGTCCGCTCGCTCCTGATCTCGCCGATATCGCGCGGCCGCGCGAGGCCGATCTTCCAGCCGCCAATGATGCGCGCTGCGGGTCCGGCCGACATGATCACCACCCGGTCGGAGAGCGCGATCGCCTCTTCGAGATCATGGGTGACGAACAGCACCGCCTTGCGGTCTGCGCTCCACAGGTCGAGCAGCAGATTGCCCATGATCTGCCGGGTCTGGGCATCAAGGGGGCCGAACGGCTCGTCCATCAGCAGGATCCTCGGGTCGCGAATGAGGACCTGGACGAGTCCGACGCGCTTCCTCTGGCCGCCCGAAAGCATGTGCGGGTAACGCGCCCAGAACTCGGCAAGACCAACCCGACCAAGCCAGGCATGGGCGCGTGCACGCGCTTGCCGGCGATCGATGCCGGCGGTCTCGAGCCCAACCGCCACGTTGTCGAGCGCGCTCTTCCAGGGAAACAGCGCCTCGGCCTGGAACAGATAGCCGGCACGGCGATTGAGCCCCGCAAGCCGCTCGCCGAAGACATCGACATGACCGGCCGAAGGCGCGATCAGGCCGGCCGCGACATTGAGCAATGTCGATTTGCCGCATCCGGTAGGGCCGACGATGGAGACGAACTCCCCGTCGGCCACGGCAAGGCTGGTCTTGTCAACAGCGGTATAGGCGGCGCCATTGCCCAGCCGAAAGCTCACGGCGATGCCGTGGAATGCAATCGCGTGCGCTTCACTCTTGGTACGAGTTGAGCTGTCGACGAGAATTTCACCCGCCCGTTCAGTTGCGGCTGCGGTCCACCAGCGCTCTCTGCTTGATCCAGGGCATCATTGCGCGCAGCTTGGCGCCGACCTCCTCGATCGGGTGCCCCGCCATTCTGGCGCGCATGGCCTTGAACGAGGTCTGGTTGACGCGGTTTTCCAGCATCCAGTTGCGGGTGAAGATGCCGCTCTGGATGTCGGCGAGTATGCGCTTCATCTCGGCGCGGGTCGCCTCGTTCACCACCCGCGGGCCGGAGACGTATTCACCGTATTCCGCCGTGTTGGACACGGAATAATTCATGGTGGCAATGCCGCCCTCGTAGATGAGGTCGACGATCAGCTTCATCTCGTGCACGCACTCGAAATAGGCCATCTCGGGCGCGTAGCCGGCCTCCACCAGCGTCTCGTAGCCGGCCTTCATCAGCTCCACCACTCCGCCGCACAGCACCGTCTGCTCGCCGAACAGGTCGGTCTCGCATTCCTCCCGGAACGTGGTCTCGATGATGCCGGCGCGCCCGCCGCCGATGGCGGCTCCATACGACAGCGTGAGATCGTGGGCGTTGCCCGATACATCCCTGTGCACCGCCATCAGCACCGGGACCCCGGCGCCGCGCTGGTACTCCGCGCGCACGGTATGCCCGGGACCTTTGGGTGCGATCATCATCACATCGAGATCGGCGCGCGGCTCGATCAGGTTGAAATGGATGTTCAGCCCGTGGGCAAACATCAGCGCGGCGCCGTTCTTCATGTTGGCGGCAAGCTGGTCGCGATAGATATCGGCCTGCAGCTCGTCGGGCGTGAGCATCATCATCACGTCCGCCCATTTGGCGGCCTCCGCCACTTCCATCACCTTGAGCTTCTCGCCTTCCGCCTTGTTCACCCCTTGTGAGCCCTTGCGGAGCGCGACCGCCACATCCTTGACACCCGAATCGCGCAGATTGAGTGCGTGCGCATGGCCCTGGCTGCCATACCCGATGATGGCGACCTTCCTGCCCTTGATCAGGTTGATATCGGCGTCGCGATCGTAATAAACGCGCATTGCTGATCCTCTTGTTTGATGCGCCCAGAAACGGCACCGAGCGGCGAAAATCAAGCGCTCGGCAAGCCTCCCCTCACATCCCCTCCGGGCCGCGCGCAATCGCCACGATGCCGGTGCGCGAGACCTCGACCAGACCGAGCGGGAGCATGAGCGCGATGAAGCTTTCGATCTTGTCGCTTGCACCGGTGATCTCGAACACGAAACTTTCCGTCGAGGCATCGATGACGCGGGCGCGAAACGCATCGGCCAGCCGCAGCGCCTCCATGCGATGCTCGCCCTTCCCGCGCACCTTGACCATGGCGAGCTCGCGCTCGAGATGCGGGCCGGCCACCGTCATGTCGATCACCCGATGCACCGGCACCAGGCGCTCGAGCTGATTTTTGATCTGCTCGATCACCATCGGGGTGCCGCGCGTGACAATGGTGATACGCGACAAATGCCGCTCGTGCTCGGTCTCGGACACCGTAAGCGACTCGATGTTGTAGCCGCGCCCGGAGAACAGCCCGATGACGCGGGCCAGCACCCCAGGCTCGTTGTCGACGAGCACGGACAAGGTGTGGGTCTCGACCTGCTGCGATCCGGTGGCAGCAGGATAATGGGTCGCGGGCGCGCTCACGTTCACACCATCACCTTTCCCTCCTCGGTGACGGCATCATCCGCACTGAGCGCCGAATCACCGAGCAGCACCTCGTTGTGCGCGCGGCCTGAGGGAATCATCGGAAAGCAGTTCTCCGCCGGATCGACGACGCAGTCGAAGATCACCGCTCTGTCCACGGTAATCATCTCCTTGATCGCAGCATCAAGATCGGCGGGCCGCTCGCAGCGGATGCCGACTGCGTGATAGGCTTCGGCGAGCTTCACGAAGTCCGGCAGCGCATCCATGTAGCTCTCGGCATAGCGCCCGCCGTGCAGCAGCTCCTGCCACTGGCGCACCATTCCCATGTATTTGTTGTTCAGGATGAAGATCTTGATCGGCAGCCGGTACTGCGCCGCGGTCGACATCTCCTGCATGGTCATGAGCACCGACGCTTCGCCGGCGATGTCGATGACCAGCGAGCCGGGATGCGCGAGCTGCACGCCGACCGCCGCCGGCAAGCCATAGCCCATGGTGCCGAGGCCGCCCGAGGTCATCCAGCGGTTGGGCTCCTCAAAGCGGTAGAACTGCGCCGCCCACATCTGATGCTGTCCCACTTCCGTGGTGATGTAGGTGTCGCGGTCCTTGGTCAGCTCGTACAGGCGCTGGATCGCATACTGAGGCTTGATCACCTCGTTTGAGCTCCTGTAGGCGAGCGACTTGCGCGCCCGCCACTTGTCGATCTTCTTCCACCACGCCTCGAGCGCGTGCTTGTCCGGCCGGCGCGCGCTCCCACGCCACAGCTGCAGCATGTCCTCCAGCACGTGGGCGCAATCTCCGATGATCGGAAGGTCGACCTTCACATTCTTGTTGATCGACGACGGATCGATGTCCACGTGGATCTTCCTCGAGCCCGGCGAGAAGGCATCCAGCCGGCCGGTGATGCGGTCATCGAAGCGTGCGCCGATGCAGATCATCACATCGCAGTCGTGCATCGACAGATTGGCCTCGAGCGTGCCGTGCATGCCGAGCATGCCGATCCACTGCGGATCGGAGGCGGCATAGGCGCCGAGCCCCATCAATGTCGAGGTGATGGGAAAGCCGGTGAGCTTGACCAGCTGGCGCAAGCGGGCGCTTGCCTGCGGGCCGGAGTTGATCACGCCCCCGCCAGTGTAGAACAAGGGACGCTTGGCGTGCTGCATCAGCTCGATGGCAGCGCGGATGCGGTCGGGGTCGCCCTTGACCTTCGGCCGATATCCCCGATGCTGGAAGTCATTGGGCCTGGAATAGTGGCCGCTCGCGAACTGGATGTCCTTCGGAATGTCGACCACCACCGGGCCCGGCCGCCCGCTCCCGGCGATATGGAACGCCTCGTGCAGAACACGCGGAAGATCGGCGACGCTCTTGACGAGATAATTGTGCTTGGTGCAGGGCCGGGTGATACCCACGGTGTCGCATTCCTGGAAGGCATCGTTGCCGATGAGATGGGTCGGCACCTGGCCGGTGATGCACACGATCGGGATCGAATCCATGAGCGCATCGGTGAGCCCGGTCACGGCATTCGTTGCGCCGGGGCCGGATGTGACCAGCACACAGCCCACCTTGCCGGTCGAGCGCGCATAGCCCTCCGCGGCATGCACGGCGCCCTGCTCGTGGCGGACCAGGACGTGCCTGACCTTCTGCTGCTGGAACAGCGCGTCATAAATCGGAAGCACGGCACCGCCGGGATAGCCGAACAGGTGCTCGACCCCCTGGTCGGCCAGCGCTTCCAGGACCATCTCGGCCCCGGTCATCTCTTTGCTCATGTGTGGGCTCCATGCTCTCAATCGGGCAGTCCAGAATCAAAAAGGGCCGCAAGGGGCCCTCGTGCGCACCGCCTTCACGCCGATGGCCTTCAGCCATCGGCGGCGGTGCGCTTTCCTACAATCACAAGCAGCGCAGCAATAAAATTGCGCATTCCTGGCACATTCAGTTATTTCGTTGCGAACGTAGTGCAAAAAAGCACTCGCGTCAAGGGAAGCTAGGAGCCGAACAGGCCGTTAGCAAATCGTGATCGCCGGTGAAGCCGCGAGCTTCTCAATTGATTGGGCGTGAGCCCGCAACTCGATATGTTCGGGCCGGTGCGCCATTTGTTACCCTGCAGGAGCGAGGCATGCCCCCACCTCTGCAGTAGCCACGGCGTCACACGCACACGAGACGACGCGGGATTCCTCATGCCATTCCTTCGCGAGCGGTCCGGACGCTGGTCGCCGGTGAAGGTCGTTGCTTTCGTCACGGTGCTGCTGCCGGCGCTGTGGGTTGCGTTCCAGGCCGCCACCGATGATCTCGGGCCCCGTCCAATCACCGAGGCCATTCATCAGATCGGGAACTGGACGCTGCGGCTGCTCCTGATCACGCTTGCCATCACGCCCGCGCAGCGCATCCTCAATTATCCCCGCCTCGCTCTCGCGCGCCGCACGCTGGGCGTCGCCTGCGCGGTCTATGCCGGTCTACATCTGTCGTTGTACGTTCTCGATCAGCATTTCGATCTGCTCAAGGTTGCAACCGAGATCGGGTTGCGCATCTACCTCTTGATCGCCGCTGTCGCACTGGCAGGCCTGATCGTGCTTGCGACGACTTCCACCGATGCAGCCATCAGTCGGCTGGGCCCGGAACGCTGGAAGTCGCTCCACCGCCTGGTTTACCCCATTGCGCTGCTCGCGACCGTGCATTTCTTCATGCAGTCCAAGCTCAATATCTATGAGCCGGTGCTGATGGCGGGGTTTTTGGGTTGGCTGCTGGCCGCTCGCGTCGTGCTTCGGCGCAACGGCGAGCTCACTCCGCTGCATCTGGTGCTGCTTGCCGGGGCGGCGGCAACGGCAACCGCCGCCGGAGAGGCGACGATCTATATGCTCACAAGCGGCGTTGACGCCCGCCGTATCCTGCTCGCGCATTTCGACATCGAAATGGAAGTGAGGCCGGCCTGGTGGGTGCTGGCCGCGGGCCTTGCTGTCGCAGCCACAGGTTTCTGGCGCTACCGACCGGCGCGTCAACGTCGGCGCGCGCCCGCAGTCTCGCCGGCCGCAATAACAGGCGCGAGCCAGGCCGGGTCCGGCCGTTGAGCAGCCCCGGCTCTGATGCCATCACGTCTGTGGTGGCGACGCTGATTGCAGGCGCATCCTCGCCGGGGCTCGACAACCACGCGATCGAACGCGTCCAGGGCGCGGTCGCCAGCCGGCAAGCGCCAGATTGGCTTGCTCCGGGCCTCGCCGCCGATATCTTGTTTGCCGCCCCCGGTCATGATCTGCGCGCGATTGCCGATCGCGCGCGCGCGGCGCTCGCCGGCGCGCCGATCGACGTGGTTGTGCAACGCGTCGCTGGCCGCCGAAAGAAGCTCCTGCTCAGCGACATGGATTCCACCATGATTGGACAGGAGTGCATCGACGAGCTCGCCGAGCATGCCGGCATGAAGCGCCAGGTGGCCGCCATAACGGAGCAGGCGATGCGCGGCGAGGTCGACTTCGAGCTCGCGCTGCGCCGGCGCGTAATGCTGCTCAAAGGACTTCCGATCACGGCAATCGAGGAGGTGATCAAACAACGCATTCGGCTTACCGCAGGCGCCCGCATCCTGGTGGCGACCATGCGCCGGCACGGCGCCTATACCTGTCTGGTGACCGGCGGGTTCACCGCGTTCACGGATCGCGTCGCCGCGATGATCGGCTTCGATGAGAGCCATGCCAACCGGCTCGCGGTAGGCCGCGATGGCCGGCTGACCGGCGAGGTGATCGCGCCCGTCTTCGGGCGCGAAGCGAAGCTTGCCACCCTCGTCGAGCTCAGGCGGCGACTCAATCTCGCCGCCAATGAAACCCTTGCAGCGGGTGACGGCGCCAACGATATCCCCATGATCGAGGCGGCAGGCCTGGGCGTCGCCTATCATGCCAAGCCCAAGGTGGCGGCGGCTGCCGCGGCCCGCATCGACCACGCTGATCTCACTGCGCTGCTCTATGCACAGGGTTATCGGCGCGACGAGCTCGTTGAGCCGGACGGCAGAGAATGACGACGACCAACAGATAAAGGACGCTGCTCGGTCCGCTATCGCCTGTGCTGTGTCGTCTGCTTACTGCAGCGTCAGCGCCACGAAGCGCAACTCGCCGTCAGGTCCAGCAATCAGGAGGAGCGCCGATTTGCGGCCGGCCTGCTTGAGCCGGTCGATCTTTGCCTCGAAATCGTCGGCGCTCTCCACCGCCTCCTGGGCGATCTCCACGATCACATCGCCTGGCGACAATCGCTTCTCCGCCGCCGGCGAGCTTGCATCAATGCCGGTGATGACGACGCCTTTGACCGTGTCCTTGATCTTGTAGCGCTTGCGCAGATCGTCGGAAATGTTCGCCAGCGCAATGCCGAGCGCCTTCTTGACGACCGTCTGTTCCGGGGGCGCATTGCTCTTCATCGTCACGGCGGCAAGCTTCTCGCCGTCCTCGAGCCGGCCGAGCGTCACCGTCTTGGTTTCCTCCCGTCCCTTGCGGATGACGACAACCGGGGTCTGCTTGCCGACCGGCGTGTCCGCCACGACGCGCGGCAGGTCGCGCATCTCCTTGATCTCCTTGCCGTCGAAATTGACGATCACATCACCCGGCTCGATCCCCGCGGGCTTGGCGGGCCCCTTGTCGTCAACCCCGGCCACAAGCGCGCCGCGCGCGGGCTTGATGTTGAGACTTTCCGCAATCTCGTCGGTGACCTGCTGGATGCGAACGCCAAGCCAGCCGCGCCGCGTCTCGCCGAACTGCTTGAGCTGCTCGATCACCGGCAGCGCCGTCTTCGAGGGCACCGCAAATCCGATGCCGATCGATCCCCCCGATGGAGAGATGATCGCGGTGTTGATGCCGATGACCTCGCCCTCGAGATTGAACAGCGGGCCTCCGGAATTGCCCCGGTTGATGGCCGCATCGGTCTGGATGTAATTGTCGTACGGACCCGAATTGATGTCGCGATTGCGCGCCGAGACGATTCCAGCTGTCACTGTGCCGCCGAGACTGAACGGATTGCCGATGGCCACGACCCATTCGCCAAGCCGCAGCTTGTCGGAGTCGCCGAACTTCACCGCCGTGAGCGGCTTGTCGGGCTTGACGCGAAGCAACGCGAGATCGGTCTTCTGATCCTTTCCGATGATCTCGGCCTTGAGGCGAGAGCCGTCATTTAAGATCACTGTGACTTCGTCGGCCTCGGCGATCACGTGATTGTTGGTCACCACAACGCCAGCCGGATCGATCACGAAGCCTGAGCCAAGCGAATTAATGCGACGCTGGCTGCGCTCGCGGTTCTGAGGGTCGCTCTGACCGCGCCGATTGAAGAAATCGCGGAACAACTCGTCCAATTGGGGGTCGCCCGGCAACTGCGGCATCGGTGCGCTGTGCGACTCTACCTTTTGCGACGTCGAGATGTTGACGACCGCATCGATCACCTTTTCGGCGATGTCGGCGATGCCGTCCGGACCGCGCCCGGCATGGGATGGGGATACCGTGGGCAGCCATATCGCCGCTGCCGCCGCGGTAGCCATAACAGGCCGCCGGGCCTGCACGACAAAACGAGCAAGAGTGCCGAGCATTGGAGTTTGGCTCCTGAGCGATGGTGGCCGGACACTGCTCCCGTCCAGCTATGGACGCAAGCGCGATCTCAGCCGACACTAGCCTTCTTCTGATTCAGGCAGAATCGCCTGATTAGGGCAGAATTGGGACTCCGGCATTCACCATTATGCGATCGGTAGTTCAAACTCTCCATCCGTCCGTAAGTTGCATGATTGGCCAACGCTCACCCGCGTACGAGCCAGATGAGCACGAGACCAAGCACCGCGGAAAGCAGCCCCGCCACACGTAGCGAGGTTTCCGGGCTCTCGATCGCGGTTGCCGCGAGGCGCTTGGCGGCCGCGGGGAAAGCCGCGAACAACAGGCCTTCGATGACAAGCACAAGACCGATTGCAACAATGAACTGGGCCATCGTGGCGCTGGCGCAACCGTGACGGCGCGCGTCGGCTGCTATTTCGCGGGCGATTGCGCAGGAGCGGCTTCGGCCGGAGCGGCCGGCCTGCGGCCAGGCACCGCACCGTCGCGTGACTTGCCGGAGGGATCGCCGAAGTAGCGGAAGAAATCGGAATCGGGCTTGAGCAGCATGCGCGTGTCATTGGAGCGCAGACCCGCCTCGTAGGCTTGCATCGAGCGATAGAACGAGAAGAATTCCGGGTCCTGTCCAAACGCTTCGGCAAAGATTCGGTTGCGCTCGGCATCGCCCTCACCGCGAACCTGCTCGCCCTTGGACTGCGCCTCGGCAAGGAGCACGGTCACGTCGCGATCGGCTTTGGCGCGGATCTCCAGCGCCTCCTGGTTGCCTCGCGACCGCGATTCCTGCGCCTGCCGCTGTCGCTCGGTCTGCATGCGCTGATAGACGGCCTGGCTGTTCTCCGGCGGCAGGTCGGCCCGACGAATGCGCACGTCGACGACCGAGATGCCGAACGCGTGCGCTTCGTTGTCGAGCTGCTCGCGGACGCGCGCCATGAGCTGCTCGCGCTGGTCGCGCACCACCTGGATCAGCTCGGCCTCGGCAAGCACGCGGCGCAAGGCGGAGTTGAGCAGGCTGGAGAGCCGCGAGTTGGCGCCTTCCACGCTGCCGACCGATTGGTAGAACTTGAGCGGATCCACGATCCGGTAGCGCGCGAAGGCATCGACCACGAGCCGTTTTTGATCGGAGGCAAAGAGCTCCTGAGCCGGGTTTTCAAGATCGAGAATGCGCTTGTCGACCGGGATCACGCTGTCAATCAGCGGGATTTTGTAGTTCAATCCAGGCTCGGTCACCACGCGGATGGGCTGGCCCAGCCGCACCACCAGTGCTTGGCGGGTCTGCGGAACGGTGAACAGCGTGGCATATGCCAGCAACAGCAGCACAATGATGAGCGCGGCAATCAGGCCGCCGAATACGCCAAGCTTCATCGCCCGCCTCCCGCCTGTGGCGCGGCTGGCGGCCGCCGCATAAGCTGGTCAAGCGGCAGATACGGCACGACGCCGCTGGTGGCCGCTGAATCCACGATGACCTTGTCGGTCCCGCCGAACAGCCGCTCCATGGTCTCGAGATACATGCGCTGACGCGTGACCTCCGGTGCTTTCTTGTACTCGTCGTAGATCTGGCGAAAGCGGGAGGACGCACCCTTCGCCTCGGCCACAGTCTGCTCGCGATAGGCCTCCGCGCTCTGAGTGATCTGCGCCGCACGTCCTCTCGCCTCCGGAACAACCTTGTTGGCGTAGGTCCTCGCCTCGTTCTTTGCGCGCTCCAGGTCGATCCGGGCGGCCTGCACATCCTTGAACGCATCAATCACCTGGGCGGGCACATCGACCTTCTGCAATTGCACCTGCGTGATCTGGATGCCCGACCCATATCGATCGAGCGTCGATTGCATCAAGGTCTGGACAGCAGTCTCTATGGTCTGCCTGGCGCCGGTCAGAATTGGCTCAAGCTCGGAGCGGCCGATGATCTCGCGCATGGCGCTCTCCGCGACCGCCTTCACGGTGCCTTCGGGCTGCTGGATGTTGAACAGATAGTCGGCCGTGCCGCTGGGCTTGACCAGCCAAAAGACCGAAAAATCGACATCGACGATGTTCTCGTCGCCGGTGAGCATGAGGCTTTCTTCCGGCACCTCACGGGTGGTTGTGCCCCGGCGCAGGTCCTCCACGTAACGGCGGCCGATCTCGATCCGATTGACGCGCGTGACCTTGGGGGTGAGCACCGACTCGATCGGGTACGGCAGGTGATAATTGAGACCGGGCTTGACGTCGCGGACGTATTTGCCGAAGCGCAGCACCACGCCGAGCTCATCCGGCTCGACACGGAAAAAGCCTGACAGTCCCCAGATGGCGACCGCGGCAAGCGCAATCAGCGCCAGCCCCTTGCCACCGAGATTGCCGCCGGGCAGCACGTTGCGCAGCCTGTCCTGGCTGCGACGCAGAAACTCCTCGAGATCGGGCGGCGTCGATCCCGATGGCTGCGGACCCGAGCCCCAGGGCCCCTTGCCTCCTCCGCCGCCCGTTCCCCACGGGCCGCCGCCCTGATTGCTCCACGGCATCGGTATCTCCTGGCCAGGCCACCCGCGCTTTTGCGCCGCTTATATGTGAGGCGTCCGGCGGTTACAACGCAGGTGACGCGCGGCACGACAACGCACGGATGCAGCTGACTTGCCGTTTCATACCGCCACCTTCGCCTTGATATGCGGGTGCGGATTGTAATCCTCGAGCACGAAATCCTCATAGCGAAATGCAAACAGATCGCTCACTGCAGGATTGAGCCGCATTGTGGGAAGCGGCCGTGGAGCACGCGTGAGCTGGAGCCGCGCCTGTTCCACATGGTCCATGTAGAGATGGGCATCGCCAAGGGTGTGGACGAACTCGCCCGGCGCAAGCGAGGTGACCTGCGCTACCATGAGCGTAAGCAGTGCGTAGGAGGCGATATTGAACGGCACTCCCAGGAAAACGTCGGCGGAGCGCTGATAAAGCAGACACGAGAGCCGGCCGCCGGCAACATAGAACTGGAACAGGCAATGACATGGCGGGAGCGCCATCTTGTCGATCTCGCCCGGGTTCCAGGCGGTGATGATCAGGCGGCGCGAATTGGGGTCGCGGCGGATGGCGGCGAGTACCTCCGCGATCTGGTCGATGGTGCGGCCGTCCGCCGTCGGCCACGAGCGCCATTGCCGTCCGTAGATTGGGCCGAGCTCGCCGGTTGCGCCTGCCCACTCGTTCCAGATGCTCACCCCGTGATCGGTCAGATATCTGACATTGGTATCGCCGGCCAGAAACCAGAGCAGCTCGTAGATGATGGATTTGAGATGCAGCTTCTTCGTGGTCGTGAGCGGAAAACCAGCGCCCAGATCGAACCGCATCTGGTGGCCGAAGATCGACAAGGTTCCGGTGCCGGTACGGTCGTGCTTGGCCGTGCCGTGCGCGATAATCCGCTGCATGAGATCGTGGTATTGCTGCATGGCTGCGCAATCGGAGCGGTCAGGGTGCGACTCAAGGCAAGCTTAGCGCACCTGCCGCAGCGGAGCACGCTCGCGCTGCCGCTGGCGTCGCGTCACCGCAAAGCCGCCGACGTCGGCTACTCCTCGACAAAGACCTCGTCGCGCCGCTTGCGGATCTTGGGCAGCGCCGCGATCAGCAGCAAGGTCATGGCCGTGAGCAGCAGCCCCGCCGAGATCGGCTTGGTGAAGAACACGGTCGCATCGCCCCGCGCAATCAACATGGCGCGCCGCAGGTTCTCCTCCATCAGCGGGCCCAGAACGAGGGCGAGCGTAAGCGGCGCCGGCTCGAAGTCGTGCTTGACCAGCCAAAAGCCTACGATGCCGAAAAGGGCGGAGATCCATACGTCGGTGGGTGAGTTGTTGATGGAGTAGATGCCGATGCAGCAGAACATGACGATGCAGGGATAGAGCAGCCGATAAGGCACCCGCAGCAGGCTGACCCATACTCCGACCAGCGGCAGATTGATGACGATCAGCATCAGGTTACCGATCCACATCGAGGCGATCATTCCCCAAAACAGATCCGGCTGCTTGGTCATGACCTGGGGTCCCGGCACGATGCCGTGGATCGTCATGGCGCCGACCATGAGCGCCATCACGGCATTGGGCGGAATACCGAGCGTGAGCAGCGGGATAAACGAGGTCTGCGCGCCAGCATTATTGGCGCTCTCGGGGGCGGCAACGCCCTCGATGGCACCACGCCCGAAGCGCGAGGGATCCTTGGCCATCCTTTTCTCGAATCCATAGGCCGCAAACGAGGCGATCAGTGCGCCGCCGCCCGGCAGAATCCCGAGCAAGGAGCCGAGCGCCGTTCCACGCGCGATCGCACCCGAGGAATCGATCAGATCCTTGCGCGTGGGCATGAGGCCCGTGATCTTGGCCTGGACGATCTCGCGGCTCTCGGCCGGCAGCTCCAAATTGCGAATGATCTCGGCAAAACCGAACAAGCCCATGGCGATATTGGGAAAGCCGATGCCATCGGCGAGTTCCGCGATGTCGAAGGTCATGCGACCAGCGCCGGTTTCAAGGTCGGAGCCGACCATGGAAAGGAGCAGGCCGGTGAGCACCATGGCGATCGCCTTAAGCACCGACCCCTTGGCCAGCACGACCGCGAAGATCAGGCCAAGCACCATGAGCGAGAAATACTCGGCCGGACCAAACAGCAAGGCGAGGCTGGTGAGCGGAGCGCCGAGCGCGGCCACCAGCACGGTGGCCACGCAGCCCGCGAAAAAGGAGCCGATGGCGGCAATGGAGAGTGCCGGCCCGGCTCGGCCCTGACGGGCCATCTGGTGACCGTCAAGGCAGGTGATGACCGAGGTCGCCTCGCCCGGAATATTGACCAGCACCGAAGTGGTCGACCCGCCATATTGCGCACCGTAATAGATGCCCGCGAGCATGATCAGCGCACCGACCGGAGGCAGCCCGAAGGTAATGGGCAGCAGCATGGCAATGGTCGCAATGGTACCGATGCCGGGCAGGACGCCCACCAAGGTGCCGACCAGCGCGCCAAGGCAGCAGAAGAGAATATTGAGGGGATGCGATGCGACCTGGAAACCTTGCCAAAGATGGGAGAGCAGGTCGGTCATGGCGCGTCCACCTGTCCTTTAGAAGCGCGGCCAGAGCTGGAATGGAAGACCGAGAAGATAAACGAACAGCAGCACGCAAAACACGGTCATTGCGGCCGCGCCGAGCAGGCTTTCAACCCAGCGCGCCTCGCTCGATCCAAGCGTCGAGATCATGAACGAGACGAAGCTCGCGGGAACGAGCCCAAGCGGCCGGATCATGACGCCAAAGCAAAAGATCGCGAGAATGACCAGGGTGGGGCCGCGGACCTTGTATTTCTCGATGGGTGGCCCCTCGGCAAATACCCCGCCGAGGGCAACAACGGCCGCTACCGCTGCAAGGACGAAAGAGAACAACCTCGGAGCGGTCCCCGGACCGAAGGCGAACCCGCGCTGGCCGGGCAAATCGGCCGAAGCGATCAAGGCCAGAATGGTTAGCATCACCAATGCCAGTCCGCCGTAATAGTCCCGCGGACTTTGTACCGGGATGATTCCGACGAGCGTCGCCAATCCAATCAAGGCGACGCACGAGGCCATAAATCGCGGGATTGTGGTGTTGGCGGTGAACAGCGCGTAAACCAACAGCGCAACACCGAGCGCAGTAACAATCGCGCCCCCCGTCCAATTGTGCGTGCGGACCGGAAAGCCCGCCCCTTTCGGGGACGGTGTGACGCCTTCGGACATGTTCCCTCCTGGACGCCCACACAATGTGCCCTGAACCTGACGCTCAGTTTGCACAAGCTCGACCCCTAGCACAATTCGAATGCCGACTGGAAGAAAAGCGGTGCGGCGCGGCGGCCTCTCGCGGAAAACGCCTCGCGGCACGGCTGCGGCAAAAATGCGCATGGGATAGACCGGACCAGGTTGGATCGCCTGGGTTCCACGGAGGCCCGGAGACCCGATTTCCCACTCGGCAACCCGGTCCTTTCCTCGCAATCATTTCATGCTTATATTGAACGCGCCGGCGCAGGCCGGCTATGGCGATAAATGGCCGTCGTAATAAACCTATCGGACCCGGGGGCAGTACCCGGCGCCTCCACCAACCAGGGGTCAGGAACCAGGGATCAGGGATCAGTAATCAGATGGTCCGTTTCTGATGCCTGATGCCTGCCTGCTGATACCTGATAAGGGGGCGAAACAGGATCGACGAGGGCGTAAAGGGCGCGCTTTTGCCCGGCACGGTTCCGCCGTTATCGGGCCAAACTCATAGTTGCCAACGACAACTATGCTCCGGTTGCCCTGGCCGCGTAACGCGGTTTGGAATACCGATCTAAAGTCCTGAGGTCTTAGCAGCTTCAGGCGGGGTTCGGAGGCACCTGGCAACAGAAGCCTCCACCCATACGAGCGAATTCCAGATTTGATTCTTATGCGTTGTCATTTCGGGGCTTCGCAAGACGGCGAAGAGTGCTTGAATTTCAACCGCTTTTATCCGCCGCCGCAGGGCAACGGAGCCCATTCCACTGGCCGTTCCTTTCGGCGCGGGCTAAGATTCCCGCGCGTTTTGAGTCCATGGCATCGAATGGATCGCTCCCATGACCGTCGACCACATCCGCTACGATCTGCTTGCCCAGGATGCATTGCGGGGAGTCGTGCGCACGGTGCTGGAGGACGCTGCGAGGAATGGGTTGCCGGGCGACCACCACTTCTACATTACGTTTGATACGCTTGCGGAAGGCGTGCAGCTGTCACCGCGAATGCTGGCGCAATATCCCAACGAGATGACCGTTGTGCTTCAGCATCAGTTCTGGGATCTCGTGATATCGGAAAATGCATTCCAGGTGGGATTGTCTTTTGGCGGCATTCCGGAACGCCTGGTTATTCCGTTCGCCGCCATCAAGGGTTTCTTCGATCCGTCCGTGCAGTTCAGCCTGCAGTTCGCGCAGGCAACCGACACCGCTGTCCCCGAGCCGGGGAGCGAAACCGAAGAGGCGGACAGCAACAGCCGACGTCCGGCCCCCCAACGGCGCGGGCGGCCCCCCTCAGCACCATTGCCGACGGTCCCTGCTCCTGCCACACCCAAGCCGGCGGCAGCAACGTCCGAGCCAAGGCCCGCCCCAGTCGAGCAAGACTCCGGCAAGTCGGAAAGCGGCGCGGAGGTCGTGCGGCTCGATCGCTTCCGCAAAAAATAAAGCGGCTCTGAACCGCAAAAACTCCACTGTGCGTGCCCCATTGGTGCCGGAAAGCCACACTACGGCGATTTTGCCTTGGCAGCAGCGCACAATCCTGAAACCGCCGTCAATCGTGCTATGCTGAGCGATAGGCACATTGGTCGGGGGATCTTCCATGTGGCTCGTCTGGTATGTTGCAACCATCGGTTCGCTCAGCGCCTTGAGCCTGCTGCCGATCATGGCGCCCGTGAAGTCGGAACAGGAACGGATTCCCTACGCCGACATGTAACGGGCAGTCCGCTTGATGGCGTTGCTGCTGGCTCGATGCCGGATGCGACGGTGGGATAGGTTCGGAGCAGCCGCTCGCTACGCGCAACAGTTCGCGGGCTCTTTCTGAAGGACTCGAGGCAATGACGATCGATCGCGATCGACCATCGCGCGTGAGCGTCTCCAATCAGGCGCCGCTCGGGCGCTCCTCGCTGACATCGTCTCTTTG
>Ga0306920_100002664_pt1 | contig 22570 bp, 25 predicted proteins | sample flu12Cox44000170_FD_204666 | JGI IMG/M metagenome (GOLD analysis project Ga0306920, IMG submission 204666) | Lab enrichment of tropical soil microbial communities from Luquillo Experimental Forest, Puerto Rico - flux4day.12C.oxic.44.000.170 (v2)... | ecosystem: Environmental > Terrestrial >...
TCATGCCTCCTCCTCAGTGAATGGTCCGATTTCAAGAGCGACAAGCTTTCAGGTGAGGCGAAACAACACAGCGAAGAAGGCAAACAGACCGATGGCGATAAGGAGGATGGCGATCGCGATGACCGGCGATTCCATACCCTCCTTCGTCATGCCAGCGATTGGCGCGAAGGGTTCACCCCACAGGTAGCGAACGGTCCACCAATACTGCCAAAGCGAAATGACGAGAGTCAAGACGCCGCAGGAGATCAGCGCAAGCCCCAAATACTCTGGTGCGGCTCGAAAATAGGCGGGGCGGGAGCCGGGCACCTGTTGCAAGCGGTTGAAGTACTCGACGATCGCGAAACCGAAGCCGATCAGCGCCACCGCTGTGCGCTGCCACGACATCATCGTGCGTTCGACGCTCAGGCGGGTGCGGATCCAGGCGAAATGACTGTCTGCCGTCGTCCTTACCTCGAACCTGCGCGCTTCTTGGGTGGTGCGTGAATCTGACATGTCCAGCGCCCTTTGCCGACGCTTCAAATCGGTGTTCTTACGAGGTTTGATGCGCCGTTGCGGCGACCCATCGGCGCGCGATGCGCGCGGCCGGCCCGCGCATGATCACGTAGGGGACAAACGCAAACAGCAGTGCGACGATGACCGCCTCGGCCGGATAGAACTGCCTTAGCACAATGACTTGATAGATCGCGTCCATCACGAGCCCGAGAAGGTTCGTTCGTATGCAGCGCGCGTCCGCACAAAAGCGAGTTGCCTCGAAAGATCGATTTTAGGAGTGCTGTATGTGTTCGCTTCCGCCATTCGCGTATGTCCCTTCAATTCGGATCAGCCGTCGGCCAAATAGTTTTTGGTGCCGACCATACCTACATTTCGCGATTGAACCTCCCCGAGTAAAATTTGGCTACTGACCAACAACATCCAAACCGGGAAAACCAGGGTTATCCATCTCCAATCGGCGATGATCAACAACAACAAAATGGCACATGCGAAGCCGGTATAAGCAATCCACCGTGAAAAGATGGCTGTGCGTAATGCGACAGTGCAGATGGAAAACATGAAAACACCCGCCATTTTCATCGCGAAAAGATTAAGGAGCGAGTCGCTCATGCAACGTCCAAAAAAATACGTGTCGCTCGCTACCTTGGGGACGCCGACAGACCGAACCAGTGCGTCTGTCACTGACGCCGAAGCGAATAGGGTTGCAATGAACAATAAGCCGCTACCGAGAAATACAGTGGCAAAAAACTGATCTTCAAGCTCAGCCAGACGATTGCGGAGCACCCCAATGAACCATAGAAACGCGATTCCGGCGAACGGAACCAGCTTGAGTGCATACCGAACAGCACTTCTATGAGTTGCCTCGCTTAACCAGGTTCCGGGTGTGTTCGGGTTCGCCGGGATAGCATATCGAACGAGCCCCAAGCCCACGATCATCAAGACTCCAAAGATCACACCCGAAAGAGCCGCTCCTCGTGGCGGAGCGAGCGGTGGCTGGCTTCCAGACTCTGCCAGGCTAGTCATGGTGTTCGCCTCACTTTTGAGATCGTCCGAGCAGGACCGATCAACACGTAGTAGAGATAAAGGCAAGAGTGGACCGGGCGATTATAATGCCGGGTCCTTCGGATAATCCGGGTCCTCTGGGCTGTTCTTCGGCGTTCAAATGATACTGGTTGCCAAAGAACTCATCAAACCCGTGAACCGTCGCCCGAACTTCGTCCTGTCTCCCAAGTGGTTTTTCCGAACTGAACAGTGGCGTAACCCAATGGTCTTAGTAATTCGGCTATAGTCGGTCTTGTGCCCAAATACCGACATCGGCTCCCAGTATTCCAACCTTCGTCGGGCCCGTGCGGATTGGGTTTTGGCCGATGATGAAAGCGGCCCGGCCAGCGGTACGCGGATCGCGACGATCGCCACCATCAACGGCTGCAGGATGAAGCGGAATCTCATCGGCGCGTCCGGCCGCGCTACGAGGTCGTGCCAAATGCGCTTGAAGATTGGGATGGAAACGCCGTGCCATACGATGCCGGCTACGATCAGCGCGAGGATGGAACCAACAACTATTCGCGCCAGAAGGCTAAGTTTCGGCGGCTCGTCATTAGGCAACACGTTCTCCTTTGCCTCGCCTCAGGCTCGCACCACGCAGCGGAACCCGACATGGCTCATGCCGGTGTCAATTGGCTGCGCATGGCGGGCCGCCGGACGATAGCGTCGACAGTAATTCGGCGCACAAAGAAAGGAACCGCCTTTGACCACCTTGCGTGGAATACGCACGGAGGGAGTGCATTCGTCGTAGCTGCCAGTCTCGGGCCCGCCGCGAGGATTCTCCGGGATGCAGCACGGTTTCTGAGTCTCCGTGGTGTGCCTGGCCGAGTACCAATCCTCCGTCCATTCCCAGACGTTGCCGATCATGTCGATCAGGCCGTAGCTGTTGGGCGGAAACGCCCCCACCGGCGAGGTTCCCCTGTAACCGTCGGTGGCGAGGTTCTCTTGTGGAAAGGCGCCCTGCCACGTATTCGCCATGTGGTGACCGCCCGGCATCAGCTCATCGCCCCAGGCAAATTCGGCCCCGTCCAGGCCACCTCGAGCCGCGTATTCCCACTCGGCCTCCGTCGGCAATTCCTTGCCGGCCCAGGCCGCATAGGCTGCGGCATCCTTGTACGCGACATGCACCGCCGGGTGATCATCGAGGCCCTTATTTGAGCGGCCACGGCCGTTCGGGCGGCGCCAGTTCGCGCCGAATTCGAACCTCCACCATTGCGACCAGTCTCTGAGGTCGACCGGGTGCCCGGAAGGAGTAAATACGAGCGAACCCGGCTTCAGCATGTGCGGCAATGCGCCTGGATAATCCTTCGGGTCGGGCGCGATCTCGGCGACCGTGATATAGCCCGTTGCCTCGATAAACTGCCGGAACTGGCGGTTCGTGACCGGCGTGCGATCGATCCAGAACGGGCCGACCGTCACGCGATGCACCGGCGCCTCTTCCGGGTAATGGCGGTCCGATCCCATGCGAAACGTGCCGCCGGGTAGCCGCACCATGTCGGGATACGAAGGCACTTCAGACGCAGAAGCACCGGTCTGTGGTTCATTACGCATGAAAGCACTCACTGGTTCATGTCCTCCTATTCATGCCGTCGGCGTGGCGCCCATCGGCGTGCCGGGATGGCCGGAGTGGGCCTTTTGGCATCGCATCGATCGCCAGACTGCGGATGGTATTTATCGCAACCTGATCTAAATCGCTTCTGCGCAGCATTCCCCACTCCTTGGAATCACCGGCCGGGCGGATCACGCTCCACCCGAAGTTTCTGTGTCAGTGTCGTCGTCATGCCAATGAATACGGGCGGCGTCTGAACGATCGATCAATTGTGATGAGCGTCCCTTCGAGAAATAGTCCCCAACCCAATCCACGAAGGTTTCAATCCTGACCTGCAGGCCACTGAGTAGTGCGATATGGACGCCGAGCCACATAGTATAGGCTACCGCGCCTTCGAGTTCGTGGCGCCGCTCCCCGATCTCGGCGATGGCGGCATTCTTGCCGATCATCGCCATGATACCTTTGTCGTGATAGTGGAAAGCGGTACGCGGCTTGCCCGCGATATCGGCCAGGATATTCTTGGCTGCCCGCCGCCCCGTCTGCTGTGCTACCGCACCGAGCTGCGGAAGGAAATTGCCGTTGCTCCCCGCAATGTTGGCGAAGTCGCCTAAGGCATAAATGCGGGGAAACCCTTCCACTGTGAGATCAGGCTGAACATTGATTCGCCCTCCACGTCCTTTCGGCAGGCCTGAGCCGCCGGCAAAGGCAGCTGCTTTGAGCCCGGCTCCCCAGATGACGCAGCGGGTCTTTATCATGCTGCCGTCTGAAAGCACGACGTGGCCAGGGTGGACCTCGTTTACGGCGGTGTTGAGCTTGAGTATCACGCCGTCGCGATGCAGGACCTTACTCGCGTATTCATGCGCTCTTACGGAAAAAGGCGCGAGCAAGACTGGACCGCGCTCAACCAGATAGAGGCGCGCGGAGTTGATCGCGAGATCCTCGTATTCTGCAGTGACTGTTGAATGAATCATCTCAGCCAAGCCGCCAGCCATCTCGACGCCTGTTGCGCCACCGCCGACGATGACAAAATTCAACGCTCCTTGCTCGATGAGCTTGGGCTCGCGGTCGGCGTCCTCGAACAACGCGAGGATTCGCGAGCGCAGACGCTCAGCATCGCTCAGGGAGTACAGCGGAAAGCTGTTCGCCTCCGCCCCTGGAGTGCTAAAAAAGTTGGCCTGTGCACCAGCGGCAAGCGCCAGGAAATCGCCTTGATATGTCTGACCTTCCTCGGTGCTAACGCAGCATGACTTGGGATCGACGGCGATAACCTCTGCCAGCTTGATATCAACGTCACGAAATTTGCGAAAAATCTTCCGCAGCGAGAAACCGACGTCGCCCGGTGTCAGCTCACAGACGGCAAGTTGATAGAAGAGCGGTTTAAACTGGTGGTAGTTATGCCGGTCGACGAGAGTGATACGAACCTTGCCGCTGCGAGCCAGGTCCAATGCACAGCTGACTCCGGCGAAACCGCCGCCGACAATTACTACATGTTTCATTTCCACCGCTTCAGCCATTGCGAAAAACTCGCGCGAACTCCGGACGAATTACGCTATGCAGGAACCGAACTGCATTTAATGAATACCGACATCCGCTATGTAAACCATTTCTATTCAAGGCCGTACTTTCCTGCCCCGAAGTTTTCCTGGTACTGCTGCCTCCCGGTACCGCAGTTGAATCATCGGCCTTCTGTTAGCGCGCCCTTATTGGCCAGCCGCTGCAGTTGCGCCGGTTTGCTGAATGCCCGATGCCACCAGCCGCTGATCGAGAGCGTTGGCCCAGTAGTTCATCACGTTTTCCGCATCGCCCCATTCCCAAACATCTACGTTCTTCGCCGACAGACCGCCAAAGCGCTGATCTGCCCACGCGGCGAGCAACTGACCGGAGACGGAATCCGTTAATTTGGCTGCACCCGTGGCGGAGCCCACGAATGCATAAGTTCCGGTGAGCTCCTTCTTAATCACGTCAAGCGCGCGCAAGTGGGGCTCGACCACCGAGATGGCGCGCAAGCCTGGGGTAGCCGCAGTTGCGTCGGTCAGTGCGGCCGTCAGCGTCGCTACACCAGTACCGGGTGCAGTGGCGATCGCAAAATTCTTGGCGAAGTAACTTTGCAGCACTGTGTACGCATAGTTACACAGGGCCTGCTGTTGCGCCGCGGTCAGTTTAGAGTTGGCATCTGCCCAATATGTGACTGGGCGATCATCACCTGGTTGTACTGAGAGAAGTTCGCGTTGGGGTTGATGTAAGCCAGCATGGCCTTCTGCCCTTGGACCGAACCCGAAGAAGGAGGCTGCAGCAGCGAGTAATCACTGCCCAGGAACCCGGTTGGAGGCGGAGGTGCCGGTTGCTCTCCCTCTACGCGCTGGACAATATTTGGTCCGGGCGCCGCGGTTTGGGAGCAAGCGACGAAAAGCCATCCGGCCAACACGGCCGATGACAGGCCGGTAGCGAGTTTCACATAACTACTTTTCTGATTCATTTTCTCCTCCATCATCTTTAATATCTTCTTCATCAGGGAATCCGCAGAAAACTTACCTGTTACAGCGTTGAGCCAGTCGTAGCTTCGCTAGAAAGCAGAGCCTCGCGCAGGCTCCAGCCATTTGCGGTCAGTTGCTGACGCGCCAGTGGTGTCATTTTTCCGGTGATCCACAGCACGCGATTCTGCAGACTGAGCAACTCGGGATCAGTCGCGAAGCCCGCAATGCGTTGCGTCCACGAAAGGTAATCCACCGGTGCGGGCACCATTACCGTTCCGCTTTGATCGTGGCCTACCAGGACGCCCGGGACCTGAATCCTACTGATCGGACTATTTTGGTGACTCCATTGGTCCAACATGCGTAGTGAAGTGACCAGAAAGAGTGCCTGGTAGACCGTCATTACATTGCTCAGCTCCACGGCCGCGGCCCGGCGGCCTGGGATCGAGCCCAGGGCATCGAGATCCTGGACCGCAGAAACCTGCCAACTCAGCGGAATCGCGGTGTTATGACTGAACGCTGCGATCTGGGCGCTCGACAACCCAAACTGGCGCAGCTTGCGCTCAACGAGCAGGATGAGATCTGCTTTCGGGGTCTGATAGATCAGATCGTTGGTGAACATCACGCCCGTTATGATCATTGAACCGGGGACCGTCACGCTGATAGCGGTGTCGACCATGATGCGGCCGCTGAACATGATCCAGGCGACATGATTTAGCTTTTCCGTGAGAATCGGATTTGAGCTATACGGATCAACGTGCAGCTTGCGAGCGAGGTCCCTGCGGACCTGGTCATAACCCAGAGCGGTGAGCGTCAGGTTGGCCGTCTCACCGGCCGCCTGCGTGAGCCGCTGTCCGCCGCTTTCGGAGGAATTAGTCGCCTTCGAGTATACTTGTTCCGCGCCGAGATTTACGCGGTTAAAAAATTGCCCGATCCCGCTCGGCAACCCGGTAACGGTTTCCATCGGATGGACCACCATCTGTGCGGCGTCGGCAACCGGGCGCGCTGCGCTGGATGCGACCGCCTGGGCGAATACGGCAGTGCTGCTGACGTTGTCCAGTTCAGCTATTGCGGGTATCTCGGACAACCGTATCTTTAGCAAGTCGAGACTTTCGACCTGGTATGTTCCCGCATTGCTACCAAACACGTCCGCATTCGCGATGATCGTGTATTGACCCATGGCGCCATTGGTTGGTACCTGCTGCCCAAGGTAATATCCATTCCCCGATTGCAAATTGACCGGCAAAAATTCGCTAATGCCGACAACCGGCGGTTGCTCGAACTGGCTTGCTGACGCGCCGGGGCTGGGGGAAGGATAGCTCGGAGGCTGCATGGGTGCCGGCTGCGGCGCTGCACTCGCCGCAGCGGGCTGCTGTGATGGATTGGGCGCCGGTACGGTCGTTTGAGCACAACCTGATAAAAAGATAGCAACAAACAACAACGACCCGCTTCTGATGATGAATTTCCAGTTTGCAACTGATGTCTTTGATCGTCTCATCGCGGTCTTTTCCAAACTCACTATCAACAGCGCATTTGATCCGACGTTTATCTTTGCCGCGGATTGATTATTACGAAGCTGGTTGCGAGCAGCATTGGCTGCATCAACTTCCACGTTAGAGGGTTTCATTCAAAGTCCATACTTTCCCGCCCAAGCAAGAAGTCCAGCCTCAATCAGTCACAACCAGCTCAGCGTTATGTACGTAGCGAGTGGCTCCTGGCCGAGTGAGTGGGCGTGGCCGTAGCACGCCGATCACAATAGCTATCGCGGCGACCAGAAATAGAATCGAGCCCGGAACCCACATGATCGCGCCCGCGATAATCTGATCGTCGATAGCGGAGATTCCGTCGAATCGCGGTAGGCTGGCGTATGACGGATATAGCACGCGACCGGAAAAAACCATGAAAGCGGCAAGAACCGAATTCACTCCATCAGCGACCAGTAGGTAGGGCACGAAGGCCCACCGTGACCATCGCTCCGCCGCGGGCCATGGTCGTATAACCGGATACCAAAAGAGCAGGCCGGCTGCGATCATGCATCCATGTTCAATGATGTGCCAGTCGTGCGAACGCAAAGCAGCCTGGAACGGGCCTGGCAGGTGCCATCCCAGCATCACCACCGTGAATAGCGCCAGCACAGTCAGCGGATGGGTCACGTCCGCGAACAGCCGTCTCGCGGTACGTGACTTCGCAACCAAGCCGACACTCCTCTTCGCGAGCGCAGGCGGAATTGCTCTCACGATCGGGATTTGCGGTGCACCCATCAGTAGCAGCGGTGGTGCAATCATCAACAGTAGTAGATGCTGCACCATATGTGTCGTCAGCAGCCGGTCGTCCAGCGCGGCCAGCGGTGAGCTCAGCGCAACCGCGAGAGCCACAACACCCGCCAAATAAAGGGCTAAGCGCGACACCGGAAACCGAGTGGGCATCTGTCGATTCACGCGCATGAAGCCGCGCAGATAAAGTGCTGCGGTTAGCAGCAGAGCCAGCCCGGTCCACCACGGAAAGCGCCACGCCGCCAGGGCCGCCTCGGCAATTTGGCCCATCGCCCTTGCCCTCACCCGCCCGTAGCCGGAGGGATCACCGGCTGCGCGGAATTGTGTGCCGGAGGTTCGTTGGGCGGATGCATAGTCGCGAGGAATGCGACAATTGCAGCCACTTCAGCCGGCTTGAGTGCCTTACCATAGGCCGGCATGTTGCCGCCGCCCTGCAGAATCTGCCGGATCAATTCGTTACGCGTCAGGCGTGTTGCAGTCGTATCCAACGCCGGTCCCCGCATTCCGCCGGCACCACCGAGCGAATGGCAATTGCGGCATTGCTTAGCCTGAATCAAAATTGCGCCTTGGATCTCCAGAGGTGTGCGCCTTTTGAGATATTCGATAGGAGTTGGCGTTGCGCTCCATGCGTTCATCTCCTGTGACCAGGGATCGTAAGTGCCGAGCCACGTAGTCACGATCAGCGTGGTCACAACCACAGTTGCGACTACCAGCGAAAGCGGACGCCGCAGGATATGGCGCTCGCCACTCGGAGAAATCAGCGGCAATGCGATCAAGGCGATGACCAGGATCGGTAAGACAATCAGGCCAAACGGTGTATCAAGCCATGATGGCAGCAAGCCCATCAATGCCTCCACCCAAAGAAAGAAGAAATCCGGATGAGGCCGGGTCCGGATTATCGAAGGGTTAGGCGGACCATTCGGACCCTTCGGTCCCATGAGGGCCGCAGTCACGATTACCGCCGATAAAGTAAGCGCAGCGAACACCAGGTCCTTACGCAAGCCGTTAGGAATCAAGGGCTCGCCTTCGCGATCCAGGATCGCGCGATAGTTGGCGACATAGGTTTGACGATTCACGAGGCGGCCCGGGATCGGCCATTCACTGATTCCCAGCCTATAAGCCAGCAGCAGGTGCAATCCTGTGAGTCCGAGAATCGCGACGGGCAGCAGCACCACATGCATCACGAACATGCGCATGAGTGTAGCACCCGCAATAATCGGCCCTCCCATCAAGAAATGAACTAGAAACGGACCGATCAACGGAGTGCGGCCGGCCAGCGTAAACCCAATTATGAGATCCCAGTAGGATTCCTGATCGAAGCGCAACACCTCGCCCGTCAGGGCCATCCCCAGGGTCAACAGCAAAAGAAGCACGCCGCTAATCCAGGTCAGCTCACGCGGGTACTTGTACGAACCGAGCACGAAAACCTGAATCAGATGAAGGATCAACAAGACGACCAGGAAATTGGAGCCCCAGAAATGCAGGGCGCGCAAATACCATCCGAACGGCTGCTGATAGTTCAGATAGAGCAAGCTCTGCCAGGCTTTGTCTGCCGATGGTGAATAGAACAGCCAAAGGCCTAGTCCGGTAACGAACTCGAGTAGCAGCAGCACAAAGGCTGAGCTTCCAAAAACATAGGCCCAGCTGATCGAACTGCCCGGTACGCGATAAGCGATGCCGTACTCCGGCCTTTTGAGCCGTTGCCCGAACCATTGCCAAATCGCGCGCGGCCATGTGCGCAACTTTGTCACCTCGAGCTGCTCCGCGTGTTCAGGGCTTCGGCAGCGTCATGAGCGGCATCTCGCCGGCATTGATCCAGAGTTCGCCGTTTTCAACCTTGAATGGATACACATACAGACCGCGAGGTGGCGGACCAGAGGCTCGCGCGCCATCCGCATGGAAGGTCCCGCCATGACACGGGCACATGAAAAGCTCTGATTCAGGGAACCACCGCACCGGACAACCCAGATGGGAGCAGTTAGTCGAAAATACTTGAAACGAATCCCCCGTCAGATGTCTGACCCAACATGGAATATCTGTGGTCCCACCGTCGGTGGGTTGGCGAAACGGGTTCTTATACACTGCCAGCCGTGTCTGATTGGCTGGAAAGGCGGACGTCTGACCTAGCGAAATCCATTTGAGAAACGTTTCGCGGCGTAGCGGCGACAGCAAGGAACCGACGAATGGAAATGGGAACGCACTTAACAACAGAAAGTTCAAAAGACTCTTTGCCCGCAACAAAAATCCGCGGCGGCTGGTATGGGCGCTGAAATAGGAATCCTTGCACGTGGTTTCGGAACGTTCGCTCATTATTATCGTCCCTACCTGCGCCACTCATGATCCGCGCTTGACCGCCAGCCACGCGACAATATCACTCACCTGCGCGGAATCGAGTGCTGGCTTGTAGTCACGCCATCCCGGATGGCCCAGGTCGGGACGGCCGGCGATAATCAAGGTCCTCAGCGTCTGGTCGTCATACAAGGCTAGAAACGAAGGGGTCGCAATGGCCCCCGCGCTCCCTCCGCTGCCACCACCCCCATGGCAGGAGGCGCAATGATCGCCAAAAAGCCTCCCGCCCTCGGCTACATCGCCAACTTTCGATGACGAGTACGGTGGAGTCCCTTCGACTGGCCGGGCTCCCGCGCCCCATTGCGACCTTATGCCATTTACGATGGCGGTGATTTGATCGTCGGTGAGCATACCGCCGCTGCTGACGGCGAAAGCAGGCATCGACGTCCCGGTGATTCCATTTGCGATCGTCCTGCGCATTGATGCCTCATCGACGAGCGCGAGATAGGTCGGATTGTTCAGCGGTAGCGCAGCACCGAAATGGCCATCCGCGCCGTGACATCCCGCGCAGTTCACACGATATAGCTGGTCGAAATTTGTAACCTGCGATGGTAGTTCCGGGCGAGCCGACGGCAGTGGCTTTCCGGGCAATGGGCCGCAGGCGTTAGAGGTCGTCAACGCGATAGTTGTGGCTACTACAGCCATGAGCCGATCTAGGCTCACTGGTTATCCTCTGATTTCAGGCCAGGGGCTTCGATCCCGCTGCGTAAAGCGAATGGAAGATGCTGCAGGGTGCGGATTTTCTCGGTTCTTCCGACGACGATGCCCGCGGTGATGCCGAACGCAATCTGGACTAGCGCGAACCATCGCCACTCAAGCCTTTGGTTGACCAGAGGATCAACTACATTCATCGATGCCCAAAGCAATCCGCTCCAGAGCAGAGGTGCAACGATTCCGCCCAACAGTATCGGGTTGCTGGGCAGCATCGGCAGCAGCACGCCGTAGAGTAATCCGATTAACAGTGACGCGACGGCATGTATCATCAACGCAACCAAAAATGCCTTCGGACTGAAGGCTGCAAGCGTCGCCGTGCTCGCGGACGCCAAGCTGGGCATTCCGGCCGCCGCCAACAAGTTGACTATGTACCAGGGGCTACCATGCCGCACGATACTGAGCACAACCGCCAATGCAGCCATCACGAACCCGCCGGCGATTCCGCCTTTAATGCCAGCCGAGTACGGATGAACTTGGAGCGGAAGCCGCGCGCGATGGCCTTGCTCGCCCACCTGCAAATGGGTTACGGCCACGCGCTCAGGCAAGATTTCCTCGGAAGGCTCCTCAACCGCCACTACTTCCCGATGTTCGCTCGGTAATACTTCGCGAAACCATCCGGTAAATCCGGTCACCGCGAGGATAACGCCGACTACGGTTACGATCAGACTGGTCACGAGGCCGGCGAATGCGAGGGCGATCCCGGCAGCAGCCAGCAGCGGCATGCCGGTCGGACTAGGCGATGAAATCGCCGGCGGCGAATTTGGTGATTTGGTAACCTCAGTCATCGCTGCCTCTCATCGTGTGCTGATCACGTACACCGTCACGAAGACCACGACCCAGACCGCATCAACGAAATGCCAATACCAGGAGAGCACCTCGATTCTTTCTGCATGTTTCTGCGTAACCGCGCCACTCCAGGTCAGCCCCATGACTAGTGCGATGGCGCTTGCGCCGATTGTCACGTGCAGCGCGTGCAAACCGACCAGTGAATAGTAAGTTGTGCCAAAGAGGTTGGTGCGCAGTGTGAGTCCTGCCTGATAAATCAACCGATGCCATTCGCGGCCGGTTCCAATCAGGAACTCAACTCCAAGCGCCAATGTAAAAAACCACCAAACCGCGAACCGTCGAATCGCGCCCTGATGAAGCGCGCGTGCAGCCACTACAATCGTCAAGCTCGACGATAGCAAGCAGATAGTATTGAGGATGGGATAGGAAAGTACCTCACGAGGATAGGGTGGTGTGAGACTCTTTCCGATATAAAAGACATACGCCGCAACAAAGATCAAAAAAAATGTGCTGTCCGTTATGATTAGTGCAATCATTCCGGCCCGCCCGCGCGAGGGCAGGACCCACGGATCAGCTATAGGAGGCGGCGCGTCAATCCCGTGGGTGATCGCGCCTATTCTGAACTCTCCCGCGCTACTCATATCTCCAATCCGGGTCTGCGGGATGCTTCAAATCCCATAGCGGGCGGCGACTATGAACCGTCGGTACCTCCGGGAAATTGTACTCTGGCGGCGGCGAAGTGGTGGACCACTCGAGCGTCCATGCATCCCACGGATCTCGGCCAGCGCTCTTACCCGCCGCCAACGACCGTATAACGTTGTAGACTAAAGTGATCACGCCGAGCCCCTGGAGGATCACTCCGATGGAAGCGATCAAATTAAGTTCCTCGAAGCCGCGGCCGGGCTGATAGGTATAAATCCGCCGGGGCATGCCTGCCAAACCGGCCAGGTGCAGTGTGTCGAAGGTCATGTGAAAGCCGAAAAAGAACAACCAGAAATGAAATTGGCCCAGCCGCTCATCGAGCATTTTGCCGGTGGCCTTGGGAAACCAATAATAGACGGCCGCGAAAATCATGAACAGAATTGCACCGATCAATACATAGTGAAAGTGTGCGACTACGAAATAGGTATCGGTTAATTGCCAGTCGAACGGCGCCACCGCCAGCATGATTCCGGTGAGACCAGAGATCAAAAATTGGAACAGGAACGCGATCGAAAATAGCATCGGCACCCGCAGGCGAATCCGTCCACCCCACATCGTCGCCAGCCAGTTGAAAATCTTAATTCCCGTCGGGATTCCGACCAGCATCGTTGAAGTGACGAAAAACGCATTGCCCGCTGGTGTCATCCCGACGGAGAACATATGATGCGCCCATACGCCCAGGCTGATGAAGCCGATCGCGCATGAAGCCGCTACCATTACCTCGTAGCCGAAAATCACCTTGCGCGAAAAAACCGGGATTATCTCGGACGCGAACGCAAATGCCGGTATAACCAGGACGTAAACTTCGGGATGTCCGAAGATCCAGAAGAAGTGCTGCCATAGCAAGGCCGAGCCGCCTGCTTGCGTGTCAAAAAAGTGGGCGCCCATGTAGCGGTCCAACAGCAACATGACCTGCGCGGCCGACAGTGGCGGCAGGGCTACCAGCATCAGGCCTGCGTCCACCACCGCCAGCCATACCAGTACCGGCATCTTGTTCAGCGTCATGCCCGGGCAACGCATGGTAAACGCAGTCGTAATCAAGTTGATTGCAGTGGCGGTCGAGCCCACACTGGTCAGAAAAATGCTCAGGATCCAATAGTCAGTCGAATTGCCGCGCGAGAAGGGTGTTTCTGTCAGCGGTGCATATGCGAACCATCCGACTGCTGGCGCACTGCCCATGCCTTGCAATCCGCCGCCCCCGATATAACTGAAATATAGTAAAAGGGCGCCGAAGAACCATAGCCAGTAGCCAAAAGAGTTGAGCCGGGGGAACGCCAGATCGCGCGCCCCGATCATCAGTGGCACCAGGTAGTTGAAAAAACCGATCAGAATCGGCATCCCTACCAGGAACACCATCGCTGTGCCGTGCAGCGTCAGCAGCCGGTTAAAAACCTGGGGCGATACAATTCCCGCGTTGGGGACGGCCAACTGCAAGCGAATGGTCGACGCCTGCAAACCGGCCACCATAAAATAGAATAGGCCGCCGCCGATATACATGAGCCCAAGCCGCTTGTGATCGACGGTGATTATCCATTCATGCAACCGGCCAGCCAGCGGCTGCGCTAACTCCGCTGCAGTCGCTATGCCCTCGCGGCCCAAGGCGATCCGTTCTTCTATGCTGCCGGCCATTGTCTGCCTACTTCAGCGTGACCATCCACGCCACCAGATCATCGAGATCATTTTTAGAGAGATTCATTGCCGGCATCAGGACGCCCGGCTTCATCCTGCCTGGATCGCCCACCCAGATCTTGAGATGCTCCGGCGTATTCAGAGCCGCCCCGGAGCCCAATGTCTGACGGCTCATCAAATGGGTCAGGTCAGGACCATACGTTCCATGTCCACGAGTTCCGCGCACCGAATGACAACTCACGCAGGCATTCGATTCGAAGACCTGGCGACCGTGCGCTTCTACGCTCTGACTCACAGCGGGCTGGCGTTGCGCGGCTACCCACTGATCAAAAGCGGGGCGCGGTTCGACTACCACACGGATCAACATCATCGCGTGTTGAGTACCGCAAAACTCCGCACATTGGCCCAAATAGATACCAGCCTGGTGAGGAGCAACCCACATGGTATTAATCTTGTTGGGAATCAGATCGGTTTTGCCCGCTAATCGCGGCACCCAAAAGCTGTGTGCGACATCCGCCGATTCCAGCTGTAGCCAGGTAGGCGTCGGATGCGCCGGATCGCTCAGTGGCACGTGCAATTCATTGGCAGTAACTATGCCCAGATCGGGATATCGAAACTCCCACCACCATTGATGGCCGATTACTCGTACATGGATAGCGCCAGGCGGCTCCATTGCTCCTTGCACATCGTAGATTGTACGAATAGTGGTCAACACCAGAACGAAAACGATAAGTAACGGAATAGCGGTCCAGGCAAACTCGATTTGATTGCTCCCATATAATTGCGCCGGTTCTCGCGGTTCATCCGTAGCACGTGCGCGAAAACGGACGACGCTATATAGAAGCAGACCGAAGACAATGAGAAAGATCGCCGCTGTGACAGCCAGTATGAACCACGACAGCGTTGCGATTTCACCTGCTGGTGCCGAGACTGGACTGAAAACGGCGCCGCGCGCGATTTGACGGTTCGCGGCGCCCATTCCCCAATCCTCGCCTCCGGCGGGGACCGCGACCAGGGCAGCGTAGCCCAGGCTTAAGAACAGCTCAATCAATCGCCGGCGCCAAATTCCGATCGATTTCCTCGACGAGCGACTATTGCCACTGACGGTGTAACCCATCCGGAGTGTCCGCGCTAAGTTCATCGTTAGCATCTCCGAAAAAAACCGCCGTCAGCCCCCTGATAGTCCTTGTCTCCTCTCGTTCGCATTCGCTCTTTAGGCGGAACTGGTAACGATGGGTCTTGCGATTAAGCCGCGGGCAGAGCGACAGGTAAGGCTTAGCACGGCCGCAGTCACGCCGTGTCGCATGGATTGCTAGCGGTCGCCGTCAGCAGAACTTGACCGTGCGAGCATGGATCTCCTCCTGAGGTACGCCAAGGTGGATTTCTCGCTATGCTACCGCCTCTTCATGCGCAGTATCGGTCGCGAGTCTATTCAATTACATCCAAGTGTCAAGCGTTTCGCGATTAAATCTCCGGACCATAGTAACTGCCCCTGGTCCACAGATGTACGGCAGATGACCATGGCGATGTCCTGAGGCCTGTTGAAAATTAGAGTGGACAGATGAAGGGACCTGCGCTCTCACCATCATGCCGATGGCCGCGCCTTGCACGAACGCCACGATCAGTGAACCCGGGAAGAAGCTTCTGTCCCACACCGGCCGCATCTGCGTGCTTCGGTCCCGAAACTCGAAGGCGACGCCGCGGAAGGCAATCCCCAACAGCATCGTCATCTCAGCTTCTCTCTCGACCGAGAAGCAACCACGCACCGATGGCGAGGGTCATGTCCAGGAGCGTAAACAGCACCAGTAAATGAGGGAAAACGCCGGCGATCGCCAAAGGCAGGGCCACCACAGGAACGAAAATCAATCGGTCGATCACGGACGCGGCGACAACTTGCCGACCGCCTGAAAGACCGCCGAACAGGTACAGCCAGCCAATGACAACAACTGTCAACCCTATCACCCGGATGAGCCCCTGCTCGCTTCCGACAAAAGCTCGCTCCCTCAAAAGAGTCTGCGTAACCCCCGGCCAAACAATGAGCAGCACTCCAGCGCCGAGATAGATGGCGCCATTCCATACCGTGTACCTGGACGCGGTGGATAAACTGGACGGCTTCTCGAGAAGCTCATCGATGAGCGACGTCACAGGTTGCTCGTCGAGGCGCACCGGGTTCATCGTCATTTCACTCCGCTGGCAGTGAGGGTGGCCGTTTCGGCGGAAGCCGCCGCATTCAATGGGCGTCTACGAGTTGTAGACAGCAGAAGATCGATAGTCATCGTACGCTCCGTATACGACATTTGTCATTGGCTCGGGGAGGTGCTGTTGAGGCCCAGCACCGCTATCTTGGCGGTCACGATCTTGGTGGGCCAGACCGGGTGCGTAAAGCCGAAAGCCACCGCAACTTTTTGCGCACCGTCAGCGGTATAGGTGATCACACCACCGCCGATCGCGCCGCCTAGCTGATGGCCCCACAGTTTTTGGCCGGTGCTCGCGTCTAATGCATAGAGGTTGCCGCCGACGTCGCCGAAAAATACCAGGCCTCCGGCCGTTGGAGTGAGGCCGCTGACAATCGGGTAGTTGGTCTTCACTCGCCACTTCCAGATGCCGGTGTCTGCGTCGGTGGCGTAGAGCCATCCTGCCCAGTGCCCGTCCGCGCGGCTGAATCTGCCGAACATCGAGGTCGGGTTCCAGGTTGCCATCCCGGCCCATGGGTGCCCGGTCGGTACTGACCGCAGTTCATCGAGATCTTTTGGCGTTGCCGTGTCGCACCACTCGACCTCCCCTGTCAGGAGCAGGTTGGTTTGCGGGTCGTAGGCCGGGCTGTTCCATTCGTCGCCTCCTACGGCGCCCGGACAAAAATGTACCGCCTGGCCGGGCGAAAAAGTTTCAGCGACATTCTCGATTCGGGTTACCGGCACATGGTAGAGCAGGTTGTTGTTGGCGCGATCGAAACCATAGAGGTATCCGTCTTTAGGGGCGTCCACCATTAGCTGCTTGCCGGCCATCGTTCGAATCAAGATGGGCGGATTGGAGACGTCCCAGTCGTGCCAATCTTTGCGAACAAGCTTGAAATCGTACTCGTAGTCCCCGGTCGCGGCGTCGAGCACGACGACCGAGTCGGTATAGAGGTTGTCTCCTTCGCGCGCGGCGATCGCGAAATCGGGCGCCGGATTGCCGCCGGGGACGTAGAGCAACCCGGCCGTCGGGTCCAGCGTGTATGATGTCCAGGTCCCGCCGCCACTAATCGGTATGCCGGGCGCGTTTTTCCAGGTCGAGGTATTCAGCGGGGTCTTGCCCAGCGGTCCGCGGATCGTGTCGCCCTCTTCCGCAGGAACCAGAAAGAATTCCCAGACGATCTTGCCGGTCTTCGCATCGAGCGCGAACATATGCCCCTTGCCGCCCTTCATGTCCCCGCCCGCGTTGCCAACGAAGACAAGACCATCCGACGCAATCGGCGCGGAATCCACCGACTCGCCATGTTTCACGTCTGCGATGGTGGTTTCCCAAATTCGCGTGCCGGTCTTGAAATCATAACCCACCACCCGCCCGTCCTGGGTGCCTCGAAACAACCGCCCATCCATGTACGCGACTCCTCGATTCACCGGAAGAATGTTGGCAGGATAGTCCTCGTGCGTTCGCCAATTCTGGGCGCAGGTCGCCGGGTTGAGGGAGAAGATATCGAATTCGGTCGCGCCGATGAGAGCATTATTCACCATGATCAAACCGGACTCGAAGCCAGTGAACTGATCGATGTCGTACGTGCATAAAACCTTAAGCTGGCTGACATTCTTCGTATTGATCTGGCTAAGCGGCGAGAAACGCTCCGAAGTCAGCGTTCTGTTATAGCTGGGCCAGTCTCCGGCGGTTGCGCCCGCTAACGCCGACGCGGCTGGAGGTGAGGCCACGACAGTCGGGGGGGCTTTGTAAGCCGCATTTAGCTCCGACGTTGTCGCGCCTGGAGGTGCGGACCAACCGAGAAAATAGTTGCGCATCAAAGCCCCAAAAATTAAAAATTGGACCGGGTAAGCGGCGTACAGCGCGCCCGCGACTGCCACGCCCACGACACCGAGTATGCCGGCGATAACAAGAAGTTTGCGTATCATCTAGACTCCTTCGCTCGCTATCATTGGCGTGACGATCGGCCTAAGCACCGCACCGCATATCGCAGAAATCTCAGCCGCTGCACGTTCGATGCGCCAACACCAATAAGGATTATCGACCACGTTTCAGACCTTTCCTCCTGCATCACTTCACCGCCATGTTCGGCGCGTTCGATGTATCCGTCGCCCGTTGCCGTTGGTCCATCAGGGACTTCGAAATTCCCAGCAGACCAAGGCGAATAATCCCTCTATTGTGTTGCCGTTTTCATGCTTCTGCGCAGGGGCGCTTACTCGAAGGCAAAGACCCGCTTCCAGTCCCTCTTCATGCTGATGATCGTCCAGCCCTGCTTCTTGGCCATGTCATACATGGCCTGGCTTAAGGTACCGACCTTCGTATCAGGCAGTCCTTCTGCCGGACCGTAGGCGTACTCGCGGGTTGCATCGTCATGCACCACCAATACCGACAGCCTCGCACCACTGCCTGCATTGACGTATTCCAACATCTGCTGGTCGTCGCTGGAGGAATTACCGAACGCCGCATACGGCCGGTTCCCGTAAACCATCCAAAAGTTCTCGATCTTGCCGGCTCCGAGGTTATTGAGGACCAATTTCGGCTCGATAGCGAGGATGGGCATGTCCTGATGGTAGCCGTATCTGATCGCTTGCGCGGTGCCGGCTACTTGTTCTGAAGGGATGCCGTAAACCTGGTCAGAATAAAAACGTACGAAGCTCGAACTGCCACCGGTCGCGATGAAGGTCTTATAACCGTTGGCGCGCAGGTAGCTCAGTACCTCCAACATCGGCTGATACACCAGTTCGGTGTAGGGGCGATGCCAGCGGGGATCCTTTGCGGTTGCCAACCACTTCTTCACATCGTCCCTGAACTGCTCCACTCTCATTCGGCTTTGGGTCGTGAGTACAATCTCGAATATTTCCCTCATCGAGAGTTTTGCGAGAGCATCGCGATTGCCGGACAAGACGGTCTTGAATGGCTCGACCTTCGCAAGCTCCGGCCTCGCCTTAACCAGCGCAGGCACGTGCTGGAGGCAGTAGACCACTTGGGTGTACATGGGGTGTTCCACCCACAGCGTGCCGTCCTGGTCGAATTCGGCGACGCGTTGTCCGGCGGGCACGAAATTGGGGCTCGACGGGTCGGTGGTCGTTTGCACGAACTTTATGATCGACTGCTTGGCAGGGCCCTCATTCCAGGACGGCAGGGAATCGGTCTGGGGATAGGCACGTGCGCATACCAGAAATACACAAAACAGACAGCTTATCGCAGTGATGAATCGACAATAGCGAATGGGACATTTCATAGTCGATTTCTCACTTGAGCCTATCTAACCAGGGCAAGCGGAATGACTTGGCCACGTTGTGCGACGCGCACATGGCTACATGGCGCTCTCCCAGAATTTATCGGCAGCCGCATTGGGTAACTTGCTCGGGTCAAACAACTTGGCGGGTGCTTCCTTATCGTACTTGACGCTCGTAACATCGATCTCGCTGCTGGTATCCATTTGAACATCTGTCATCACGATCCGGGTGATCGTCGGAACATTCTGGATTGTTACGATCTGCTCATAGCGCTCTGTCTTGTAGAGCTTGCCCGTAAGGTCGTAATAATCCCGCTCGACTGGCAAGCCCGTCGCAGTGGCGACAAAGGTCGCTACGTTCGAATAATACGGGTTGTTAATGAAGGCTTCTTCTAAACTGTAACACTTGGTTCCGTTATGAATCTGAATGCCCTTGAGTTTTGGATGAGCTCCCAGCCGCAGAAAGCTAAAGTCTTGATAGGAAAAGTCGCTGCCGAAAAAAGGCTCCCAGGCTTGCAGCCAAGTGAAGCGGCGTACCCGTTTAACTGCAGGCAAATAAATGTACTCGACCGCACTGGTCGATGACGGCGTATCCTCATCGAGCAGCGCGATTCCCTCGCCCCAGGAAGACGGCAAAACCATGACGGTGAGTATCCAGTTGGAGGCGTTCACTGGGGCGCGCGCCTGCGCCAGTTTCCATTGCACCGCTGAGCCTTGCGCACCATTGACTCTCAACGTCATGACACGCACGCTCGGCACGCCAGGCTCGAGCGCATGCTTCATCCGCTTGACGATCTCGGCTGCGGTGGGCTGGTTGGAATTGTGGGTCTCCGGTTGCCCCATCGCGGAAGACGCGAAAAGTCCACACAGAAAGATTGGGACCGTGATCATCGCGACGCGACTGAACATAAACTCTCCAATTGCCGGGCAGTTTCCGCCTTGTCCGCCGACTTAAACTCTACTGATCCACTTGTTCCCCGGGGCCATGTTACATTCCCGCGGTGGAGAAAATACCACGTAGTTGTTGACTCTCGTTCGCTATACGATTGATGTTCGGTGTTTCACCCAGTCCGATGCCTCGATGGTAAACGCCGACCTGCATCCAGCCGATGTCGTCGCCCATGATGAACAGAATGTTCGGTTTGTTTGCTGCTCGTCCCGGCACTGTAGAGAGCAGAGTAAGAACTATCACCGCATATATTGCAGACTTCAAAAAAGCTGCGTCTTGCACCAGCCATTCGATATCCTCCCAGCATCGCATCCTTCCAGGACGGCCGTTTCGTCATTTTCTGCTGCGCTTCCCTTCCGTTAGCCATTCTCCTCTCCAGGTCTGCAACGTACGTTATTGCCTGGACTTCCAGCTTAGGTTGATGCTGAAGAAGTTGGCGTTGGCGCTCGGAAAATGTCCGGCCACGGTTCCCCGCACAGGTCCCCCTTTAGTGGTTTGGTAAAGTGGAGGGCTGCCTTGCCACAAAAACTCGTAGGCAACCCCCAGTTCCAGGGCCTCGCTCAAGGCGTACTGCGCACCGGCGCCAAATCGCCAGTTGTTGCCGAGCGGCGCGGAAACAGTCCTTGACGTGGCGCTAACCATGGAATTGTCGAACGCGAAACCCGTTGAAAGAATCCAGCTGCGGGAGGGACGGTATTGCGTGCCGAGCGCAAGATGGAAAGTATCCTGGTAACGCAGGTTGGCGGTTACGCTCTTAGGGTTGTTACTGTCGATGCCGATTTCAGGATTGCCGAATGCGCTCCAGTTCTGCCATCCGGCATCTGCCATCACGGCTACGCTGTCATTGATCTGATGAAAAACACTGCCCAGCAGGCTCTGCGGCGCCGTCATATCAATATTCACGGTCGCCCCGAGAATCCCACGCCGCCTCAGAACCGCGCTGAGGCCCGGACCCACTCCTCGATAAAATGGCGTACCGCTAAAATCGACTGAGACCGGGGTTAGATATTGAATGCCGAAGCGCGTATCCGCGGTTGGCTCCACCAGTACGCCGATATCGCCGCCGAGACCCGCGGTCCACCAACCATTAAGGCGCAGCTGACCATCGGGCAATCGAGGCAGGAGGTTGTTGATCGCAACCTTCTCCTTGAGATAGCCAATCATCACGTTGAAGCCGGCGCCGACCGATAGCCACTTGTTAATGCGGTAGGCTATGGTCGGCAGGATGCTGTTTCCTAGAAACGTCGCGCCTTGCAGATAATACCTGCCTACCCAGTTCAGGTTGTACTCCAGCGCGCCACCGAAGTAGGTAACATCACCGATCCCAAGTTTCAGCTTCGGCGTCAGACTATAAACGTAGAAGAAGCTTCCGCTGGGTAGCGGCACGAACGAGTTGCCGCCGTCGGTACCCGTTTTGGTCGTATGGCTGTTGGGGCTAAATACCTGATAGTAGTAGACTGGCTGGATACCCACTAAGAACTGCGGGCCATTAAGCCGCGTCATTCCCGCCGGATTAGTGAAGACGGTGGACGCGTCCTGGGCTCTCGATGCGTAACCTGCGGAGGCCAGGCCGACATCGGGTGTTCCGATTTCGTAAAGATAAAAACCAGCCGCGAGAACTTTCCCCGGCGACGCCGCAACTGCGAAAACCCAGACGAGTGTCGCCGCGATTAGTCCCTGCCGGATTGTCTTGGTATGAGCAGACATGTCACCTTCCGTCTACCGGGCGGTTCTTCAGCCTGACTTTTGTGACTCCGAGGTCGGAGCAGCTTCCACCGCTCGCCGCGGTGCGAACTTCTCTCTGGAATCCCGTCGACGTTTCAGGTCGTCGCTCAATACCTGCGCCGATTGCTCTTATAGAACAAAGGAAGACCAGGGTCCCTCGGTGGGAGAGCTCGGGCTGCCCGAGAGGTGCGGGAATCATGCCGGCGCGCAGCGAGCGTCAGAAATGTGACCGCACATCCCTCTAGTGTCATATCTCAAAAATGTCAGTAACACGCTCGGCGACGGGGTTGCTGCATGATTTGTCATTTCGACCAAGCGAGCAAGGCCCCAGCCGACGCGAGCGCGTGGAGATCAACGCGAAGCGATGAGAAATAAAGGCAAAATCGCTCCGCGTAGATCCCTGATAGCGCCGGGATAAACCGGCGAGGTGTTGTGAATGCAAGAGTCACACGGTGAAGGCTTAGCGACCCACAC
>Ga0306920_100002665_pt1 | contig 22565 bp, 21 predicted proteins | sample flu12Cox44000170_FD_204666 | JGI IMG/M metagenome (GOLD analysis project Ga0306920, IMG submission 204666) | Lab enrichment of tropical soil microbial communities from Luquillo Experimental Forest, Puerto Rico - flux4day.12C.oxic.44.000.170 (v2)... | ecosystem: Environmental > Terrestrial >...
TCGCGATTCGGGGAAACCTTGGCGATAGCCTGCCTCGCCTCGATATGTGCCTATGGCATCAACAGCGGGGTATTGAAGCCATTATTGGGGGTTCCGATCCCTGCCGAAGTAGTGGAAGGCGCAAGACATTCCTTCAATTTTTTGGAGGGCTCCGGAAATAGCAGCTTTTCCCTCGGGCCATATGGTACTTGCAGGCGCATTTGCGGGCGTTTTCATGAGCCTCTACAGAGCCAGCGTCTGGCTACTTGCGGGACTGCTCGTGCTCGCCGCGGGTCTGTTGGTTGTCGGAGCTTGGCATTTTCTCAGCGATGTGATCGCGGGGACTTTTGTCGGCGTATCTGCCGGAATGCTAGCCGGAGAAACGTGGACGGTTCACGTCAAGCGACTGACGAAGCAATCCTCCAGTCGTTTGATGTGAGTAAGCACCCGCACGGCCGCATGGTGCGGAGCACAGGGCGACGGCGTCCAAAGCCTTTTGCTGTGAAACGGCCGGATCCGAGCGTGCATGGCAAACGGACTATTAACTCACGGCACCCGGATTGGGACGATCAATTCGGGCATCACAGTGACCGGGAAAGGGCTGCCGGGCACTGGTGCAAGCTGCCCTGTAGTTGAATCCAACACGAATGCGGAAATTGACTGCGACCCTGCATTCGCAACGTAGACGTATTTGCCAGACAGATCGAACGCAATCTGTCTTGGTGCGTTGCCCACACTGACCGTGGCGGCTGACAGAGGGGTCAAAGCCCCCGACGTTGCATCGATCGAATACACCAGGAGATTATCTGACAGCGCATAGAGGAACTGCCCGGAAAGATCGACGGCAACGAAATCTTCCCCGTTGGCGGGTTGAGTGAACGATGTCTCGGTGAGAGCACCGGACGTTGCGTTGATCGAGTAGGTCTCGATCCACGTACCCGTGCCAAGAAAATAGAACCCATGCTTTGTGTCCACGGCAGAGTTGAAGTCGGTTGTACAGCAGCCCCCCGCACCAACGTACCCTAGAGACGTGAGAGACCCGGTAGTGCTGTCTATGGCAAATCCATTTATTGAGAAGGTGCCTGTACCGTTGTATTGAGGGTAGTAGAGAACCGAGGTGGTCGCGAGACAAGGGCCATAGCACGCGACTGAGCCAGGGTTAAGACCTGCTGGCGGTGCTGGAAAGGGGCTCCCTGCCACGAGGGAGAGCGCGCCTGATGACGGATTGATATCGAATGCGAGCGCTCCGCTGCCCGCGCCGATGAACAGGAATCTGCCGAGAGGATCGACTGTCAGACCATCCGCGTTCGGGGCGGTGCTGAAGGGGCTGCCCGGCACCGGAACGAAGCCTCCCGTCGACGTGCTGATTGTGAAAGCGGAGATGTTCTGACCGGAAGGATTCAACGCAAAGAGAAATGATTTCGCCGAATCGGCTGCCAGCGCCGTGGAACCGGACGGTAGTGCTACGGGTGTAGTCAGGGAACCCAGAGCGCCCGTGGTGGGACCGATGAGAAGCGCGGCCACATTGCTCTGGTAATCGCTGACGATCAGCTCTTCAGTGGGCGAGCTGCAGACGATGCTCACCGCGGCTGCCGCGACGCCCACAGTCCCGCTACCGTTGAGGACTTCGCAGACCTGCAGAGGCGGTGCTATCGGTTGCTGCCCCACCGTTACGGTGTATGTGGCACCGGTCGCAATCGCGGTCGGGAAACTGAACGAAGTGCTGCCCGCTGAAACAGCCACGTTGTTGCCGCCGTTCACTTGCAGAGTCAGACCCGATCCGGTCAGCCCGGAGATCGTTCCGGCGAGAGCCTCCGTGGCAACATCCCAGACGACCGAACTTGATCCCACGGTGATAGATACCTGTGCGCTGCTTGAATACCCGAGTGCAGTAGTCCGCAGCGCAATCACATCCCCGTCGGTTACGATTGCCAACGAGCCCGGTAAAGCGACGCCGTTTTTGATCAGTACCGCATCACTCACGGTGACAGGAACGACGACTCCGCTTGGGATCCCGGAGATCGTTATTGAATTACTGGTGATCTCCTGACCCGGGATTGCGCCCGTGTCATTCATGAAGGCGAGGCCGCTGACCGGAACCAGGCGCTGAGGCAGCACCCCCGAATTGCTCGGGTCCAGCCATTCCTGAAACGTGGGAACGGTGACATTCACACCGTTCTTTTCGTAGTACCCCCGGAGATTGGCCGAGACAGTCGAAACTTTGATCTCAGCTTCCGCGAGATCTCGGGCCGCCGTGAGTGTCGATGATGTTACTTTCCCAGAGTTCGCGAGTTGTGCGGCGAGCGTATTAATCAAATTCGACAGCTCGGCAGCCTGGGTCGTGCCATTTGCCTTCGCAGTATCACTCGCAATCTGCGACAGCACCGCGGACGCAGCGAGAAGCACCGCATCGGAATCGCTCCCCTGGTCAATTCGCATCGCCGAGAGCTGTGACAGCGAGTTGACCTTGGACGAATCGATTTCGAAAATTGACAGTACCTCGGTCTCCGATTGCGTATACGCCGCACTGAAGGATTGTCCCTGCGACACGAGTGCTTTGAGCCTGGGCTCTTGCAGGGTTGTCAGGACATTGACGGTTGCCGAGGTGCTGACGCTTAGATCCACAATCGCGTGTAGCGTGATCTGCGATGCGGAGAGCTGGCCGCTCAGCTCGTCAGTGTAAAAGCCTTGGGCGGCGATCTCGACTTGTTGTGTCCCAATCGATGACGAGACCGAAAAGTCCCCCAAGGCATCGGATGTCTGGACATCGTAGACCTTGCCTGTCGGGCTAAGGGTTGCACCGACTTCATTTATCGTTATCGATGACCCAACCGCGAGCGGTCCTTTCTGCACTCGCCCAGTTAGGCTATACCCCGTGGACGAAGACCCGCTGCTGCCACCGCCTCCGCACCCGGCAGCAAGGGACACTAGGAAAAGGATCAAACAGGCAGCAGATCTGTTCATTGTTGTCATGGCGCTTATCCCCCTGCGGGCCATGTTCTGACGTGCCTTACGTCTACTTTTACTCCCCCTCTGGCAGTTCCGCTACTGCACATCGGGGAGACACTATCCAGCGCCATCTCGAAGTAGCGCATCCGAAGCGCGTGCTCGCCAAGGATCACCTCCAGCCGACCAGGCGGGCGAGTGCCTGCGGCTGGCAGGCGCCGCACTTACACACCGCGCGCACCAGCAACTGGGGATTGGTTATCGAGTCGTCAGTGGTTGAAGCCTGACCGACGAACAGCGCGTTGTCGGCGCGAATGAAATAGCTGGACCCCGCTTCATCAAGGATCCCCACGATGGACAGTTCGCTTGCTGAATCCATGCCGGCGCGCCGTCAACAAACTTAGGAGTGGGTCAGGACCCAATTCGGGTACGGCTACATGCGGAAGACGCGCATTTATTCCACTTGGCTGCTTAGCCTGCCGCACCGCATCAACATTTCATGGGCCACGAAGTCCTGGAGGCCGATCTTTACAAAACCGAAGCTTCCAAAGGCCGCGCGTCGGCGCTCGCGTATCAGCACCCCGAGTGCTTTGGACGACATCCCGCCAGCATGGCAGCTCAAAGAGGTGATGCAAGGTTATGTCTAAGGTAGACGTATTGGCGCGCTATATCGAGCGGCTTCTGTCACCGTTCACTAACCCCGCTAGTCGGGGGACTTGCCGAGCTCGATGACCTTGCCAGGGCCTTCCCACTGCGGAAGCTGATCTTTCAGTGCCGGTGTCGGTAGCAGCACGGGTGTTGCAGCAGCGAGACGCTTGGCACGCGACTTCCGGTATGCGCTCCGCGCTGCCCTGAGTGCACTCAAGAGTTTCACAAACCTCTCCATTTCAGCGGCTGTGTAGCCACCACCACAACACCAAGCCAGCGAGAAAGGCGACGACGCGAAACACACCCTGTCCTGGAGGCTGTACCAGACATCGCGCGCCGTTGAACGCCAGCCGTCGTCACTTGGTTGCATGGGTGCCTATTCTCCTACTTGGCGTTGCGCAACACTGTGGCGTATTTCCGCAACGTGCAGGAAGCGTGTCTTTTCACTTAAGACCCGTAACTGCTTCACAGCTAGTAAAATCCCATCATGGGCGCACCGAATTTGAAAACCATACCACCGACGCCGGACGACCTGGCGCAGACCGAGCTCGCGATCAGGTCATTCCCGAATGCGTGGGGTTGCGTAGGGCGTGACGGTAGATTCACTCCCGGCGCTGCTGACCCATCTCTGCTTTGGATGCAGATCGGTTCTGGCGCAACCCAGATGGACGAGCTGTGGCGCAAAGCTGGGGTCGACACCGGCGCGAAGTCTTCTCACGCCGCGATGATGGCCGGGAAGCAGCACACCGTGACAGTGTTGTTCTTCAAGGTTCGTAAGCCGTTTTTCCGTTCAGGGTGGGTGGGCGATGTCAGCCTGAACTTTAGTGGCAGCAATGTCTATGCGGGGAGCATTGCGGGACGCACGCAAGCGGGCATGTGGCGACAGTTGCGTGGGTTTATCGAGGACGAAGGGAAGCTGTTCCCCGACAGTACGACAGCTCAACAAGCTGTTTGATCCGGATCTCGGAGAGTCCGAGCTTGCCGAGGAGGGGCGTGCTGATTGGGCCAGGACACACCGTATTCACGCGTATGCCTCGCGGTGCAAGTTCCGCACCCAACGACCGCAGAAGCGAACGAACGGCTGCTTTTGTGGCCGATAGAATGGAAAGGCCGGGCGTACCCGCCTGGTCCAGGAACGAAATTGTCACGAGGACGCTGCCGCCTTCGGCCAAAAACGGTTGCGAACAATACGTCGATACGGCCGAATTTTTCGGTGATCTGCCTGATGATGCTTTCAACCTCGGCGGGCTCGCTAACGTCACCGCTCAGCACGGTTACGTGTCCCCGAGTTGGCTCGCGGCAGACCGCAATCCCGCCGGATTCTGCCCGACGATTACGACGGTCGCGCCTTCGTCCCGAAACAACTTTGCAGCTTCAAATCCGATGCCGGAAGTTCCGCCCGTAACGAGGACAACTTTGTCCGCCAGTCTCATGACTTTTCTCCGGGTCCGATACGTCGGCCCGTAGCAGATGCCTCAGAACAATCGCTATGTCTCCTTGTTCAGCGCGCAAGAACCGACTGATGCTATTCGCCCAAGATATCGAGCGCGGGCGGCTGTCGAGGCAGGACGACACACCGCAGCTGCTCACGAAGCGGTCTGACGGGACTGTGATTGGCTGCCGATGGCAATTCGTGTCTTTACCTGGCGACAGCGGTCGTCGCTTGCGACGCTCAATCCGCAGCCACGCGGTGTCAGGCAAGAATGTAGGCCGTCTCCGATAGCTTCGGTCGAAGGGAGGTGCTTAGTCTGCCGCTGTAAACGACAGGAGGTCGACTATGCGAACAGCATTAGCTTTAGCCGCACTGGCCGCTGCAACGGTTGCCCTGGCACAGCAGACGGCGCCGCCCACTCGAGCAGAATCGCAATCGAGCACCGCTCCCCAGGAGCAGACGGCGCCGCCAGCAGACTCGAGCACACGCATGAGTGACGCCGACAGGCAGGCTCTGATGAACAAGTGTGTTACCCAGGTGCAAGCCGCTAACCCGAGCGTGCCGGAGAAAGACATCAGGGCTTACTGCGACCGGGAGATAAAGAACCTCTCATCCCCGCAGTAACTGACGACCGTAATCCTCACCCGCACGGCGGCCCGGACAGGGCCGTCGTGCGACGTGCGTCATCGCGAAACTGACTCGTGCGACTAGCGGCTCAAAGCCGTAGTGTTCGGCTCGCCGCAGCGAAACACTACGCTGCTGGTCGGGTCACCGATGACGCCACCGAGTCTCACGTCATCGACGCTCTCGACGACAGCGCGCTGACCGCTTCTGCCACAGTACTTGTTGGCCAGCTTGACGGCCCGCTCGCGCGCCGCCACGACGCCGTCGGCGGAAGTGGCGGTGACGCTGTAGCGGCCCGCTCCCGCATCGCTCACGGGCAGGCCTGCGCACGCGCTCAGCATCAGCAGGCAGAGCATCAGATACCTCACAGGCCATTCCTCCTCGTCATGACGCGGCGCCGCACCACGCGGGAATGAGCTGAGCACAAGGTCAGCCGCGGCGCGAGCGACCGACCTGGATACTGCGACGGATCTCACGGCGGATGAGACACAGAGGATGACAGATACGGGGAGAGCTGACCTGAAGATCGGTGTAATCACCGATGCCGCCGGGTAGACCCGCGAGCGTGACGCAGGGCTTTTTCCCAGCTGTCCCTGTGGCGCCGCAGCCGACTGGCATTGTTGCTGCTGCTGTCTGCTTTTCCACGCCGCCAACCGCCACGGTCACGGCGGCGAGGGCGGGCCCGCACACAGCGACCACTGCGCCTTCGGCACCACCTCCCCGAGGCTCGCGCCCCCCCGCCCACCTCAGCGGATCTCACAGGCGTGGGATAGATGCCAGCGCGCGCTGGGTCCGCGGTCTCGGGCGGCACTCGGCGAGTGTCGTCCGTGCAGCGCTGCCGCTGCCGCTCGCATTGCACGCAGCGAATTTCAACGAGGTACGCGGTGTCGTGCACGATGCCGACCACCGCCCGGTGGCACAGGCCGCGGTGGAGCTGCGGGCGGTCAGCTCCGACTGTCGCCACCTCGCAGCTGCATGTGACCGTGGCTTCAGGCGCCGCGCCCTCGCTGCACGTGCAGCTCAGCGCCGGTGAGCCCTCGACACGGTGACGGTCAGCGCGGCGCTGCCGGCGGAAGTCGACGGTGTGGAGATTCCCAACACCAACATCGCGAGCAATCCCGGCCCGCAGATCGATCCGAAGGACATCGACTACTTGGAGATCGAACGCGGCAGTTACAGCGTGACTTACTCGAACCAGACGGTGCTCAACCTCACCGACAAGCATCTGCTCATCGACAACAGCCTCACCTTAGACGGCTTTCACTGGAACTATCCGCGCCAGATCTACGCCGGGCTGAACTACCGTTTCGGTTACTGATGGCGGATGCAACGGAGCTGCGGCAGACTGGCCGGGCGTCGCCGCAAGAGTGCTGCGGCTGGAGGTACTGAATGGCAACACGTTCGAGCCTGCGCGGGGTGTGGCTGCTGACGCTTAGCGCCGCCGCCGGCGCGGCCGGGGCGGCGGGTGCGGCGCCGCCGCCGCTCGAGGTGGGTCATCCCGCACCGCCACTCATCCTTGCGCAGCTCGACGGTCGTGAGTTCAATCTCGCCGCGGAGCGCGGCAAGGTGGTGATCGTCAACTACTGGGCGAGCTGGTGCTCGCCGTGCCGCGCCGAGATGCCGGTGCTCGACAGCTTCTGCAAGCGCTACCGCGCGCGCGGCCTGGTGCTGATCGGGGTCAGCGTCGATGAGGCCGGCGACCGCGCCGCCGTCGTCGGCATCATGCAGAAATTCACTTACCCGGCGGCGCTGGCGGCTAACGCCAAAGTGGACGATTTTGGTTCGCCGGTGGCGGTACCCATGACCTGGATCATCGATGCCAAAGGCATCGTGCGCGCGCGGCTCATCGCCGGCAACGCGGTCACCACGCAGTCCCTCGAGCAGGCGGTGCTGCCGCTGCTGCCACAACCACAGGGAACGCACGCTCCCTGACAGCGCCGCGCCCGGGGCGCGCCACGGGGTCGGGTATACTGAGCTATCCGAGCATACACACCTCGCGTCATGTCAAAAATCCTGCCCCTTTCCGGTAAGACGACTACCGCCGCGCCGGCCGCACCGCTCAACTCGGTGGGGGAAATGCTCGCCGAGCTGCGCGCCGGGCGCATGGTGATCGTCGTCGACGACGAGGATCGCGAGAACGAGGGCGACCTCATCATGGCGGCCGAGCATGCGACCGCGGAGGCCGTGGCGTTCATGATCCGGCACACGAGCGGCATCATCTGCGTGCCGATGGAGGAGGCGGCGCTCGCGCGGCTCGAGCTGCCGCAGATGGTGCCGGTCAACAGCGAATCGCAGCGCACCGCCTTCACCGTGTCGGTGGATCTGCGCGCCGGCACCACCACCGGGGTGTCCTCCGTCGATCGCGCCGCCACCATCCGCGGGCTCGCGAGCCCCAGCGCGAGCCCGGCGGACTTTGCGCGCCCCGGGCACATCTTTCCGCTGCGCGCGCGCCGCGGCGGCGTGCTGGTGCGCGCCGGCCACACCGAGGCGGCGGTCGACCTCTGCCGGCTCGCGGGACTGACGACCATCGGCGTGTTGTGCGAAGTCATGAACGACGATGGCACCATGGCGCGCCGCCCGCAGCTGCAGGAGTTCGCGCGTGCCCACGGGCTGAAGATCGGCACCATTGCCGATCTCATCCGTCACCGTCTGCGCACCGAGCGCACCGTGGTGCGCATCTCCGAGCAGAGCGTACAGACCGAGCTCGGCGAGTTCCGCCTGTACGCCTATCAGGACGAGGTGAGCCAGGAGGTGCACGTGGCGCTCGCGCACGGCCGGCTCGAGGGACACGAGATCCCGCTGGTGCGCGTGCATGTCGCCGATACCCTGCGGGACCTGCTCGGTGTGCGCGGTGTGGCGCGCGCCTGGACGCTGCGCGCGGCGATGCAGCGCATCGTCGAGGCCGGCAATGGCGTGGTGGTGGTGCTGCGCCAGCAGGAAAGCGCGCGCGAGCTCGCCGAGGCGGTGCGCTCGTTCGCCGCTCCGGCAGCTGCCGCGGCGCCCGACAGCAGCCCCGAGTCCGCCGAGGGAAGCGTGCTGCGCACTTTCGGCGTGGGTGCGCAGATTCTCAAGGATCTCGGCGTGAAGCGCATGCGCATATTGTCGGCGCCGAAGCAGATGCACGGCATATCGGCTTTCGGACTGGAAGTCGACAGCTACGTCGGGGACGAGGGGTGAGCGCCCCTGACCTCATCGAAGGCGAGGTGAGCGCGCGCGGGCGGCGCGTGGCGGTCGTCGCCGCGCGCTTCAATGACTTCATCGTCGCGAGCCTGCTCAAGGGCGCGCGCGCCGCCTGGCACGAGCGCGGCGGCGCGGCGGCGGATCTCACGGTGGTGCGTGTGCCCGGCGCCTTCGAGCTGCCCGTGGTCGTACGCCGACTCGCAGCGAGCGGTCGCTACGATGCCGTCGTCGCACTCGGCTGCGTGATTCGCGGCGACACGCCTCACTTCGAATACGTCGCCGGCGAAGCGGCGCGCGGTCTGCAGCTCGCCGGACTCGAGACCGGGGTGCCGGTGGCCTTTGGCGTTCTGACGGTGAACACGCCGGAGCAGGCGCTCGAGCGCGCCGCCACCGGTGCCGGCAACAAGGGCGGCGAGGCAATGGAGAGCGCGCTCGAGATGGCCGCCGTCATGGCGCGCCTGTGAGAGATGGGGAAATGGGCCGGGAGGATGCGCGCGCATTCAGTGGCACGCGCAGCGTGGCACGCAAGCTCGCGCTGCAGGCGCTCTATCGCTGGCAGCTGAACGAGTCGCCCTGGCAGGACCTGGTTCAGGAGTTCGGCGAAGCGGAGGACATGACGCGCGCCGACGCCGACTACTTCCGCACGCTGGTCGAGGGCGTGTGGCGCGGCCGTGAGGAGCTCGATGCGCGGCTCGCCACTTTCACCGATCGCGCACCAAGCCTGCTCGATCCGGTCGAGCGTGCGGTGCTGCTGATCGCGCTCTACGAGCTCACGGCGCGGCCGGAGGTGCCCTACCGCGTAGCGATCAACGAGGCGATAGGGCTCGCCAAACGCTTTGGCGCCACCGACGGCTTCAAGTTCGTGAACGCGGTACTCGATCGCGCCGCGCGCGTGTTGCGGCCGAACGAGCACTGACGAAGCGGAGACTCCATGGCGCTTTCGGAGTTCGCCCTCATCGAGCGCTACTTCCGCCGTTGCGGTGCGCAGCGCGCTGACGTGCGGCTCGGCGTGGGTGACGATGCGACGCTGCTCGCCGTACCCGGCGACGCCGAGCTCGTCGCCGCCATCGATACACTCGTCGCGGGTGTGCATTTTCCACACGGTTCCCCGCCTGCCTCGATCGGCCACCGCGCGCTCGCCGTCAACCTGAGCGATCTGGCCGCGATGGGCGCGCGACCCGCCTGGGCGCTGCTGGCGCTCACCCTGCCGGAGGCCGAGGAGAACTGGCTCGAGGAGTTCACGACCGGCTTCGCCGACCTGGCACGCGCCCATAACGTGGCGCTCGTCGGCGGCGACACGACCCGTGGACCCTTGTGCATCAGCGTGCAGCTCCTCGGTCACGTTGCCGCCGGCACGGCGCTTACCCGCGGCGGTGGCAACGCCGGCGACGTGTTGTTCGTCTCCGGAACCTGTGGCGATGCCGCCGCGGGCCTCGCGATCGAGCAGGGGCAGCTCGCGGCCGATCGCGACGCGCGTGCCTGGCTGCGCGAGCGCTTCCTCTGGCCGACCCCGCGGGTGGCGCTCGGCGAGCGGCTGCGTGGCTTTGCCAGTGCCTGCATCGATGTGTCGGACGGGCTGCTCGCCGATGCCGGCAGGCTCGCCCAGGCGAGTCACGCGGGAGCGGAGCTCGCGTGGGCGGAGCTGCCGCTGTCGCAGCCGCTGCTCGAGGTGTTGGGAGAGGTGCGGGCGCGCGAGCTCGCCTTCAGCGGCGGCGACGATTACGAGCTATGTTTCGCCGTCCCGCCGCAGAACGTCGCGCGCCTCACCGCGCAGCTGCCGCCACAGGAATGGCGCTATGCGCGCATCGGCGTGCTGCGCGCCGAGCCCGGCACCGTCGTGATGCGCGACGGTAGTGTGATGGAGTTCTCGCATTCCGGTTACGAGCATTTCCGCTGACAGCGCCGCGGACCTGCTGTGGCCGCGGCGCGCCGCTGCTGCCGTCGCCGCGGATTGCGTGAGGGTTGCATCACAGTCGCTCGAGCGGGCGACACCGTATCCTGACGCGCCGTCTCGCACAACGCGCCACCACCCGATGACACTACCGGCCTCCAAGTCCGTACCGCTGCCCAAGCCCGGCGCCCGCATGCCCGAGAGGATCGGCAAGTACGTGGTCATCCGCGAAGTCGGCCGCGGCAGCACCGGCATCGTCTACCTCTCGCACGACGCCTATTACGGTCGCGACGTCGCCATCAAGGTCTACAACATGGATGCCGGCGGCGACGAGGAGCGCGCGCGCATCGCCCGCAAGATGTTTCTCTCGGAGGCACACCTGGTCGGCATGCTGCAGCACCCGCATATCCTGCCGATCTATGACGCCGGCGAGGAGAACGGCCACTGCTACATCGTCACCGAGCACGTGCACGGCGCGCGCACGCTCGCCGCCTACTGCCGGCCCGACAACCTGCTGCGCATCGACGATACCGTCGAGATTATGTTCAAGTGCGCCAAGGCGCTGCACTACGCGCACTCGCGCGGTGTGATCCATCGCGACATCAAGCCGTCCAACATCATGCTCACGCAGGACAGTGACGTGCGCATCATCGATTTCGGCATCGCGCTCGTGTCGGACTCGGACATCTCGCGCATCGAGGGCATTGCCGGCAGTCCCTCCTACATGTCGCCCGAGCAGGTGCAGAGCCTCGAGCTCACCAACCGCTCGGACCTGTACTCGCTCGGCGCGGTGATGTACGAGCTGCTCACGGGCGCGCGGCCCTTCCGCGCCGGCAACCTGCAGAAGCTGCTGCATCAGATCGTGTATGCGACGCCACCGCCGATCCACACGCTCCGCAAGGAGGTGCCAGAGGAGATCGAGATGGTAGTGGCGATGGCGATGCAGAAGGACCCCGAGAAGCGCTGCAAGACGGGCCTCGACTTTGCCGCCGAGCTCACCCGCGTGCACCAGCGGCTGCGGGAAGCGAACTCGCGCATCGACCGCCAGGAGCAGTTCGGCGTACTGCGGCGGCTGAAGTTCTTCCACGAGTTCTCGCATACCGAGATCTGGGAAGTGCTGCGCGCCAGCAACTGGCAGGACTACGCCGCCGGGGAGGAGATCGTCAAGGAAGGCGAGATGGACGATCGCTTCTACATCCTGGTGAGCGGCGGCTGCTACGTCGAGCGCCACAGTCAGCGCATCGGCGCGCTCGACACCGGCGACTGCTTCGGCGAGGCGAGCTACGTGCCGGGCGCCAAGCGCACCGCCACCATCCGCGCCGCGGGCGCCGTCACCGTGCTGAAGGTGAGCTCGACGCTGCTGGAGCAGGTCTCGGCCTCTTGCCAGCTGCGCTTCAATCGGGTGTTCCTCAGCTCTCTCATCGCGCGTCTGCAGAGCGCGGAAGCGCGTCCCGTCCCAGCGGCCTGATCGCCGGGATTTCCCGGCAGCCGACTGCGCCTCAGCGCCGCATCCTTCAGTTGAGATCCACCGCGAGCACGCGGACCCCGAGAATCTTCGGCAAAGTGACGCTGGCGACGGTCTTGGCCGGATTGAGAGTGAAGGAGTACCCGTAGAGGTAGAAGGTCTGGTTGTTGAGCGTGCCAGTGGGGGTGACGCGGTAGGCCATGGTCAGCGCCTTGGATTCGCCGGGATAGTTCTGCGGCGTGAACCAGTCGCTGACGCTCTGCGTGAAGCTCGTCGAAGTCCCATCGGAGTAGTTGACGGTGAACACCTGACTGGGGCGATTACCATTCACTGCCGTGCCGAGCAGCGACAGCGTGGTGTAGTTACCCGCCGGCAGCGGCAGGGTGATGTCGGTGACGGCATCGGCGATGTCGGCGCTGCCGAAGGAGTAAGTATTGCCGTTCCAGTTCAGGGACGCGCCGAGCAGCGTCTCGGAGTAGGCATTGCCGTTACCGTCCAGCCCGCGGCCTGGCACAGGGGAGCCGTTGTTCGCGATGCCGACTACGGTGGCGCTGCCCGAGAGCGGGACTACGATTGTGGTACCGGTGTGAATCACGTACGTGCCGTTCGCGACCGCGCTGGTCGAAAAGCCGCTCGCCACCGCGATTGCGTTGATGGTCACCGAGGAGCTCACCGGGATCGGTGTGCCGGGGCTGTAGAGGTTGGAGCTGGCCGTCGGCGTGGTGCCGTCGGTCGTGTAGTAGATGCTGGCGCCCGCCGTGTTATCAGAGAGCGCGACCGACTGAGTCGTGGTGTAAGTCCCCGGCGCCGGACCGAAGGTCGGCGCGGCGGCCACCGGACTCGTGCTGCCGCTGACATCGACCGCGAGCACGCGGACCGCGAGCGTATTCGGCAACGTGAGGCTGGCGACGGTCTTGGCGGGGTTGAGCACGAAGGAGTACCCGTAGAGGTAGTAGGTCTGCTTGTTGAGCGTGCCAGTGGGAGTGATGCGGTAGGCCATGGTCAGCACCGTGGTTTCGCCGGGATAGTTCTGCGGCGTGAACCAGTCGCTGACGCTCTGTGTGAAGCTCGTCGAAGTCCCATCGGTGTACTTGACGGTGAATACCTGATTGGGGCGATTACCATTCACTGCGGTGCCGAGCAGCGACAGAATGGTGCCGTTGGTCGCCGGCAGCGGCAGGGTGATAGCGCTGATGGCATCGGCGATGTCGGCGCTGCCGAAAGAGTAAGTATTGCCGATCCAGGTCAGGGACGAGCCGAGCAGCGCCTCAGCGTAGGCATTGCCGTTGCCGTCCAGCCCGCGGCTTGGCACCGGCGAGCCGTAGTTCGCGATGCCGACTACGGTCGCGCTGCCCGAGAGCGGGACCACGATGGTGGTGCCGGTGGTGATCACGTACGCGCCGCTCGCAACCGCGCTAGTCGAAAAGCCGCTCGCCACCGCGATGGCGTTGATGGTCACCGAGGAGCTCACCGGGATCGGTGTGCCGGGGCTGTAGAGGTTGGAGCTGGTCGTCGGCGTGGTGCCGTCGGTCGTGTAGTAGATGCTGGCGCCCGCCGTGGTATCGGAGAGCGCGACCAACTGAGTCGTGCTGTAAGTCCCCGGCGCCGCACTGAAGGCGGGCGTCGCGGCCGGCGGAAAATTGATCACGTATGCGCCGCTGGCGACCGCGCTAATCGAAAAGCCGCCCCCCACCGCGATGGCGTTGATGGTCATCGAGGAGCCCACTGCGATCGGGCTACCGGTGTAGAGCGTCGAGCTGGTATGGGGCGTAGTGCCGTCGGTCGTGTAGTAGATGCTCGCCCCCGGGGTGCTGTCAGAGAGGGCTACCGACTGAGTCGTGCTGTAAGTCCCCGGCGCCGGACTGAACGCTGGCGTGGCTGCAGGCGGGCCGAGCATCCCGTAGACGGCTACCTGTTTCGACCAGGTGGCAACGTAGACCTTACCGTTGGCTACGAGCGGTGGCACGAATTTGGCAAAATTACCGGGCGCGTCGCGCGCCGCATTCATGTTCGAATTCCACAGCTGCGTTGCGACATTGCCCGCATCGAAGGCGTACAACTCCCCCGGAGTGGGAGGATGATCGTCCGCGTTACCGCTCATCGAAACCGTGGCCCACAGCACGCCGCTGCCAGGCGTGTCTCCATTCGCGGAGAGTGCCAGGATGCCGCCGGGATAGATCTGGCTGATCACGTTGCCCAGGGCACTCGGAGTGGTCGCAAACGTGCTGCCGTTGAAGGGAAAAGCCCTGAGCTGGTCCTGCGAGGCCCAGTCGAACAGCAGCGGTCCGCCGTTGGCGGCGGAACGCTGCCAGTACACGGGTCCGCCCCGATTTCCCGTCCCCGCAGGGAGGGGTATCTTCTGAACGGCCCCGCTGTCATTGGCAGTCTCCTTGCCGAGACCCCCGGTGTTGAGCACGTACACGACCGCGGCCTTGCCACCGCCGACGAGAAGACTGGTACCGGGGACCAGCAGGGGGCCTGCACTCGAGAGATCCGTATCCGAGCTATCAAGCGCTGCCCAGGCGGCCGGGGTGAACCAGTCCACAAGGCTCAGGCCATGGGTCGGGTCGAGTTTGAGTGCGCTTTCGCTGAAATTATTGACGCCGTCATAGCCCATGCCGCTGTAGCCATTGCCGGTGAATACGTAGACGTATCCCGAGCTGTCGACGGCCGGCGGACGACCGGATTGCCACACGCCGCCGCCGCCGTTGCCGATGGTCTCGGTCGCAAAAATGCCGGTCTGCGCCAGCGTGCCTTTGTCGTAGGCCATGACCCATCCGCTGTAGAGGTGCGCGGTCCCCTCGCTCTCCATGGCCCCGAAACCGAACACGACGTTGTTTCCCGCGAGTACCAGCGATACCCGCTGCCATTCGTAGCGCGCGTTGAAAGTCATCGTCTTGTACATGCCTGAGATCACCACGCCGGACCCGGTCCGGGGCGTGCCGGTGGTGATGTCGACCGCATGCAGTCGGTACACCAGCGTACCGTTTTCCTCCGTGCCGGCCACGGCGTAGAGCGTATTGGTGGAGAGGTCGATCACCGGCGTGCTGAGAATGCCGAGGTTGCCAATGAGGTTCCCGCTGCTGCTGAACTGGGCGAGCGGAAGGGGCTTAGCGTTTTCGAAAGCCGCCAGATTGAATTGCCACAGTGGCGCACCGCCGACGTCGGCGTCGAACGCGTACAGCGAATCGCTCATGGTTGCGACATAGAGGACGTTGTGCGAGCTGCCGTTGATCGTGACGTTCGGTACATACAGCGGCTGCGCCATGATGTTGTCATCCACGGGCAGTGAGAAGGCCAACCCGAAGCTGCCCGAGGAAACGGTCGAGGTGTTAAGAGTGGTCTCGCTGAGCGTTGCACCGGAAACGTTGGCGTCATAGCCGCGCCGGAGGACTGGTGCTTGAGCATGCACATTGAACGCGTGCAGTAGCGCCAGCACCGTCAGGACGGGAAGCGTCGCGTGATGGCGCGACGACGAGGCGGGACGAATGACCCGATTCCACAAGGTCAGCCTAGCGGCCGCAGAGATCGTCTTCTTCATAGGTCCACCTTGGGGCCATCGGCTCGCAGCACCTGCGTGGCCCGGTACGCCATGCGGGTCGCGGGGGGGGGTCGATGGCGTACGCGTCTACGTTGTTGTGATGGGTGGTTGTGCCCAGCTGCGCAATCGCCGGGGTGAGGCCGACGAGTGCCACCGGCGCAAAGCGTGCGCAGGTACGCCCGGTCCTCGTCACGTGCTTTTCCTTATTAGGATCTTCCTTGAGCTTTGTGGTGCTAGTCTTGCCGAATCTCCACTGATTTCCCAGCGGCAGATGAGCTCCTGCAATCCATTCAAGACCTTATGCTAGCTCTCGATACGTGCCTCGCAGGGCTATTGGCTTAATCTCGGCAATGGCGGGAGGCGCCTGTGGAGGGGCTCAGTGCACGTACTGCTCATTGAAGACGACACCGAGGCGGCCGGCCTGCTCATGCGCGGGCTGCGCGAGAGCGGCTATACGGTCGATCACGCCGCCGATGGCCGCGACGGCCTGGCGCGGGCGCTGCAGGGGCAGTTCGACCTCATCGTCACCGATCGCATGCTGCCGCACCTCGATGGACTCACGATCATCGAGCGGCTGCGCGCCGGCGGCAGCGGTACGCCGGTGCTGGTGCTGTCGGCACTCGGCAGCGTCGATGACCGCATCCGCGGGCTCAAGGTCGGCGGTGATGACTACCTCACCAAGCCGTTCGCGTTCGCGGAGCTGCTGGCTCGCATCGAGGCGCTGCTGCGGCGCCGGCTGAGCGCACCGCACACCACGCGCCTCAAGGTCGAGGATCTCGAGTTCGATCTCCTCGAGCGGCGTGTGACACGCGCCGGGCGCGAGCTGGACCTCACGGCACGGGAGATGAAGCTGCTCGAGTTTCTCATGCGCCGCGCCGGCCAGGTGGTGACGCGCACCATGCTGCTGGAAGGCGTGTGGGATCTGCACTTCGACCCGCAGAGCAACCTCATCGACGTGCACATCAGCCGACTGCGCCAGGCGATCGACCGCGGCAGCGACAATCCCCTCATCCACACGGTGCGCGGCTCGGGTTACGTGTTGCGCAGCGACAGCTGAGGCCCCGTGCGGCCCGCCCTCTTCAATACCACCGCGTTTCGGCTCTCGGTCGGCTACACGCTGCTGGTGACGCTCGCGGTCGGCGTGACGCTCGGCAGCGTCTACCTGCTCACCGAGAGCCTGATCACCGACGAGGTCGACCTCATCATCGACACCGAGCTCAAGAGTCTCGAGGACAAGTTCGCGCGCAGCGGCGTGCCCGGCGTCACCGACGAGATCAACCTGCGCATCGACAGCTGGGGACGCATCGGCGCCGTCTACATGCTCACGGACGCGAACTTCGAGCGCATCTCCGGCAACGTGGCCCATTGGCCCTTCGACGGCATGCCCACCGAGGCCTGGCCGGAGTTCGACATCGCCACCATCGAGCCGGGGCGGCGCGCGGTGCACCCCGTGCGCGCCGCCGTGCGGACGCTCCCGGACGGGAATCTGCTGCTGGTCGGCACGGACATCTCGCAGGGACGCCGCTTCGCCGAGAAATTTCGCTTCGCGACGCTCGCCGGCATCGGGCTTTCGACGCTCGCGGCCGCGCTCGCCGGTTTCTGGTTCAGCTACCGTCTCGCCAAGCGCGTGGGTGAAGTGACCCGCACCTGCCAACGCATCCTGGCCGGGGAAGCGGGGCGGCGTCTGCCGGTCGCTGGAGCGAACGACGAGTTCGACGCGCTCGCCGCCTCGGTCAACCGTGTGCTCGATCGGCTCGAGGAGCAGGCCGGCACGTTGCGCGCGACCTTCGACAGCACCGCGCACGACCTGCGCGCACCGCTGCAGCGGCTGCGGGCACGCATGGACGCTCTGCTGCTGCGCTCGCCGGCGCTCGAGCCGGCGGTGCACGACTCCGTCGAAGCCGCGCTGCACGAGGTCGACCACCTGCAGCGCACGCTCGCGACGCTGCTGCAGATCGCACTCGCCGAGTCCGGCACGCCGCTCGCATCGCCTGCGGCGGTGGATGTAGGTGAGCTCGCCGCCGAGCTCGTCGAGCTGTTCGAGCCGGTGGCCGGAGCACAGGGACTCACGCTCGACTGCCGCCACGAGAGCGCGGCGATCGTGCAGGGCAACCGCCAGCTGCTCGCGCAGCTGCTCACCAACCTGATCGAGAACGGGCTCAAGTATGTTCCGGCGGGCGGGCGCATCGAGGTCGCGGTGCGCAGGGTCGCCGACCGCGTGAGTCTCGAAGTGAGCGACAACGGCCCCGGCATCGCCGCCGCGGACCGCTCGCGCGCCGGTCAGCCGTTCGTGCGCTTCGGCAGCGCGACGAAGCAGGAGGGGAGCGGGCTCGGGCTGTCGCTCGCGGCCGCAATCGCCAGGCTGCACCGCGGACGGCTGGCGCTCGAGAGCAACGAGCCGGGGCTCAGGGTCGTGGTGGAGCTGCCCGGATAGTTGGTGAAATAGCCGCGAAGCGTGCGTTGGGTGCGCTCAGCCGCTCTTGCTGGGGCTCCTGTCGGCGCTTTTATCGGTGCTCTTGCCGGAGGTCTTGCCGGCGTGGCAGTCCTTCACGAACTGCGAGCGCGCGTCGCCCGTGAGCTGCTTGGCGTCCGCCTGCTTGTTGCAGACCTTGAGCGAGGGATGTTTCACCGGCGTAGCCGTCGGCGCAGCCGGCTGATCGGCGGCGGCGGCGAGACGTGCGCCGACGATCGCGATGGCGGCGAGTACGGTGACGGTTTTCATGCCCGCTCTCCTCGGGGTGATTGGCACTGGTCAGAAGTTAGAGTGCCGCAGCCGCAAGGACGGTGGTATTAAGAAATTTTCATGCGCGGCGGCCGGCGCGCCGCGGCGCAGCGGAGCTCACGCGTCCTTGTCGCCCTCGATGCGCGCGTAGGCCGAGTGGTTATGGATGGACTCGAAGTTCTCCGCCTCCACCACGTAGGCGGCGACGCGTTCATCGCGGTTGAGGCGCGTGGCGACATCGCGCACCAGGTCCTCGACGAACTTGGGATTGTCGTAGGCGCGCTCGGTGACGTATTTCTCATCGGTGCGCTTGAGGATGCCGTACAGCTCGCAGGATGCTTCGCTCTCGGCTATCTCGATGAGCTCCTCGATCCACATGTGACTGCGCAAGCGCGCGGTGATGGTCACCTGCGAGCGCTGGTTGTGAGCGCCGTAGTCGGAGATCCGCTTCGAGCACGGGCACAGGCTCGTGACCGGCACCGCCACGCGCAGCCACATCTCGCTGTGACCATGGCGCTGCTCACCGATCAGCGTGGCGCGGTAGTCCATCAGGCTCTCCACGCCTGAGACCGGCGCACGCTTCATGACGAAGAAGGGGAAGCTCATCTCGATGTGGCCGGTGTCCGCCCCGAGCCGTGCCGTCATGGTGCGCAGCATGCTGCCGAAGGACTCGACTGAGATCTCGCGCTCGGCGTGCAGGATCTCGACGAAGCGCGACATGTGCGTGCCCTTGAAGTCGTGCGGCAGGCTCACGTACATGTTGAAACTGGCGATGGTGTGCTGTTCGCCCGCCGAGCGGTCCTTGACGCGCACCGGGTGGCGGATGTCCTTGATGCCGACGCGGTTGATGGGGAGCCGGCGCGTGTCGGCGTGCGCCTGCACGTCCTCCATTTCGGCGACGCTCGTGCGTGCAATCTTGGCAATACCAACGGGCGGATTCATGACGAGGAATCTACAGGAAACGTGCGCAAATCGCTGCGCTCACGCCCCGCCGGCGGAACGTATGCGTTCCCGGGACTGCAGCAGCCACCAGCGCTCGATACTCGCGCGCAGGCCTGCCGCATCGAGACCCGCCGCCGCCAGGCAGCCCTCGCGCGAGCCGTGCGCGATGAAGCGGTCGGGGATGCCTACCTGCAGCAGCGGCAGCGCTACGCCCTCGGCGGCGAGCAGTTCGGCGACCGCAGAGCCGGCGCCACCCAGCACCGCATTCTCCTCGATGGTGACCAGCGCCCGATGGCGTGCGGCGAGTGCGAGGATCAGCTCCTCATCGAGCGGTTTGACGAAGCGCATGTTGGCGAGAGTCGCGTCGAACGCCTCGGCAATCGCTGCCGCTGGAGCGACCAGTGCGCCGAACGCCAGCAGTGCCAGGCCGCTCTTGCCCTCACGCCGCAGCTGCGCCTTGCCGAGCGGCAACGCCGTCATCTCCTTCACCACCGCCGCTCCCGGACCGCTGCCGCGCGGATAGCGCACCAGGGACGGACCGTCGAGGGTGCTGGCGGTGTACAACATCTGCCGGCACTCATTCTCGTCCGCCGGCGCCATGATCACGGTGTTGGGGATGCAGCGCACGAACGACAGGTCGTAGCTGCCCTGGTGAGTCGCACCGTCGCTGCCGACCAGGCCCGCGCGATCGACCGCGAACACCACCGGCAGATTCTGCAGCGCCACATCGTGGATGAATTGATCGTAGGCGCGCTGCAGGAAGGTCGAGTAGATGGCGACGACGGGTTTCAGGCCCTGCGTCGCAAGTCCCGCGGCGAATGTCACCGCATGTTGCTCGGCAATGGCGACGTCGAAGTAGCGCTCGGGGAAACGCCGCGAGAACTCCACCAGTCCCGAGCCCTCGCGCATCGCCGGCGTGATGCCGATGATGCGCGGGTCGCGCTCCGCCATGTCGCACAGCCACTGACCGAAGATCTGCGAGTAGGTCGGGCCGGTGCTCTTCTCCTTGAAGATGGTGCCGCTCACCGGGTCGAACGGGCCCGGTCCGTGCCACTTGATCGGGTCGGCCTCCGCGGGCGCATAGCCCTTGCCCTTGCGCGTGACGACGTGCAGGAACTGCGGCCCGCGCAGCTGCCTGATATTGCGCAGCGTGCGCACCAGCGCCTTGACATCGTGCCCGTCCATCGGGCCGATGTAGTTGAAGCCCATCTCCTCGAACAGCGTCCCGGGCAGCACCATGCCCTTGAGGTGCTCCTCCGAGCGGCGCGCGAGCTCCCACACCGCCGGCATCGGCCGCAGCACCTTCTTGCCGCCCTCGCGCAGGTGTGCGTAGACGCGACCCGAAAGCGCGCGCGCGAACTGGTTCGAGAGCGCGCCGACGTTCTCCGAGATGGACATGTCGTTGTCGTTCAGGATGACCAGCAGGTCGGCCGGCAGCGAGCCGGCATGATTGAGCGCCTCGAACGCGAGGCCGGCCGTCATCGCACCATCGCCGATGATCGCGACCACGCGGCGATCCTCGCCGGCGCGCGCCGCCGCCACCGCCATGCCGAGCGCGGCCGAGATCGAAGTGCTCGAATGCCCGACGCCGAAGGTGTCGTATTCGCTCTCCCCGCGTGTCGGGAACGGTGCCAGGCCGCCGTCCTGCTTGATGGTGTGCAGCCGCTCGCGCCGGCCGGTGAGCACCTTGTGCGGGTATGCCTGGTGACCCACGTCCCACACCAGCAGGTCGTGCGGGGTCTGATAGACGTAGTGCAGCGCGACGGTGAGCTCGACCGTTCCGAGACCGGCGGCGAAGTGACCACCGCGGGTGCTGACGGTCTGAATGAGGAACTCGCGCAGCTCACGGGCGAGCGCGGGCAGCCGGTTCGTCGGCAGCTGACGCAGGTCGGCCGGCGCCGCTATTCCTTCGAGGAGTGGGTACTTGTCAGGGATATTGCTCATCGCTGTTAGTTTACACGGGCAGCTGCACCGGGGCTTGGACAGGACGCGCAGCGCCCACGCCACGCCTCGGCCGGCGGCTCAGCTGACGCGCGCTACCACGAAGTTGGCGAGCTGTGTCAATGCCGCGGCGCGCCGCCCTAGCGGTGCCAGGGCGGCGATCGCGTCATCGCGCAGCTCGCGCGCCCGCACCCGTGCGCGCTCGAGCCCGACGGTGCTCGGGTAGGTGGGCTTGGCGTGTGCGGCATCAGCGCCGGTCGACTTGCCGAGTACTCTGGGGTCGCCTTCGACGTCGAGAATGTCGTCCTGAATCTGAAAGGCGAGCCCGATGAGCGCACCGAAACGCTCGAGGGCGGCTATCCTCGGGCCATCGCTCACTCCCGCGGCCAGCGCGCCGAGCAGCACACTTCCCTGGATGAGCGCCCCAGTCTTGCGGCGGTGCATGTCCTCGATCGCGGCCACCGTCAGTGTCTGTCCGACGGCGGCAAGATCGACGGCCTGGCCACCCGCCATGCCGGTGGTGCCGGTCGCGCGCGCCAACACGCGGATCATCTCGAGCCGCTGCGACGCGCTGTTGCCCGCCATCGGGTCATTCGCCAACACCGCAAAAGCGAGCGCCTGCAGCGCATCGCCCACCAGGATCGCCGTCGCTTCGTCGTAGGCGCGATGGCAGGTGGGACGCCCGCGTCGCAGATCGTCGTCATCCATGGCGGGGAGGTCATCGTGCACGAGGCTGTAGACGTGTATCAGCTCGACCGCCGCGGCAGCGGAATCGAGCTGCGCGGTTGGCGCACCGAGGGCTTCGCCGGTCAGATACACCAGCGTCGGCCGCAGTCGCTTGCCGGCGCCGAGCGCGCTGTAGCGCATCGCCTCGCGCAGTCGCGGTGTGCCGGGATCGGGCAGCGCGAGCGCGCGCTCGAGCACGCCCTCGATGCGGGCGCGGTACTCCGCAACGCGCGCCGCGAAGGCCGCCGCGTCTGCGGGATCGCTGCTGCGCGGTGTCCCGGTCACTCCCGACCCATTTGCCCGGCGGCGCTGTCATCGCCGAGCCCTTCGAACGGCTGCACCTCGGGTTGTCCACTGCGCTTTAAGAGGATCTCGACCTTCTGCTGCGCGGCCTGGAGGCATGCCTGGCAATGCCGCGTGAGCGCCACACCACGCTCGAAGGTCCGCAGGGCCTCATCGAGCGGCACATCGCCCCGCTCGAGCCGCTCGACGAGACTCTCGAGTTCCGCCAGGGCTTTCTCAAAATCA
>Ga0306920_100002670_pt1 | contig 22535 bp, 16 predicted proteins | sample flu12Cox44000170_FD_204666 | JGI IMG/M metagenome (GOLD analysis project Ga0306920, IMG submission 204666) | Lab enrichment of tropical soil microbial communities from Luquillo Experimental Forest, Puerto Rico - flux4day.12C.oxic.44.000.170 (v2)... | ecosystem: Environmental > Terrestrial >...
CATGCCGGCATGGCTGGCCAGCGCGCGGGGGGACGAAGCAGAGCATCTTGGCGAGATTTATCGGAAACGCGGCAAGCGCGACCAGGCCGCGCGTTACTATGTCCTGTCGCTGGCTGCTGAGAACCCCAGCCCGGAGGCGCGGGCAAAGCTGACCGACATGGGAGCTGCCCAAGACCTCGATCGCAAGATCCAGGATGGGCGCCGTGAGCTGCAACGCGACCGTGCTATTGCGCTCAATCACCCGGATGCAGGTACGGCTGACTTCTTCTTGCTGGTATCGCCTGCTAAGGTCGAGGACGTGAGATTCATCAAGGGCGACGGTGGGCTCAAGGGTCTTTCGAGTGTTCTCGAGAAAACCGATGTTGGCATGACATTCCCCCCGGCTTCCCAAGTGCACGTTCCTCGTCGTGGCAGTGTTGTTTGCGGGGCGACGCCGGCGAGTCCTGCTGGCGCTGCCAATTCGAAAGAGCAGGGCCCGGCGCATGCTGCCGGTACGACACCAGCCTCGGGTGCCTGCACCCTGGAGCTGGTGCCGTCCGACTCCGTCCGTGGGCTGGATTAGCGTAGTAGGGGGAGATCGATGGCTGATTTGCGATATCCGATCGGGAAGTTCGAGTGGATTCCGCCTGAGAATGACCAACAGATGGCAAAACGCCGTGCGCACTATATCGAGGCGCTTGCCCGCCTGGCAGACAATCTGGGCAGCGCTATCAGGGGCTTGAGGGCTGATCAGCTTGACACACCCTATCGCCCGGAAGGTTGGACGGTGCGGCAGGTGGTGCACCACGTGCCCGACAGTCACATGAATGCGTACGTGCGATTCAAGCTTGCGCTAACGGAGGACCAGCCGGCCATCAAGCCCTATCGGGAAGGCGAGTGGGCCAAGCTCTCCGACAGCCTGACCACTCCTGTCGACGTTTCGCTGCAATTGTTAGCTGCCCTGCACGTTCGCTGGGTGGAGTTGCTGCGTGTCATGCAGCCATCAGATTTCGCCCGCACCCTGAAGCATCCTGAGCTTGGGGTGCTGCCTTTGGACCAGATGCTCGCTCTGTACGCGTGGCACTCGGCACATCACACGGCGCACATTACTTCCTTGCGCAAACGAAAGGGCTGGGATGAAAGCCGCCAGGCGTGAAAGCGACTTCCGCCCGACCACGATACATTTCGGCCGCACCGTGAGAGGGCCAGGGCCCACGGGACGACTCCCCATTCCCCTCTAACAGGGCACAAGAACTAGGGCTCGTGCCGTCCTCATGGAAAGGGATTTCCCTAATTTCTGCAAGACTTTGCACTCGGAGCCTGCACGGCAGCAACTCGGGACGGCTACTTGCTTTTGAACACAAATGGTTTAGTTAACGATCGGCAAACCGGGGAAAGGAAGCCGAAGTGCAATCGCAACCATGGGTTCGTTCTGTGAGGATGGTTCTCCCCCGTCCTCATGTCCCTGATCCCAAGCTGTAAAGACGTCAATGGCGAACAACGACCGCCGACGGCGGACTGCGCTGTAGTTCTGCCTTGTCACGGTCTCTGTGGAGGATACAAGAAAACAATGAGAAAGACTCTGCTTCTGGTGGCGGCCTTCGTGCTGGTGGCACTTACCTTGGCACAGGCCGACTCTCTCGTGATAACCCGACCAACCAACGGAACGGACTCAGTCGATTGGAGCCAACTGGGCCCGTCCTTTACCCCCATTAACAACCCCTTCAGCTTCACCACGGCGAATAGTGTCTCGGGTACCGGCTCCTTTGCCGGAGGTGGTCAAGGCCAAGTCCGGCAACAGGGCAATGGCTGGGGCGGTAACTTTACCCCCGGTGACTTCCTTGTCTGGACGAACAGTCCAGGCCAAGGTCCCCTGACATTGACCTTTTCACAGGGCTATAGCCAAGTTGGAGCGCAGATCCAGGCTGACTTCTTCGGCGACTTCGTAGCCCAGATCTGCGATAACGGAAATGGTCAGTGCTTTAGCGAGGCTGGAAATAGCAATGCGAATGGCGACGGCAGCGCTATCTATCTCGGCATTGCCGGAAGCAATATCAGTTCGGTCACATTCAGCGTGTTGAGCTGCGTGAACGACTGCGCCGACTTCGCCATTAACCAAATGACGCTCGGCGGAGGGACGTCAACGGTTCCCGAGCCCGGTTCGCTGCTGTTGATGGGTAGCGGATTGCTCGGGTTGGTAGGAGTGGTTCGCCGCCGCTTCCTCGTCTAATAACCGGGCGTCAGTTTAGCCTGCAGCCCCCTGGCCTGCGCACGACTCTCCGAGTGCAATGGCGATCACAGCCGGAGCCGATTGGCTCCGGCTTATTAATTGGTGCGCAGGGCGCACTCACACCACATTGGCTCCGCGCTCGAAATCGGTTTGGTCATATATCACCGCCCCGACATGCTACATCTGAAGCGCGACGCCGGACGTTCCTACGAACTGACCAGCTTCATACATCTGAGACGCGTAGACTAGATGGGAAGAGGTTGGAGCATGATTCGCTTCAGACTTAACGGACGTGAGCAAGCCTACGGTGGCGATCCGGAGATGCCGTTGTTGTGGTACGTGCGCGACTTCGCTGACTTGTCCGGAACCAAGTACGGCTGTGGTGAGGGCTTGTGTGGATCGTGTACGGTCCATCGCAACGGAAAGGCAATCCGTTCTTGCACGACGCCCATGAGCGGTGTCGCCAACCAGGAAATCGTTACCATCGAAGCATTCGCAGCCGACGGTGCCTTGCATCCCGTCCAGAAGGCGTGGATCGAAAACTCGGTTCCCCAATGCGGGTATTGCCAGTCAGGCCAGATCATGCAAGCGATCGCCTTGCTGCAGGAAAAACCCAGGCCAAGCGACCGCGACATCGAGACTGCGATGGCCGGAAACATCTGCCGTTGCGGTACCTATCAGCGGATCCGGGCCGCTATCAAGCAGGCTGCGGGGTTGAAGGCATGAGCATCACGATCGAAAATGTCAGCCGCCGTGGATTCTTGAAGGGCATGGTGTCAGCCGGGGCCTTGGTGCTTGCAGTGCGGTATGTAGGCGATACCGGCTTCGCCCAATCCGGCGACGCCGCAAATCCCCTCGGACGACTGCCGCTTCATCCCAGCGTGTATCTGGGACTGGAAGAGGATGGCACCGTTCATATCATTGCCCATCGTTCGGAAATGGGCACCAGCAGCCGTACCTCTCTTCCAATGGTTCTCGCCGATGAGCTCGATGCTGACTGGGCGAGGGTAAAAATCCAACAAGCCATTGGCGACCCGAAATATGGGTCACAGGATACCGACGGGTCGCACTCCGTACGTGACTTCTTTAACCCTATGCGGGAGGCTGGTGCGACGGCCCGCCTGATGTTGGTTCGCGCCGCAGCGCAGTTGTGGGGAGTCTCGCCGGACGAGTGCACGACCGAGCCCCATCATGTCGTGCTTCGATCCAATGGACGGAAGAGTGACTACGGTCAGTTGGTAGCGGCCGCTGCTAAGTTTTCGGTGCCCCAGAAGAGTGAACTGAAATTCAAGTCGCGGGATCAGTGGCGCTACATCGGGAAAGGCGAAAATCCATACGACCTCCGGGATTACTGTACGGGAAAGGCAAACTTTGGGATCGACGCAAAGACTGACGGCATGGTGTTCGCGGTAATAGCCCATCCTCCGGTGCTCGGTGGAACGGTGAAAAGCCTCGACGACAGCGCAGCGCGCAATGTCAAAGGTGTGCAGCAGACAGTAACGATCCCGACCTTTAAGCCGCCATGCGAGTTTCAGCCGCTCGGTGGGGTGGCCGTAATTGCCGACAATACCTGGTCAGCATTTCAAGGTCGCAAACAGTTGAAGATCGAGTGGAACCACGGAGGGAATGCGAGCTACAACTCGGATGAGTTCAGGAAGCAACTGCAGGCTACGGCACGCAAGCCCGGCAAGGTGTGGCGCAGCCAGGGTGATGTCGATGCCGAATTCAGCAAGGGCGGCAAGGTTATCGAAGCAGAATATTACGTTCCTCATCTCGCGCACGCCTCCATGGAGCCGCCGATGGCACTCGCAGATGTAAAGGGAGATCGCGCGACGGTGTGGACGTGCACACAGAATCCGCAGGCGGTGCAGGAATCCGTCGGCAAGGCGGTGGGAATAGCAACAGAAAATGTGATTTGCTACGTCACCCTGCTCGGCGGGGGCTTCGGTCGCAAATCCAAGCCGGATAATGCAGTGGAAGCAGCAGTGCTGTCGAAAAAAATCGGCAAGCCGGTAAAAGTGGTCTGGAGCCGCGACGACGACATCAGGTTTGACTACTACCACACCGTTTCTGCCGCTTACATGAAGGCGGCTGTGGACGCAAAAGGCAAGCCCAGTGCATGGCTGCAGCGCGTTGTTTATCCCCCGATCGGTTCGACCTTCACCGCCGGCACCGAGTACGCCGGTGCGGGTGAGATGCAGCAGGGGTGGACCGACATACCCTACGCGATTCCCAATCTCAGGGTGGAAAATGGCCCGGCCCCGGCGCATGTGCGTATCGGCTGGTTTCGTTCAGTAGCGAACATCTACCAGGCCTTCGCAGTGCAGACCTTTACCGATGAGTTGGCTGCAAACGCAGGCCGCGATCGCGTTGAATACCTGCTTGAGCTCATCGGCAGTCCGCGCATCATCGATTTGAAGCAAGAAGGTGTTCAGTATCCGAACTACGGTGGATCCCCCGAGCTGTATCCACTCGATACGGCGCGCCTGCGGCATGTAGTTGAGCTGGCAGCCGAGAAGTCGGGTTGGGGGAGAGAAAAGTCTGGCAACGGCGTTGGTTATGGAATCGCAGCACACCGCTGCTTCCTGACCTATGTCGCCTGCGTGGTGAAGGTCGAGGTTAGCAATGACGGGGACATCGCCATTCCGCGCGTTGATTACGTCGTCGACACCGGGACGGTGGTCAATCCTGACCGGGTGCGGTCGCAATTCGAAGGAGCGGGGGTATTCGGAGCGAGTCTGACCCGTTTTGGTGAAATCACGGCTAAGAACGGCGCGATCGAGCAGTCCAACTTCAACGACTACCCAGTGGCTCGGATCAACCAGGCACCCTGCCACACGTACGTTCACCTGGTTGAGAGCGACGCGCCCCCGGCGGGCGTGGGTGAGCCCGGAGTGCCACCTTTTGCTCCTGCATTCTGCAACGCTATCTTCGTCGCCACCGGCAAACGCGTGCGCGAGTTACCCCTGTCAAAGATGGAGTTCAGCAATACGGCACAGAGCTGACGCATCCCAGGCGCTTATGGAGATGAAGCAAACCCGGCGGGGAGCCGGAACCTCGCTTCGCGCGGTGCAGATTTCGTGGTCGATTTCGGAAAAGTCACCTTGCCCTGTGTCCGCCGGTGAACAAATCTGCGAATGCTTAGAGGCTTCGAAGTGTATTAAGTGATAAACGTCCCGCAAAATTGCTGTTCATCCTTCCACGGATGCAGAATCCAGTGACGCCATTCTCCGAGATACGGGATGAAACTCCATTTGAAGGGGCCGCATCTGCATTTTGCCGCAACGAACCGCACTCGCTCGACGTTACACAGTCGAGCTTACATCCGCAACAGGACCCCGTCCAAACAGCAACAAGTAATGATAGCTGTGCACAACTAGCGGAACCTTGGCGATGCGCTGGCCGTATGAGTTCTAAAGGGATGGATGGGAGTGTGTACACTCCCCGGGCATTCCAAAGGAGAGCGGGGTCAAACAAGGTGTTTCGCCCGCGGTTTGGCGGCCCAGGCGAGACAATCTGAAGGGAGGCTTGGACGGCATTCCCCAGACGTTTGACCCCGGTGCATGAATTGTATGCTACGCAGTGGGAAACGCAAGCAGTTCCTGCTGCCGTGGGCCGCCAGAACCGCGGTCTGATTAGGAGATTGGAAATGACTCGCATTCTGGCAAGTGTCGCTTTGTTCGTGCTCGCCGGGAGCCTTGTTGCTTTCGCCGGCCCGAAGTCGCAAACTTTTACTCTCTACCACGATTCACAATTGAATGGCTCACAACTACCTGCCGGCGAATACAAGGTGGTTTACGACACCTCGGGATCGACGGCGCAGGTCAAGTTCATGAAAGGCAAGAAGGAAGTGGCCAGCGCTACCGGGCAAGTGAAACAACTGGACAAGAAGCCCGAGTACAACCAGGTCAAATTGCAGGGTGGCGACTCCGGTTCGCCCTCGATAAGCGAACTTGATTTCCACGGAAGCCAGACAGGCATCACGTTCGACTCGAGCGCGTCAGCATCCGGAAAATAAAGAATAAGTGCCGTTTAAAAGAGGGAGCAAGCCACGCTCCCTTTTTTCAATTTTTCCTACCTTCTCACGACGAAAAGAATTCTCGCTATCCGAAGGCGCTTTACATGCTTTGAGTGCCGCATTCGGAAACTCGGTTATAGATTCTGGCGAATTTCTCCCTCGCTACGGGATGCTGCCCGAATCGCTGAGCTCTACGCGGAGTCAAATATACGTACCTTGTTTCTGGACTGCTGCGCCCGCGGTTTGGCGGCCCAGGCCAGCAGGACAGAATCCCTTCTCGGAGTGCCAGCTACGCATCCTGGAATTCGCAATCCAGGAGGAGCCGGCTGGATCAGGGTGTGGCCGCCAACAGACAATCAAAGGAGAGCGCATGAAAAGCATTTTGACCACCGCTGCCGCACTGTTATTCGCGATGGCATTCTCTCCGGGCGCATCCGCAGAGACCATCAAGAAGAGTGTGAGCTTTCCCAACGCAGTGGAGGTAAACGGCAAGACATTGCCCGCCGGTGATTACAAAGTGAAAATCGACACCAACGGTAGCAATGCGCAGGTCACATTCCTGAAGGACGGAAAGGAAGTTGCCAGCGCTCCGGCGGAGGTCAAAACACTTGCAGTGAAGCAAAATTCGACGCAGGTTCAGATGAACACGGCAGGTTCTACACCGCGTCTGGATGAAATTGATTTTAGTGGAACGACGACGGCAGTTAGGTTTGTCGGCAATACTGCCAGCGCCGGCGAGTGACGAATCTCCGGCTAAAAAGGCAGGGCCATTCCATAGCCACGGCTAGACGCCGGTTGGAATGGCCCACTGCCGTTCCCGGTAGTTTTTCTGAGCAGCGTATCGCTGGCTTCCAAAAATCCTGGCTGTCCACGCTCAAGTTCCGTTGCTCTTGCGCAAGTAAGAAGCGATCACTTTGCCGAAAATGCAAGGCTTCATGACAGAGGCAAGTGTCAGTCACCCAAATACGCTTGCTGGTTTTCCATTCAGCAGCTCTGCATTGCAGATTCCGGTGGTTCTCATTGCGAGGACGCGTTTGCCGCGAAACCTTGGCGCTTCCAGTTCATCCTACAGATAGACAGGTCGAGTTGCTGCGCCCGCGATTCGGCGGCCCAGGCGAGGCAGCCAGGAAGTTATCTTCCGGTCTAAACGACAAGACGCAGTCCGGTCCTCGGGTTTGACCGGTCCACGCGGCCGCTTTTACTCGCGTTTTCGAAGAAAGCAAGAGAGTTTTCAAGGAGAACAACCATGAAACGCACCATCGGCATCCTTGCCGCACTATTTATGACCATCACCATATCCATGGGAGCTTACGCTGCCAACAGCGAGTCTAAAAGCCTTACACTGTTTCAGACGGTGGAACTAAACGGCACGACGCTGCAACCCGGTACCTACAACGTGAAGTTTGATGCATCCGGATCGTCCACTCAGGTAACCTTCCTGCAAGGCAAGAAAGAGATTGCAAGCGCCCAGGCCCAGCTGAAGTCTCTACCGGAAAAGCAGGCGGAAACAGAGATAAAGATGACTACGGTCGGTACCACGCCACGTCTTGACGAAATTGATTTTCGTGGAAGTACCACCGCGATTACTTTTGCCGAATCCCCGACCAGTAGCGGTGAATAACCTGGCAAGAGCCGTCGACAAAAGGAAGCCGGCCGGCTTCCTTTTCGATTTGACCGAGGATCTCGGCAACGGCTCAAGCCATTGCTAACTGCAACGGCTCTTCGTGGAATCGTACTGATACCAGCTTCGAGACGCCCGGCTCCTGCATGGTGACACCATAGAGAACTGGTGCCATGCCCATTGTCTTCTTGCTATGCGTGATGATGATGAACTGGGTCTGGGAGCTCATTTCGCGTACCAGTTCAGTGAACCTGCCGATATTGGCTTCGTCCAGCGGAGCGTCGACCTCGTCCAGGATGCAGAAAGGACTCGGTTGATATTGAAAAATTCCCACCAGCAACGCCAATGCAGTCAACGCCTTTTCTCCACCCGAGAGCAGCAGCACATTCTGCAGCTTTTTCCCAGGCGGAGAAGCAACAACATCGATACCGCTTTCAGCCGAATTCTCCTGGTCGGTCAAGCGCATGAAGCCCTGGCCGCCTCCGAACAGCTTGCTGAACGTACGTGAGAAGTTTTCGTTGATAATGTTGAACGCCTGTTCGAACTTCTGGCGCGAAATTGTTTCGATCTCGCGGATCGTGTTTTGGGTGTTCTCAATCGAATCCAGCAGATCCCGTCGCTGCGTCTCCAGGAATTCATGACGCTGGGCAGTTTCCTTGTATTCTTCCAGGGCCATCATGTTGACCGGCCCCATAGTGTCCAGCCGTGCGCGCATGTCGCGGTAGGCGGCCTCCTCATTGAGCAGCTCCTCGCCGGACAGCCGTGGCAAAGACTCGTCTGCCATCAGCTCCTCACGTAACTGACTCAACTCTTGCACGCATGTTTCGCCCATATGCTGGGCGTCAGCCTGAACTCGAGCCTGCGTTGCGTGTAGTTCGCCTCGGCGATCGCGCACAGCATCGAGTGCCTGCCTTGCAGTCTTCAATGCCTCCTCCAGTTCACCGAGGCGATTCCGGACCTCATGAACCTCCTGTTGCAGCTCGCGATCGTGCGCCTCTGCGACTTCGCGCTGTGCGGTCCGATCGACGACTTCCTCAGCCAAGCAAACATTCTCCACCTCGCGCTGTTTCGCTTCAGCCGCGGCCGATTCGAGTTGACTTTGCAATCTTGTGATGCGCGTCGAGACCTCAGACACCATTGATTCGATACGCTCGACGGTGGCAACGGCACCGCGCCTCCGTTCTTCCAGCGTGGCCAGCTTGGCACGGCTTTCGGTGGCAATTTGCGCAGCCTCGTCGCGGAGCTGGCGAATCTCCGCCAGTGTGCTTTGCACCGTTTGCATATCGGCTTCAAGCCTTTGCTGATGCTCTTCATGCATGGCGAGTTCAGCCGTCTGTGCCGCGACCGATGTCTCACGCTCCGCGCGCTCTTCGGCCACTCGGCTCAGCTCATGCTCGTACGTTGCTAGTCGCTCTCGCACGCGCGCCATTTCATTATCGAGCTGGCATAGCGTATGGCCAGAGGTCATTGCCTGGCGCTCGGCCTCGCGCAGTTCATTTTCCAGGCGCTGTAGCAAGCTGCTCAGTTCCGTGATCTCGCATCCAAGCGCGGCAACGTTCATCTCTTTTGCGCCCATGGCGCTTTCCAGTTCGCCCATCTGCCTTAGCACTTCGCGCAGGTCGCGTTTCATGGAGAGCGGTCCTTGGCTTCGTTGTTTACCGCCGGTGACCGTCACATTGTGGAAACACTCGCCCGATTGGGAGAGGAAAAAGGCGTCCGGATTCTCCAGGGCCAGCTCGCGCCCTATGTCGGGATCGGGCACAATGTAGCCATTTCCCAGCTTCGGCAGAATGACCTCCAGCGATTTGCCAAAGCCATTCAGCACTCGAATACAGTGCTTCAGAGGGACCACGCTTTCGCGTTGCGCGCCGTGATAGCCGGATTCCTCGGTCGAGAACGAGAATTTTGCCTGCGAGTCTTCTGGGTGTACCAGGAAGGTTGCTCGGCCCTCGACGTCGCTCCGCAACAGCCGCAGCCCCTCGTCAGCTGCATCCCATGACTTCACCACGACGTAATTCAATTCCTCGCGCAGGAAGTCATCGACTACATGCTCGTAGCGGTCCTCGACTTCCAGGAAGTCCGCCAGGATCCCCGCTGGCGCGTGACCGCCTGTCATGGAACCCGACTGAAAGAGCTTCCGGACCGACTCGGTCGAGTAGCCGTGCTCGGCAATGACCGCCTCGAGCGAGCCCTTCTTACCGACCAGCCCGGCATACCCAGCACGCAATGAGTCCAGATGACGCTTGCCCTCTGACTCAGCGCTGCGCTTTCCTTCGATCTCCTGGCGCGTGGCGGAAATTTGGGTTGTCAAAGCGTTGACGCGCTGCGAAGCTGACTCGAATTCCAGGCCCAGCTGCCCACGCTGTCCGGCAAAGTCCTCCAGCTGTTGGTTGGCTGCATCGGTTTCACCGCGCAGACGCCGCACCTCACGATCGAGCGCCACGATGCGTTCTTTCTCCTGTGTGATGAGGTTGCGCACGGCTGACGCCATGGATACCGCCTGCAGGATTGCGGCACGCCGCTGTTCTTGCTCCTGCTCGACCCTGGTCAGCGTGGCTGCCGCCGCAGTCGCGTCATGCTGGTGGCGCTGATACTCATCCTGCGCGGCAGCCACATCGGCGCTCGCCGATTCCAGCGTGGCACGGTTTGCTGCCAGCTCCTCTTGCAGTCGAGTCCGTTGTGCTTCGATGCTGCCAAGCTCCGCCTGGGCTCCCGCTGACCGTGCGTCGAGTTCGGCACACCGTTCCTCATTTGTGCGCCTGCGAGCAGCGGCGCGATCGATTTCCAGCGCCAATGAGCTTATCTTCTCGCGGTTCTCCTGGGCTTCCCGTTCAATCACGTAGCCGCGTTGTGTGCGCTCGCCGTGTTCTCGGTCCATCTGCTCGACGCCTTCGCTCTTAACCCGCAACTCCTCACCGATATCGACCAGCTGCTCCTGCAACTCCGCAGCCTCAGCATCGAGATAGGCAAATTTACTGGCGAGGACGATACGCAGCTTGCCACGCATTTCGTCACGCAATTTGGCGTAGCGCTCAGCCTTGCTGGCCTGGCGCTTCAAAGAATTCATTTGGCGCGCGACTTCTTCGAATATGTCGTTGATGCGCGCCAGGTTCTGCTTGGCGTCTTCCAGGCGCGCTTCGGCGAGCCGTTTGCGCGTTTTGAACTTCGTGATGCCCGCGGCTTCTTCAATAATTGCGCGGCGGTCTGTGGGTTTGCTGCTCAGGATTTGGCCAATGCGGCCTTGCTCGATGATGGCATAGGATTCCGGTCCCAGGCCCGTGCCCATAAAGATGTCTTGGATGTCGCGCAGCCGGCAGAGCTTCCCGTTCAGCAGGTACTCGCTCTCACCAGAGCGGAACAAGCGACGTGTGACGGCAATCTCACCTGCCCTGAAAGTGCGCTGGAACTTGCGCCGGCGGATTTTCAGGACCACGTGCGAGGATGCAGCGCCGTCGGTTCCGGTCAGCTCGCGCCCTCCAGGTACATTTTCTTCCGCCTCTTCCTCTCCTGGCTGGACCTCTTCAATGTAGCGCTCAGCTTCCTCGGCACGGGCAGCGCACAAGGTCGACTCGTCCCATTCGTCCGGCATGTCATCCTGGATCTCCACCTCGGGCTCAGCAACGCCGCCGTAAACCTCAGGGTCAATGAGCGTGAGGGTCACCTCGGCCATGCCCATCGGTTTTCGCTCGCCGGTACCTACGAAGATGACGTCCTGCATGTTGATGCCGCGGAGCAAACGCGCTGACTGCTCACCCAGTACCCACGAGATGGCGTCTGAGATATTCGACTTTCCGCAACCATTCGGACCCACGATGGCGGCAATACCCTCACCGTGAAAACGCAGGTCCGTACGGTCGCAGAAGGACTTGAATCCGAGGATCTGCAGCTTCTTAAGCTTTAGCAACTTCTACTCCTTTTACTTGTCCCGGTTTCGGCAGGATACCGCTATTAGGGGACTCGGAGCTTAAAAACCCAACTCACCATGTACGGCTCCGATCTGAGCATCCTTAAGATGTGAAGATCAGAGCCACTGTAACGATGTTTAGGGGAGGGGTCAAGATGTAAAACCCCACATTTAGGGTCCACTTTGTGGAAACCACACCATATTGCACCTGCTTTGCAGCCAAGGGCCTGGAATTTTACAGTCAGATTGGCCAGGAGAGGAGGAGAACCGCGAGAGCATCTACAAGCTTAAAGAGTACCTGTATCTAGTTCAAGATAAAACGGTTGGGAGTATATCGGTAGTAACCCTCGACAAATGCTCGTCAAGTCGACGTTCACTTGAGCACCACTCGTATCACCTGCGGCACCACGGCCTGCACGACACGTGGTACGACGACCATCCCCACCCAGAAGCCATAAGCCAGGATCGGCGCGCTTGCCAGGAACCATTTCCATGGAGAGGATATATGGCTGTTCATATTGATCTCCTGCCATTCAATACGCGGCAGAGGCCGTTTAGGTTCCCATCGGGACATTCCCAGTCAGGAATCCGAAATGGAAAGTGGCACGAGTGCAGAAGTGCTGTTGCGCAAGAGTCAAAATCTTCGTTGCAGCGCATTGTTGAGCAGGCTCAACAGTGCTATCGTCAGCATTACTTCATATTTAACGAAGTCACGCTTCATGCTGTCATCCCGCCATCAATTCCTGCTCGCACTGGCCCTGTTGGCGAGTGGCTTGGTCCGGGTAGCTGGGGCACAGCAGAGTATAGGGGAGTTGTACGCCACCGACGCCAGCGTTAAAGGATCGGTGATCCTGGCGGGCTCGGGAACCAGCGTGCTGAGCGGGTCGGCGATCCAGGCCGGGGGACAGGCCGCAACCTTGAAGCTGGACCGGGGCGGGAGCTTGTTGGTTTGTCCAGGTACCAACCTGTCTGTCACCGCTTCACAGAACGGGCGTGCACTGCTCTATAGCGTCAACAGCGGGAACATCGAACTGGATTACCCTATCGGCGCGTCGGCCGACACCCTGCTCACCCCGGACTTCCGTCTCCTGCTGCCGGGGCCGGGCGTGGTTCACGTTGCCGTGCGCGTAACTCCTACGGGCGACACCTGCGTTCAGTCGCTGCCATCGAATGGCACGGCATTAGTCGTCTCTGAGACCATGGGCGATGGGACCTACCAGGTCAAGAGCGACGAAGCGGTCCTGTTCAGGGGCGGCCACATCAGTGACACCGTCCATGTGCAAGAAAATTGCGGGTGCCGCGTGCCTAAGCCCGAAGCTGCGACCCGGTTCGCGAAAGCTCCTCCCCCGCCACCTCCGGAGGAGGCTAAGCCTGCTCCCGCGCCTGTAGCTAGTACACCACCTCCGCCGACCGAGCACGTGGCAGTCGAGGCGCCGTTCGTGTTTCACGGCGATGATCCCTATCCAGACCTTACGCCCATGGTTGCCAGCCTGAGGCTCGAAAGCAAAGGTGTCGTGCAGATGGAAACCATGGTTTTGCCCCCACCGGACCGCGGTAAGTCACAACCGGCGAGTCAAGCTGAGATCACAGACAAGCAGCAGAAGAAACGCGGCTTCTTCGCCAGCGTCGGAGCATTTTTCGCCTCCATCTTTCATTGACGACGCGGGTTGGTTTTCTTGTGCTGGGTGCGGTACCGAAGGTCGCAAAGCGATGAGACGCGCCCTTCGAGAGGCTCGGCGTGCCGCACCTACTTGGGGCGCACCGTCGCCAATGAGAGGGCGCCGATCTGGCTGAGGTCGATGGCAGCCGCTGCAGAAGCTGGCGAGTTCCTGTTGCCAGTTTACCTCGGACTCTGGCCAGATCCGGTATTTCAACACCTGCTCGGGATGCGCCCTTTCCCAGGTATCAATGCGAATGATGTGCATGAGTTGAAGCTAGTGGCGCGAGTGGCTGGTCGCTTGTGACGGGCGACAACCATGTGCTGCCTGCCGGATCGTAGCGGGATGCCTCTCTGGTCGCACCATCTTTTGCGACTTATGCATCTCCCGCAGACCGTCGACGGCGTTCTCGGACAGCAGGAATGGCTTTTTCTGGTGAACCTGCTCAAGCTGCTGCAAAAGTGCTTGCGCGCCAACACGATGCGGCAGGACAATGGCCACGACTTGTTCAGTCCACCGCGTCTGTGGGAAAAGAGGAGGGACGAATGTTGCGCAGCAAAATCATTGGGTTCGCAATTCCGGTACTGACGATCGTCGGTTGGCTGCTTCACCCCGCCGTCATCGCTGCCCAGAGCACATCGCCAAAACGTGACGCGCAATCTGCTGCGCCACAGCAAGACCAGGTTTTGTCCGACCAGGACATCCAGATGCTTCGCAAGAACCTTCGCTCGCAGCGCAAGCAAGTCATTGCTGCCAACATGAAGCTGACCGATGCGGAGGCCGAGAAGTTCTGGCCGATCTACGATCAGTATGTGGGCGAGCTGGTCAAGATGAATAACACCAAGTATGACTTGATCAAGCAATACGTACAGAACAATGGCGTCTTGAGCGATGCCCAGGCTGATAGCGCGGTGAAGCAGTGGATCGGCGTCGACCAGTCGGTAGGTGAGCTGCGGCTGAAATATGTCCCAATTTTCCGCAAGGTCCTGTCGGCGCAGAATACAGCGCTGTTCTACCAGTTGGACCGGCGAGTCCAGCTTATGATCGACCTTCAGCTGGCGTCAGCGTTGCCGCTCATAGAACCGACTCAATAGCTGCTGCGGCGGGCATACCGTGCCCGAATCGGATTGAGGCCGCAACCGCAGATGGATGGCTTGCCGCATGGTTCCGGCAGCGCCGATCCCGCGCTGTGTGTACCTGTGTCGGATGTTCGGGCAGAGGGCGTCAGTGATTGTGGTATGCCCGCTGTTGAGCGCGGGGGCAGGCATGGGCCGCTCGGAAGCCAAGTCGCGTTTAGAACCGGCGCTGTCCGCCTGCGAACATGGCCTTGCAGTTGCGGACACAGGGCGGTTCCGCAGATCCGACGAGGGCTAAGAACCACTGTCTCCTCAATAAATTACAGCTTCAAGACATTGGTCCCGCGCTTGCACATCTGACCATGCAGCATGCTATTGCGGAGGTGAGTTGTTGTCGGTTTTCTTGCAGGACATCCGTTACGCCTTTCGCCGACTGCGGAAGTCCCCTGGTTTTACCATCACTGCAATAGTGACGCTTGCCCTCGGAATTGGCGCGAACACGGCCATCTTCACGCTGGTGTACGCGGTCTTGTTGAAGTCGCTGCCCGTAGCCAATCCACAGCAGCTTTATCGCATCGGCGACAACGACAATTGCTGCGTCTGGGGAGGCCTTCAAAACGATGGCTGGGGCGAGTTCTCGTATCCCTTCTACGAGTACATGCGCGAGAACACACCAGAGTTCGAGGAGATGGCGGCTTTCCAGGCGAACGAGCCGCAGGTCAGTGTGCGCCGGAGCGGCTCTGGCTCAGTGGCCGAGTCTTTCGAAAGCGAATTTGTATCGGGCACCTATTTCTCGACCTTCGGGCTACGGCCGTTTGCAGGTCGGCTGTTCACCTCGCAGGATGACACTCCGGGGGCTGCGCCAGTGGTCGTGATGAGCTACCGAGCCTGGCAGCGCTTCGGACTCGATCCCTCGATCCCCGGCTCGACTTTGATGATCGACGGGATGCCCTTCGCGGTCGCAGGCATTGCGCCGCCCGGCTTCTATGGCGACCGCCTGCGCGCCGATCCTCCCGATTTCTACTTTCCCATTGCACTTGAGCCGCTTCTGGAGCAGCAAAATACCGTGCTGCATGTTCCGAATCAGAGCTGGCTCTATGTAATCGGCAGAATGAAGCCGGGTGCGCAACCGTCCCAGGTCGAAGCCAAGCTTACCGGCGAGTTGCGTCAGTGGCTGCCCACGCTGGCGAGCCATTTCACCGCTGATCAAATCGCGAAGATTCCGAAGCAATTCATCAAGATCGGCCCCGGCGGAGCCGGCGTGGTCAGCCTCAGGAACAATTTCAAGACGGGGCTCTACCTGCTGATCGCGGCATCTGGCCTGGTGCTGCTGATCGCCTGCGCGAACCTCGCCAATCTGTTGCTGGCCCGTGGCGCAGCCCGCCGACAGCAAACCGCCTTGCAGCTTGCGATTGGAGCGACCCGCGGCCGCTTGATACGTGGCTGGCTAACGGAAAGCATCTTGCTGGCATGCATCGGGGGAACCGCTGGACTGGTCCTCGCCTACTCTGCAAGCCGGGCCATTTTGCTGATCGCCTTCCGTGGAGCAAAGGTGATTCCAATTAACACCAGCCCGTCACTTCCTGTGTTGGGATTTGCCTTCTTGCTTTCGCTGATTACAGGAATCGTCTTCGGCATCGCCCCGGCGTGGATTTCGTCTCATTCCGATCCCGCGGAGGCACTACGCGGGGCGAACCGCTCCACCCGCGACCACTCGGCTCTCCCCCAAAAGTCTCTGATTATTGCCCAGGCCGCCTTCTCGCTGCTTTTGCTTGTAATGGCGGGCATGGTGACACAAAGCCTGCGGAACGCGGAACACCTGAATTTTGGTTTCCAGTCCCAAGGACGGCTGATCGTTGAAGTCGATCCACTGAGTGCCGGATACAAGCCGGAAGGGTTGCCGGAGCTTTATCAGCACTTGCGCGACCGGCTCCGCCAGATTCCTGGCGTGCTCAGCACGAGCTACTCGATGTACAGCCCCCAGGATGGGGACAATTGGAATGACGACATCTACATTGAGGGTCGAAGCCGCGAATCCACGGAGAACAAGAACGTCATGTGGTTGCGCGTAGGACCCGACTACTTCAAAACGATTGGAACGCCGCTCTTGCGGGGGCGCGTCATCGGCGAGCAGGATACGGCAAACTCGCCACAGGCCGTGGTAGTCGACCAGAACTTTGTCCGCATCTTTTTCCCCAACGAGAATCCGATCGGACAGCATTTTGGATATTCTCAGCCCGGACATAGCGGCGATTTCGAGATCGTCGGCGTGGTCAAGGACACACAATATCGCGATCCGACTTGGCAGGAGAAACAACAACCAACGTTTTTCCGCGCTTTCTTCCAGACTAGTCACTTCGTCGAACCTTCCTACCAGCGCAGCGAGGTGGAGTCGGAGTACATCAGGCCGATTGAACTGGAGGTTCGAGGAGCTGCAGAAAGCGTGGCTCCCCAGGTCAGAAAGACTCTAGCGGGAATTGATCCGAGCTTGAGCATCATCGAAATGCGCAGTCTCGACGAGCAGGTCAGCCGGCAGTTCAACCACGAGCGCCTGACGGCGCGGCTTACGGAATTGTTCAGCCTGCTGGCCTTGCTGCTTGCTTCGGTTGGCCTGTATGGTGTCACGGCTTATAACATCGCAAGAAGAACCAGCGAAATCGGTATCCGCATGGCACTGGGCGCCAAACGGGGAGATGTCGTGAAGATGGTGCTGCGCGGTGCGTTTCTGCAAATCGGGCTTGGCTTAGTGATCGGGGTGCCACTGGCGATCGCCACCAGCCGCATTCTCGCCAGCAAACTATTCCGTGTCGGTTCCTTCGATCCACTGGTGCTGGCAGGCGCAATTCTGGCGTTAGCTGTCTGCGCCTTCGTCGCGGGATGGGTACCGGCGCGCCGTGCCGCCTCAATTGAGCCGGTGGAGGCGCTAAGGACAGAGTAGGCTTAGTCAGCCGCAACGTGGCAATCACAAGCCTTAGTTAAGTTTTGGCTGAAGTGCACACAAGTCCGGAACCCGGCTGCAGTAAGTTATGCTGCGTGACGCACACAAGTTCTGCAGAGCGCAACCAGATCTTGCCGCGGCTCTTGGTCAGCATGCCGCCGGGTTGCCACTGGGCCAGCAGACGGATCGCTGTGAACGGCCTGACATTTCCCTCGTTGGCTAATTCTTCTTCCTGATCTTGAGTTCAAAGCCCGCCGAACCTTGTGGCCAATTTCGCTCGCGAGGCTGACCAGCACACGGGCAGGCCGCTCACTTGCGGTACCACAAATCCAAGACATGGGCGCAGCGCGGCCGGCAGCCAGGTAAGCAGTTTTTGTTGTCCAGGAGCAGACTCGTACGCTCGTTGAATGCGACGCAAGAAAGCTGGCCGGTCAACCTAAGGTCTTGTTCACTTCCGTCGCACCAGGCGCTTTCGGGTCGCGGAAAAAATCAAACTGAGGCCCTCGCCGCTTCATTCAATCCGAATCAATGCCCAGCGGCATTTGTTTTGTGTGCGCGATGGACCATGCTTAGTACCGCGCGAGGATTTCATGAAGTCCCTCAACCTAAGTGTGAACCGGCTCACACTCGAACTGCACGTGCCCGCTACCCGCATCGGCGAAATCGTTGACGAGCGACGTCGTGTTACCGCCGATTCGGCCTGCGGTCGCGCCGGCCTCCTAAACGATTCTTGCCTGCTGGGGCTTGCGGTTCCACGGTGGCGGAGACGGCCAGCTCATTCCTGCCGCAGCGCCGCAGCTGGATCGATACGCATCGATCTGCGGGCGGGCAGGTAGCATGACGCGAGGGCCAATCCCGCCAACAGCAGTGGCGTGCCCACGACCAGGACGGGGTTCGACGCGCTGGTGCTGGCCACCGATGAAAACAATCCTGACATCAACCGCATGCCGGCCCAGGCACCCGTCATCCCGATCACCGTGCCCAAGGCAACGAGCGCCACGCTCTCCTTCATGACCAGTGCGAGCACATCGCGGTATTTGGCACCGAGGGCAAGGCGGACTCCGATTTCGTGGGTGCGTTGAAGAACGGAATACGCTGTGACGCCCGCCAGTCCGACCGCAGCCAGCACCAGCCCGAAGATGCCAATGCAGCCGTAGGTCCACGAGGCAGTTTGTAGCGGGACCATAAACTCATCGATCTGTTGCGTCATGCTGCGAGCATTGAACGGCGTGATGTTCGGATCCATCGTTGCGATTTCGTGCCGCATGATCTCCTGGGTGTCAAGGCCCGGAGCGGCGCGAACCATCAGTGTGACGCCGACCAGCGACGGCTGCGCATACTCGGCCGGCCGCAGAGGGAAGTAAATTGCCGGACGCGGCTTCTGCACAACCAGTTCGTTGGGTACGTCCCCCGCGACGCCAACCACCTCAAAAACTTGGCGCTTCTTGTCGAGTGAAGTCGCGCGGAAGTCGAACGAGCCTGGCATGGCGCCTTGGCCCGGCGAAATGTCGTCATTTCCGACCTCGATGCGACGACCTAGGGGATCCTGCCCGTTCCACACCCGGCGCACCAGCTCGCGACTGACAATCACCGCTTGCGCGTCATCGGTTTCGTCATCTTTGCGAAAGGCGCGGCCGGAAAGAATCGGAATGCCAGCCGTGAGGAAGTAATCCTTGCCAACAACGTACTTGGCCGCCCAGAGAACTTCCTTTGCTTTCCCGCCAGCCCCGCTGGTCGTCGAGAACGTCACGCCCGGATCCCCGCTGAACATAGCCGGCAACGACTCCGTTAGACTTGCGGCGGTGATCGAGGGAAGCCGCTGGACGCGCTCCAGCAGTTTGTGCAGGAAGTCCTCAGCTTGTTCGCGCGAGTATCCGTCGCGCACCGGATCAATCGAAGCCAGATACAGGTTCCGCGCGTCAAAGCCCTGCTCAATGCCCATTCGACCTTGTATGCCGAGCGCCAGCAGTCCGAGGATAAGTAACAGCATCAGAGAGCCAGCGAGTTGGGTGACCAGCAACGCATTGCGCAGGCTCAGGCGGCGATGTCGCCGTAGCTGGATTTGAGCGCCCTCTTTCAGTGCAGGTGTGAGGCTGAGGCGAGTGGCCTGTAAGGCCGGAGCAAGGCCAAAGGCAGGGCCTGTCAGCAGGGTCACGCCCGAGGTGAACATCAGGGCACGCCAGTCAACATGCAAATCGTAAGTAATAGGCATGGGGAAGGGCATTCGCATCCGGGACAGCAGATGCATCAGGTACACAGATAACAGAAAACCCAGGAGACCCGCGGCCGCCGCGATCATCGTGCTCTCGGTCAGCAACTGGCGAAGGATGCGCAGGCGGCTGGCGCCCAGAGCCAGACGGATCGCGACCTCCTTGCGGCGATCGGCCGCGCGCGCCAGCATCATATTCGCAACATTAGTGCATGCGATCAACAGCACCAACCCTGCCAGTACCATGAAGAATTCGGTAAATAGCGGCATGTCCTGCTTGCGAAGGGGAAGCAGCTTACCGCCCTCTACCAACAGCACGCGCGGCTCTTGATCGCCAGTCTCGGCATCACCGTAGGATTTCGCGACTTGGCGGGCAACCGAGTCGAGCTCTGCCTCTGCCCGCGCTGTGGTCACTCCCGGCTGCAGGCGGCCGACGACGTGGAACATCTTCAGGTCGTGCCGTTCCAAAGCATTGCCGGACAGCTCCGGTGCTATGTGCTCGCCGGCAGACAGCGGCATCCAGATGTCCGCCGTGAATAAGGCGGGCGATGCGCCCAGGAAGTCTTTTGGTCCGACGCCTACGATGGTGACTGGTTGCCCGTTGAGGCGAAGCGTTCTGCCGATTATCGAGGGATCGCCGCCGAGCGCGCCGTGCCAGAAGCGATAGCTCACCATGATGCTCGCCTGCTGCCCGGGCTGTTCGTCCTGCTGATCGAAGTCCCGGCCCAATAAAGGACGCACACCCATGGTGGCAAAGTACGACGGTGTGACCAGGTGTCCCCAGGTGCGCTCGGTGCGTCCGTCGAATATGACCGCGAAGGGAACGGGAGCCATGTAGGCCAGCGTCGACAAGAACAGGTCATGCAGTTCGCGATAGCGCTTGTAATCCGGGTAGGACACCGGCATTTGAAACCCTGCCAGTTCATCGGGATTCGAAACCGCGGGAAGGTTGCGCAGGATCATCCCATTCATTTCGCTGTCGGCGCAGGTTGCGATGCAGATGCCGAGCGTGAGCGAGATGAACGCGACCGCCGTGAAGCCAGGAGAGCCTGCCAGCATGCGAAGCCCAAAACGCAGATCCTGGCGCAACAGTGCGAGGTGTTCGGCAGGGATACGAATCGCCACGTCCATCAGCAGCCGTAACAGGCCAGGAATGCCATGTCGCAGCCAAATCGGCTCGATTGCTTCTTCGGTGACTTGCAGCATCTCGCTGCCATACGCGTTCTTGAATTCATAAGGAAAGGCTCGCGATATCGCACGATACAAGCGCAGTGTGACCGTCACGGGGCGGCTTGACTCGTGGATCATGACTCAGCCTTCCGGGCTGCGATGCCGCCCTTCGCATGGATGACTCGAACGAGATCTTCGAGACGCTGACTCTCGGCGGCCAGCACGCGCCGGCCCAGCCGTGTGAGTCGGTAATAACGTCGGCGTGTATCGTCGAGCTCCGGCACAGGACGCTTGTCCGATTCCTCAATGAGTTCTTCCTCGATCAGCTTCTTCAGGGTGCCATAAAGCGTAGCCGGCCACAGGCGCACCTTGCCTTCAGTGCGCGCGAGCACTTCCTGCATGATGCCGTAGCCATGCTGTTCCTGATCAGCCAGCGAAAGCAGGACATGAAACCAGTTGGGTTTGAGAGGCAAAAACGTCTCGGGTTGCGGAGGGCCTTTCATGGTTGATATATATATCGTTTAATATAGATATAAAGTCAAGAAGTGCCGCTTCCTGCAGCCGTTGGGCATTCCGATTGGGCCTCCCACCAAGGGTTCGGGTCACTTGCTTGGGTGCGTAGCTAAAAGCTAGGGATTCTGACTGATTGCGGCAGGGTAGATGGCTGGATAGGGCTTTGCCTCACACCCAGAAGGCTACTTGATGCAGTCTTTTCTCAATAAGTTACAGGTCTCGTTTGTCCTCATAACCCCTGCCTGCTGCGGCTTTTGGTGTCAGCGTAACGGTCACTTCCCCGGCTTCCAACTACCACGGTAATTCGCCGGTAAACGTGGTTGCCAGCGCCGGCAGCCCGCATCTTATCAGCGTATGGGTGGTTTACATGGACAGCATCATTGCTTTCCAGGCTGGCTGGACCTCCTCCATCCATGCTGATATCAACATCAGCCAAGGTATTCACCAACTGGTGGCCGGGCCTGGGACTCCACGGGAGCATACCGCGACCATTGGGGTAGTCTCACGATCAAAGGCAACAACAACACTCTCCCAACGCCACCGAGCTGGGCCATGTTTTACGACCAGATCCAGAACCGGAGCGATTGGAGCTGGTGTCATAACCCCGGCTGTGCCGGCCGTAGCGGGAAGGGCGCTTACTGGATGGCGCAATATCAGGGTTCGCCGTCGAGGACTGGCCCCGGTACGGAGTTCTACAATTCCGGAGTATGGGCGAATGCGCTTTGGTGGAATAAGTTTGGAGCACAAAACTGGACACACAATTTCCTATCCGACTTTTGGATCTACCTGGACGGCAACTCGTGGAACGCGGCGCAAGCGCTTGAGTATGACGTCTTCCAGTTTGTGGGTGGCTTCAACTACATGGTGGGCAGCCAATGTGATGTGGGCGTTGGCGTCTGGGATACATGGGACGAAAGCAGCGGAAACTGGTATCACACTTCAGTTCCATGTCCCAAATTCAGCCCCAATGCCTGGCACCATATTCAGTCGTACGTCACGACGGATACCAACGCGCATACCTACACCTACAGGGTCCTGGTGGTGGATGGACAGAGTTACCAGCTTAACGTGACGCGCAAAGCCAGATACCTGGGTTGGGGCGATAATCTTGGGGCGCTAAGCCTGTTTGCGACGCGGGGCTTCGCTCTTTGGGCGGGGACCTCAATTGCGGCTCGGTCGACTTTGAACGACCGCGGAATAGTGAGGTATGCGGCGGGTT
>Ga0306920_100002671_pt1 | contig 22535 bp, 19 predicted proteins | sample flu12Cox44000170_FD_204666 | JGI IMG/M metagenome (GOLD analysis project Ga0306920, IMG submission 204666) | Lab enrichment of tropical soil microbial communities from Luquillo Experimental Forest, Puerto Rico - flux4day.12C.oxic.44.000.170 (v2)... | ecosystem: Environmental > Terrestrial >...
CCCCCCGGGTCCACGAACCTGTTCGTGGCGCGGATCCGCGATTTCTACACCTTCGACACCAAGGTCCAGAACCTCGAGATGGTGCTCTCGCCGACCCACGGCGATCGCAAGGAACGCGACGACCTGCAGTTCAAGACCACCGACGGCAACGACATCTCCATGGACGTCACCGTCGCCTGGACGATCGACCCCAAGGCGGCGCCGCGTCTCCTCCGGGAGGTCGGCACCTCGACCGACGAGGTCAAGGAGAAGCTGGTGCGGCCCATGACCCGGACGCTCGTGCGCGACGTCCTCAACGAGCTGGACAGCGAGTCGGTCTACAACTCCGACAAGCGCTTCGAGAAGGCGGAGGAGGCCCGCAACGTGCTCTCGAAGTCGTTGGCGCCGTTCGGCGTCCTTGTGTCGCAGGTGATCCTTCACGAGCACCGCTTCAATCCGGAGTACGAGCGGGTGATCCACGACCGCAAGCTCGCCGAGCAGCGGGCCGAGCAGCTCAAGAGCGAGGCGGAGGCCGCCAACCAGGAGGCGCTGCGGAACCTCGAGACCGCGCGCGGCAAGGTGGCGGCGGACATCGCCGCTGCCCAAGGGGTCCTCGAGCAGAACAAGCTCGGCGCCGATGCGGCCTACTTCGCCCAGCAGCAGAACGCCGACGCCATCCTCGCCGAGCGCACGGCGCACGCCAAGGCGGTCGCCAAGCGGAACGCCGCCCTGCGCGGCGCGGGCGGCCGCGCGATGGTGAAGCTCAAGATCGCCGAGGCGCTCGAGGGGAAGTCGATCGTGCTCGTGCCGGCGGCCACCGCGGGCACGACGTTCAACCGGCTGGACATGAACAAGCTCATCGACGCCTTCAAGGACGAAGGGGCCGCGGCGGCCGATGCGACGGCACCCGCGGCCCAGACACCGGCGCAGGGCGCGAGCCCCTGACGCTCGTGACATGATGCGCTCGTGAAACCGAAACGCGCCCAACCGAAGGCCGCCAAACCGATAGCGAAGCCCGCCGCCATGCGCAAGACGGCTCCGCCACCCCGGACGCGCCTGGGCGCGCGCGCCGACTTCGGCGCCCCGGTCGACGGCTTCTTCGCGAAGCAGCCGCCCGAGCTGCGCGCCCTCCTCGAGGAGCTGCGCGGCCTCGTCGAGGAGGCGGCGCCCGACGCCACCTCCTCGATCAAGTGGGGGATGCCGTTCTACTCGGTGGGCGACAAGATGATGTGCGCCCTCGCCGGCCACAAGTCCCACGTCAACCTGATCCTCGCCGGGCCGCCGGGGACGTTCGACGATCCGGAGGAGCGGCTCGAGGGCGACGGCAAGACGGGCAAGCACCTCAAGCTGCGCGCGGGCGACCACATCCCACGCGCGGCGGTCAGAGGCTGGCTCGAGACGGCGGCGACGCGGGCGCGGCAGTAGCCGCCCCGTCGCTCACAGCGCCTGCGCCGAGTCGCTCACAGCGCCTGCGCCGAGATGGTCATCTGGTAACGGTGCGTGGCGCCGGGATCGATCCGGCGCGTCTCGGGACGGTTCAGCGCGTTCGGCGCGTCGGTCCAAGGCTCGAGACAGACGTAGGGGGCGTCCGGCGCCGCGCTCCAGGCCACCCAGACGGGGAACCCCTGGGCGCTCCCCTCGACGGAGACGCGAGTCGCGATCCCCGCCGCGGTGTCCGCGACCTCGAGCGCCGTCGCGCCGGTCTCGGCGAGCACGATCGAACCCGGCAGCTCGGGGTCCGCGGCGTCGACCGTCCGCTCCGGCACGGCCGCGCGGTCGATCTTTCGCCAGGAGTCCGACGACTGCAGCCGGACGCCCGCGGGCAGCCGCACCCGGACGTCGCGGCGCGCGCCGCCGGCGAGCGGCGCGCGGAGGTAAGGGTGAAAGCCGAGCACGTAGGGGAACCCCTCGATGGCCCGGCTGGTGAGCTCGGCGTCGAGGACCAGCGCGCCCGGCGCCAGCGTGTAGCGGAGGCGCAGCTCGAACGCGAACGGGAAGGCGCCCCGCATGCCCGTCGTCGGGACCAGCACGCCGGTGACCGAGCGGTCGTCGATGGCCTCGACGTGCCAGTAGGCGTCGCGCGCAAGGCCGTGCTGCGGCATGGGGAGGAGCCGCCCGTTGTATGTCCACCGCTCCGTCTCGGCGCCGAACGTCACCCCCGCCGACGGGAACAGCACCGGGTTGCCGTAGCGCCGATCCGCGGGCTCGCGACCGTCCGCGGGCCCGAAGATCAGATCGATGGGCCGCCCGCCGACGACGGCCGAAAAGGCGTGCAGCTGGAATCCCTGCTCCGGGTAGACGAGCGCACGGAGCCCGTCCGCCTCGAGACAGACCAACCGGGAGGTCGCGGCGGTGTTCATGCGCCGAGGGTAGCGCGTCGCCCGTCGGTTGTGCGTGCAGGATTGATATCCTCCGGGTGGATCATGGAAGCCGCGGAGCGTGACGGCGGGCTGCTCGTCGACATCCAGGTCGTTCCGCGCGCCTCGCGCACGGCGGTCGGGCCGGCGGTGGGCGGCCGGCTGCGCGTCGCCGTGACCGCCCCGCCCGTCGACGGGGCCGCCAACGCCGCCGTGATCGAGGCGCTCGCCGAAGCGTTCGCCGTGCGCCGCGCGGCGGTCACCATCGTCCGCGGCGAGCGCGGACGCCGGAAGACCGTGCGCATCGCGGGCGCCACGCGGGCCGCGCTCGAGCGGCTGTCGCAAAGCCGCTGAGCCCGCCCTTCGAAGATTTCCCTTGCCTGGGGGCGGCCCGGCGCTATAGTGAACCACATGGTTCAGTATTCATCACAGCTCGACGACGCCTTCGCGGCGCTCGCGGACGCCACGCGCCGCGGGATCCTCGAGCGGCTCGGCCGCGGCGACGCCTCGATCAGCGAGCTGGCCGCGGACTTCGACATCACCCTCACCGGCATCAAGAAGCACGTGCGGGTGCTCGAGGAGGCGGAGCTGGTGGCCACCGAGAAGGTCGGCCGGGTGCGGACCTGCAGGCTGGGGACGCGCCGGCTGGCGAGCGAAACCGCCTGGATCGAGAAGCACCGGCAGATGGTCGAGGCCCGCCTCGACCGCCTCGGCGCGTTCCTCGAACGAACGAAAGGAAAACCGTCATGAGCGCAAAACCATCATTCGCCCGTCCCGCCGTCGTCACCTTGACCGGCGACCGAGAGGCCCGCATCGAGCGCATCTTCGATGCGCCCCGCGAGCGCGTCTGGCGCGCGATGACCGACCCGGAGCTCGTCGCCCAGTGGTGGGGGCGCGGCAACAAGCTGGTGATCGAAAAGATGGAGCTTCGGCGCGGGGGCCACTGGCGATTCGTCGAGCACAGCGACCACGGCGTGCACGGCTTCGAGGGACGCTACCGGGAGGTCACCCCGCCGAGCCACATGGCCATGACCTTCGAGTGGGACGGCATGCCGGGCTACGTCGCCATCGACACGGTGACCCTCGAGGATCTCGGCGACGGGCGGACCAAGGTCGTGAGCACCTCGCTGTTCCACACCGCCGAGGAGCGCGACGGCATGCTCAAGTCCGGCATGGAGACCGGGCTCAACCAGAGCTACGAGGCGCTCGATCGGGTGTTGGCCAAGCTGCCGTGACGATGCGCGCTAGCGGCTGACTGACTGCTGCCAGGAGACGACCTCGCCCTCCCGGTTGGCGACGAACGACACGCCGCCGTCGTGGGAGATCACGATGGCCAGGCCGCGCGGGTGCTGCTGCACGAAGCGGTACGCCGCGCGGTGGCGCGTCCCGACGTCCTCGACGGCGTTGACCTCTCGGCGCCACCCCTCGGTGTCGAGGGCGCGCCAGACGCGCGGTGGGGCCGGGATCTCGCTCGAGACCTCGGCCCCGAAGCCGAGCAGCACGAAGCGCTTGTCGAGCACGACGGCGCCGTCGATCGCGGCCAGGCCGGCGACCACCCGGCTCATCTCGAAGATCGCCTGCTCCAGCTTCTCCAGCTCGGGGCTGGTGTCGTGGACGAAGTCGGCCCAGTCGACCGTGGGGTTCGTCGTCCCGGCGGCCAGTCCATCGAGCAGCCGGAACAGCAGCGTCCGGTAGCGGCGAGCCGGCTCGCTCTCGTCGAAGCGGTACTTGAGGCCGAGCCCGGGCAGCGCCTTGATCGGCGCGCCCGGCGCCGCCTCCGCCACCAGGATGAGGCCGCCGTGGCGGGCCCCCAGCACCAGCTGTATGACCCGCCGGACCATCTGCTGCCCCACGCGCGCGATCAGCGTCGACTCCACGGCCGTCGGCGACGGCGCGCGCGCCTGCGCCGCGGCGTGCTCACGCTGCACCTCCTCGCGGACGTGGGTGAACATCGCCGGCAGCCACTCGGACTCGAACACGTCCATCATCGCGTCGACGAGGCGGCCCTGCTCGAGCGCGCCGACCAGCTTCCCCGCGCAGCGCACGGCGAGGACGCCCGGGCCCGTGGCGTGGACGATCGGATCGTAGGTCCAGTTCGGCACCACGTTGCGCCCCCCCCAGGTCGGCGCCAGCCAGGCCGGCCCCGAGTGGGCCAGCCCCCAGATGCGCAGCTTGTCCTCCACCGCGTGGACGCCGATGAGCGAAGTCTCGAACGGGGCGGCCGGGCCGAGCTGCCGGAGCTCGTCGGGCGTCAGCGCCCGCGGCCGGTCGAAGCGCAGGCGGAGCACCCCTTCGTTCGGGGACCCGGCCTCGGGGAGGGCCTCGGGCGGCGTGAGCAGGAGCCTGAACCGCGTCGGCCGCGCCTCTTCGGAGGTCATGGAGGCGTGGTAGGCGACCGACAGCGCCTCGCAGAGCAGCTCGTCCGAGAGCCAGAGCTTCCGGCCCGCGGGCCAGTGCTCGCGGACGTACCGCGCGAGGTCGGGCGGATACTGGTGACGCTGCGCCATGCAGGGAGCATGCCTCGATTCCCGCCCGGAGGCACGCCCCCCCGGGGGCGAGCGGGCGCCGCCCTGCCCGCGTTCCGAGGCAGTCCCATCGCCGGCATTGTGAGCGCCGAGACTCACACCGCCGAATCCATCGATTACGAAATCTCGTAACGATACGTATCTGCGCGCAACGACCGTTGGTCAGATTACGACCAACGCCTCATCGTCACCATTTGTCCAATGCGCGCGCACTTGATTGCCGCGGTTCCGCAATTCGTTGGTGTTAGCATCCGCCGGCCCGGGGAGGGCGAACCGGAGGTCCGGCGCCGATCGCTCGGGTGGAACCGGCACAAGGAGACAGCGATGAACGCCAAGGCACTGTTGATGGTTGGTTTGTTGTCCGGAGCGCTGGCGAGCTGCGGGGGGAAGATGGCCGACCCGAGCCCCAACGACGACTCCGGCCGTATCACGCTCGATCTCAGCGCAGCGCCCGTCGATGCGCGCTGCGTGGTGATCACCGTGACGCCGGCCATGGGCGCGGTGGTGACCCGGCAGTTCTCGGTCTCGCCGGGCCAGTCGACGGTCTTCGATCTGACTGGTCTCCCCACAGGGGACGTCACCATGTCGGAGCAGGCGTTCACCCAGGCTTGCTCGGCGGTCACGGCGATGACCGCCCCGACCTGGATCGCCGATCCCGTCATGGTGACCCTGCAGCCCGGCCTGCCGGTCAACGTCACCTTCAACCTCCACCGCGTCGACGCCGGCGGCCAGGCCACCGTCGACACCAACTTCCCCCCCGCCGACAACCAGATCACCGAGTTCGCGACCGCCGGCGGCAACATCTCGATCACGAACGGCCCCGACGGCGCCTTGTGGTTCACGGACGAGCAGGCCAACAACATCGGGCGTATATCCATCTCGGGCATGGTTACGGAGTTCCCGGTGCCGACCGTCAACGCCTTCGTCGCCGACATCACCCAGGGGCCCGACGGCAACCTCTGGTTCACGGAGTTCGTGGGCAACAAGATCGGCCGCATCACCACGTCGGGGGTGGTCACGGAGTTCACCATCCCGACGGCGAATAGCCAGCCGGTGGGAATCACGACCGGTCGTGACGGCGCCGTCTGGTTCAGCGAGGGCAACCAGGGGGCCAACAAGATCGGCCGCATCACCGTCGGGGGAACCATCACCGAGTTCGCCGTCCCCACCGCCGGCGCGGAGCCGTTCCGGATGGCGACCGGAGCGGACAACAACGTCTGGTTCACCGAGCCGGCCGCCGGTCAGATCGGCCGCATCACGCCTGCGGGGGTCGTCACCGAGTTCGCCATCCCGACCGCCGCCGGCCAGCCGGACGGCATCTGCGCCGGTCCGGATGGGAACCTCTGGTTCGCCGAGGTCGCCGGCAACCGGATCGGGCGCATCACAACCGGCGGCAGCGTCGTGGAGTTCACCGTTCCGACGGCGAACAGCTTTCCGCAGCAGATCGCGGCCGGCCCGGACGGCAACCTCTGGTTCAGCGAGCAGCTCGGGGGCGCGATCGGCCGCATCACCCCCGTCGGGGTGATCAAGGAGTTCGGGATCCCCAGCTCGAACCCGCAACCGAACGGCCTCGCGGCCGGCTCGGACGGCGCGGTCTGGTTCGCGGAGGGGCAGCCCCGGATCGGCCGCATCCACCCGTGACCGCGTAGCACGAACCGCGGCGGGCGACCGGCGTCGAGGTCTGCCGGTCCCCGCCGATCGGTGTCACGATCCGTTGACGAGCAGCGTGATCGGGACGGTCCGCATGAGCCCACTGCCCGACCCCACGATCGTGATGGTGGAGAAGGTCGTGGGGGCGTCCGGAGCGACGGTGAAGGTGATGACCGTCTGGACGTCGGCGGTCGTGGGCGGATTGAAGCTGACCGTCACGCCCGGCGGGAGCCCGGTCGCCGCGAACGAGATGGGCCCGGTGAAGCCGAAGCGATCGATGGTGATGAGGCCGCTGACCACATCGCCGGCGTTCACACCGTAGGCGGACGGGACGGCGTTGAGGCCGAAGTCGCCCGAGGGACCGGCGCTGACGACGATGTTGATGGGGACGGTGCGGGTCAGGCCCCCTCCGGTCCCGCTCACGACGATCGTCGCGGGGCCGGTGGTGGCGGTGGGGGTCGCCGACAGCAGCATCGTCACGCTGGTGTCCGTGGTGTCGGGCGGCGAGAACGTGGCCGTGACGCCCGCGGGGAGCCCCGTCGCGCCGAACGAGACGTCGGCCGCGAAGCCGCCCTGGCGATCGATCGTGATCAGCACCGGGACGCCGGTGTCGCCCTGATTCATCGACAGGCCGGCCGGGCTCGCCGAGAGCGCGAAGTCGCCGGCCGGCGTCGCGTTCACGACCAGGCTGATGGTCGTCGTGCGCGTGAGCGACGGGCTCGTCCCGGTCACCGTCACCGTCGCCGGCCCGGTCGCCGCGTCGGCGGCCGCGGTCAGCGTGACGCCTACGCTGTCCCCGGTGGTCGACGACGGCGTGAAGGTCGCGGTCACGCCGGCGGGGAGCCCGCTGGCCGTGAAGCTCACCGCGTCGGCAAAGCCGCCCGTGCGGGCGATGTTGATCGCCCCCGTGACGGCGTCTCCCTGCGCGATGGTGAACGCCGTGGGAACGGCGCTGATCGTGAAGTCGCCGGCCGGCGTCGCGTTCACGACCAGGTCGACCGTCGTCGTGCGCGTCAAGCCCCCGCCCGTCCCGGTGATGGTCACCGTCGCCGAGCCCGCGGCGGCGTCCGCGGCGGCGGTCAGCGTGAAGGCCACGCTGTCGTCGGTCGTCGACGCGGGGGTGAAGGTCGCCGTCACGCCGGCGGGGAGCCCGCTCGCGCTGAAGCCGACCGCGTCCGCGAAGCCGTTGATGCGGGTGATGGTGATGGTGCCGGTCACCGAGTCGCCCTGGGAGATCGAGAACGCGGCCGGGCTGGCGGTGAGCGAGAAGTCCTCCACCACGGCCGGGGTGACCAGCAGCGTGATGGAGGTGGTGCGCGTGAACGTGCCGCCGGTCCCGGTGATGGTGACCGTCGCCGGTCCGGTCACGGCGGTGTCGAGCGCGGTCAGGGTCAGCGTCGTGCTGTCGCCGGTGGTCGCCGGCGGCGTGAAGGTCGCCACGACGCCGCTCGGCAGCCCGCTGGCGCTGAAGGTGATCGTGCTCGGGAACCCGTCGATCCGGGTGATGGCGATCGTCGTCGTGGCCGAGCCGCCCACGGAGACGGTGAGGCCGACGGGGCTGGCGTCGAGCGAGAAGTCGCCGGTCGGCGCCGCCACGGTGAGCGCGACCGTCGTCGAGCGCACCAGGCCGCCGCCCACGCCGGTGATGGTGACCGTCGTGCTGCCGGGGACGGCGGCCGCCGACGCCGCGAAGGTCACCACGCTCGCGTCGGTCGCCGACGGCGGGGCGAAGGTCGCGGTCACGCCGTCGGGGAGCCCGCGGGCGCTGAACGAGACCGCCGCGGCGAAGCCGTTCAGCGGGGTGACCGTGACGGTGCTGGTGGCGGTCGACTCGAGGACCACGGTCACCGCCGCCGGCGAGGCGGCGAGCGTGAAGTCGGGCGCCGGCGCCACGGTCAGGGCCACGCTGGTGGTCCGGGTCAGCCCGCCGCCCGTCCCCGTGATGGTGACCGTCGCCGGGCCGAGCGCCGCGGCAGGCGCGGCGGTGAACGTCAGCGTCGTGCTCGGGCCGGCCGTCGTGGGCGGCGCGAAGCTGGCGGTCACACCCGCGGGGAGCGGCCCCGTCGAGAAGGTGACCGCTGCCGCGAAGCCGTTCAGCGGCACGATGGTCACGGTCGACTGCGCCGTCGCGCCCTGCACGACGGTGACCGCCGCCGGGCTGGCCGCGAGCGCGAAGTCGGGCGCCGGCGCCACCGTCAGCGCGATCGCGGTCGTCCGCGTCAACCCGCCGCCGGTTCCGGTGATGGTGACCGTCGCCGTACCGAGCGCCGCACTCAGCGCCGCGGAGAACGTGACGACGCTGCTGCTGGTCGTCGAGGCCGGGGTGAACACCGCCGTGACGCCCGCCGGGAGCCCCGTGGCGCCGAGCGCGACCGAAGCGGCGAACCCGTTCAGGGGGGAGATCGTGATGGTGCTCTGCGCCGTCGCCCCCTGGACGACGGTCACGCTCGCGGGCGCGGCAGCGAGCGTGAAGTCCGGCGCCGGCGCGACGGTCAGCGCGATCGTCGTCGTCTGCGTCAGTCCGCCGCCGGTCCCCGTGATGGTCACCGTGGCCGTGCCGAGCGCCGCGTTGGCCGCCGCCGTGAAGGTGACGACGCTGCTCGCTCCCGTCGTCGACGCCGGGTTGAACGCCGCGGTCACGCCCGCCGGCAGACCCGCGGCGGTGAACGCGACCGCGGCGGCGAACCCGTTCTGCCGCGTGATCGTCACCGTGATCTGGGCGGTGGCCCCCTGCACCACCGTCACGCTCGCCGGGCTGGCCGCGAGCGTGAAGTTCGCCGCGGCGGCGACGGTCAGCGCGATCGTCGTCGTCCGCGTCAGCCCGCCGCCGGTCCCGGTGATCGTCACGGTCGCCGTGCCGGGCGCCGCGTTCGCCGCCGCCGTGAAGGTGACGACGCTGCTGGCCCCGGCCGTCGACGCCGGGTTGAACGCCGCCGTCACGCCCGCCGGGAGGCCCGTCGCGCTGAGCGCGACCGCTGCGGAAAAGCCGTTCTGGCGGGCGATCGTGATCGTGCTCTGGGCCGTCGCCCCCTGGACGACGGTCAGCGCGGCGGGGCTCGCGGCCAGCGTGAAGTTCGGCGCCGGCGCGACGGTGAGGGCGATGGTCGCCGTTCGCGACAGGCCCCCGCCCGTCCCGGTGATGGTGACGGTCGCCGGGCCGAGCGCCGCCCCGGCCGCGGCGCTGAAGGTGACGACGCTGCTCGCGCCGGTCGCGGTCGCCGGGTTGAAGGTCGCGGTGACCCCGGTGGGGAGACCCGTCGCCGTCAGCGCCACCCCGGCGGCGAAGCCCCCCACGCGCGCCACGGCGATCGTGCTCTGGGCGGTGGCCCCTTGCACCACCGTCACGGCGGCCGGGCTGGGGGTCAGCGAGAACTCGGCGTTGTTGGCCGCCACCGCGCGCAGGTTGTCGAAGATGTAGGTCCCGGTGGCGCCCGAGGGCGCGTTGAGCGCGACCGTGAACGACAGATCGTTGAAGGTTGCGCCGCGCAGGCTGTTGCGCAGTGAATCGGGGACCGCGAACCGCAGCGTCTGAAACGATCCCAGGGGGAGCCCGGTGAGCTCGACCTGCGCGATGAACAGGTTGTTCACGTTCCGCGACGGAACGCTCACCAAGAGCTGGACGGATCCGAAGAAGAACTGGTTCGGCTGCTGCGTCGGGATCACCATGTCCAGCGCCAAGCTCGAGCCGGCGGTCGTGAGCCCTTGCAGGTTGGGGGTGGTGTTGTCGATGGCCGCGCCGACGATGTTGGTGAAGTTCACGGGCGCGGTGAGCGCGTAGGCGAACGCCCCCTGCGTGTGCGTCGTGGTCAGCGCCTCGGTCCCCGAGCTCGGCGTCCAGGCGTCCAGGCTCTCGAAGCCGAGCACGTCCTGCGCGCTGAACGCGGCGCTGACGGTCTGGGTCGCGCCGTCGTCCTGGTTCGTCCCGCAATCGCCGGCCAGCACCAGAGCCGCGACGGCCAGGGCGGCGGCACAGCCTCTGGAAAAACGCTCCGACCAACGACCACCGTTGCCCCGCGCGGTCATGCACGCCTCCAATCAGTGAGGGAGCGCAAGATAGCGCCGATTGCCGCTGTGCGAAACGGCAAAAAAACGCCGTCGCGTTGGGCGGCGCGACGCCTCAACGAACCGAACCGGGAGTGGAACGCGACTTACGTTTCGACGCCGGACAATGCAACAACCCCGTTAACGAATCACAACGAGTTGCGCGCATGTCGGGCGTGTCGAACGAATCGGACGTATCCGGCGTATCAGCCGTTGCCGACGAACGCGTGGGCCTCGCGGGCCAGCTCGACCCACGAGGCCTTGGGGCTCGTCACCGCCAGCCATTCCTTCATCACGCGCCCGTGTCCCGGATCGAACGGCTTGCCGACCTTCGCCGCCCCCAGCGCCTCGACGCGCACCCGCGGCAGCTTGACCACCAGCGTCCCCTGCGTGAAGAGCGCAAACAGCTTCCCCTTGACCTTGAGGCCGTTGGACCCGAACTTGCTCTCGCCCGCCGCCTGGCGCGCCTCGAGGTCGCGCACGCTCGGCGCCAACTCGGGGTCGGTCCTGAGCGCGCCCAGCAGCCGCGCGACGCGCGGGTCCGACATGTCCGACTTCCCCTCGCGCGCGGGACGGCTCTTCGCGGGCGCCATCAGTTCTATCCACCTCCGTCGGCGTCGAGCGGCAGCCGGACGGCGAACTCCGCGCCCTGGTCGGGGCCGGAGCTGCAGGCGCGGACCTCGCCGCCGTGCAGCTCGACGAGGTGCTTGACCAGCGCGAGGCCGATGCCCAGCCCGCCCGTGCGGCGGTCGAGGGTGCGGTCCCCCTGCGTGAAAGGTTGAAACAGGCGCGGGAGCAGCGCGGGTTCGATGCCGCAGCCGGTGTCGGCGACGGTGAGGACCACGCTCCCCTCCCCATCGCCGGTGACGGAGACGGTGGTGGTGCCGCCCGGCGGGGTGAACTTGGCAGCGTTGGCGAGGAGGTGGGCCAGCGCCTGCTGGAGGCGGGCGCCATCGACCTGGGCGTGCAGCGGGCCGGGGGCGAGGCGCGCGACGAGGCGAACGTCGCCGGCCTCGAAGTGGGGCCGGCTCTCCTCGACGGCGGTGCGCGCCAGTTCGCAGACGTCCACGCGGCGGCGCTGCAACCGGATCCCGTTCTCGGGGATGCGGGTCACGTCCATCAGATCGTCGAGCATGCGCACCAGCTGGCTGACCTGGCGATCGATCACCATGCGCGCCTCGGTGACCGCCTCCCGCCCCGACCGATCGTGCTCGAGGATGTAGAGGCTGGTGCGGATCGCCCCCAACGGATTGCGCAGCTCGTGCGACAGCGCCGCGATGAACTCGTAGAGCCGCGCCGCGCCCGACCGCTCCGCCGCCATGCGGATACCAGAGGCCCCCATTGGTCCATTCTAGGGGCAGACAGTGAGGCGGTGAATTGTTTATCGCGCGGGGAGGGCCGCCAGCAGCGCCACGAGCGCGTGGGGATCCACGGGTTTGACCAGGTGGTGATCGAAGCCGGCGTCCTCGGTGTGGCGGCGGTCGTCCTCACGCCCCCAGCCGGTCAGCGCGACGAGTAGCGTCATCTTCCCCCAGGGCTGGGCGCGGATGTGCCGACAGACGTCGAACCCGTTGGGCTTCGGCATGCCGATGTCGAGGACCACGGCGTCGGGGTGCAGCTCCGTCGCCCGCGCGATCGCCTCCTCCCCGTCGTAGGCGGTGGTGACGTCGTGGCCCATGAGGCGCATCAGCATGGCGAGGCTGTCCGCGCTGTCGCGCAGATCGTCGACGATGAGCAGCCGGCGCGCCGTCCCGGCGGCCGCGGCCGGCGCGGGCGCCGGGGCGCCGGCGCGCGCGCGCGGGGACCGGACCGGGAGGCGGACGATGAACTCGCTCCCCTTCCCCGGCCCGTCGCTCCGGGCCTCGACGCGGCCGCCGTGGAGCTCGAGGAGCCCGCGCACGAGCGACAGACCCACGCCGAGCCCCCCCTGCGAGCGCTCGAGCGCGCGTTCGGCCTGGGAGAAAATGTCGAACACGCGCGGCAGCATCTCGGCGGAGATGCCGATGCCGTCGTCGGTCACCGACACCACGAGCTCGTCGCCGCGCAGCGTGCCGGAGAGCCCGATGTGGCCGCCTGGGCGGGTGTACTTGGCGGCGTTGCCGACGAGGTTCGAGAACACCTGCGCCAGGCGCACCGGGTCCGCCTCGAGGTGCACCGGCCCGGGGGGGAGGCTGACCCGGAGCTCGTGCCCCGCCTCGTCGAGCAGCGGACGGCTGGTCTCGATGGCGGTGCGCACGACGTCCGCGAGCTCGACGGGCTGTTTGCGCAGCTCCAGCTTGTCGTGGGCGATGCGCGAGACGTCGAGCAGGTCCTCGAGCAGCCGCGACATGTGCTGGAGCTGACGCTCGACCACCTCGGGCACCCAGCCGGCGTCGGGATCGACGGTCCCCTTGGCCTTCAAGACCTGCACGGCGTTCCGGATCGGGGCCAGCGGGTTGCGGAGCTCGTGGGCCAGCGTGGCCAGGAACTCGTCCTTGCGCCGGTCGGCGGCCTGCAGCGCCTGGTGGGTCGCGGCCTCGGCCTGCTTGCGCGCCGTGACGTCGAGGACGAGGACGCAGAACCCTGCCACGCGCCCCGACGCATCGAAGTCCGGGATGTAGTGCGCGTTCACCCAGCGCGGGCCGCCTGGATAAGGGGCCTCGAGCTCGAAGTGCGCCTCCTCACCGCCGAGGGCGCGGTCGATGTGGGGGGCCCCGCGCGCCATGACCTCGGCGCCCAGCACCTCCTCCATCGTCTTGCCCAAGACTTCTTCGCGCGTGCAGCGGAACCAGGTCTCGTACTGCCGGTTGACGAAACGGTAACGGCGATCGGCGTCGACGTAGGAGATCAGCGCCGGCATCGCATCCGCGATGTGGCGCAGCTGCTGCTCGCGCCGGCGCAACGCCTCCAGGGCCCGTTCGAGATCCTTGATGTCGTCGCCGGGCGCCACGGCGCCGAGTAGAGCAAAGCCCGGCCGAGGCAGCCAAGGAGAAAGTCGACGAAATCTGGTCCCGTCCATCGGGACATGGTGTAGGAGGGACGAGGGGGGACGAATGGCCGAAGTCGTCGTGATCGAACAGGTCTTCGAGGTGCCGCTCACCGACGAGGAGCACGCGCGGATAGGCGAGCGGCTCGACAGGTGCGCGGCGATGCGCAACGCCCGCTGGATGCGGAGCTACCTCGCCGCCGATCGCACCCGGATGGTGTGCGAGTTCGAGGCGCCCGACGTCGAGTCCGTGCGCGACGCCTACCGCAACGCCGACGTCGGCTTCGTGCGCGCCTGGCGCGCGGAGCTCTACCAGCGGTCGTCGCGGTAGGTGGGCCGTCGGGCCGCTAGAGGCGGGCCTCCAGCACCAGGTTGAACGGCGTCTCCGTCGCGCGCCGGAGGCTCGAAAAGCCCCCCTCGTCGACGACGATCTGGCGCAGGCGCGCCTCGCCGGCCTGGGCGCCGAGCGCGGGCCCATGGCCTGCGAGCGAGCACGGGACGCAGAACACCGTCGAGGCCCCGTAGAACACGCGGCCCACCGGGTTGTGGTTGTCCTCGGCCCGGTCGGTGGCGTAGGGCTCGACGAGCATCCAGGTACCGTCCTTGGCGAGCGCCTGCCGGATGTGCCGCGCGGCGCCCGCGGGATCGGCCATGTCGTGGAGGCAGTCGAAGCAAGCGACCAGGTCGTAGCCCGTGCCGGCGAAGTCCTGCGCGCCGGCGACCTCGAAGCGGACCCGATCGGCGACGCCCGCGTCGCGCGCGCGCCGACGCGCGACGTCGATCGACGGCGCGTGGATGTCGACGCCCACGAACGTGGAGCTCGGGTAGCTCTTGGCCATCAGGATGGTCGAGGCGCCGTGCCCGCAGCCGACGTCCGCGACCCGCGCGCCACGCTTGAGCTTGGCCTCGACGCCGTCGAGCGCGGGGATCCAGGCGCCGACCAGATTGCCGAGGTAGCCGGAGCGGAAGAAGCGCTCGGTGCCCGTGAACAGGATCGGGTCCTGCTCGCCCCAGTCGAGCCCGCCGCCGCTGCGGAACGCCTGGGCGACGCGCGGCTCGGCGCGCATCGCCGCGGCGATGAGCTGGAAGGCCCCGGGGAGAAACGCCGGGCTGGTCTCGTCGGCGAGCGCCGCCGCCTGCTCGGGGGGGAGCGTGAAGCGGCCCGTCGCCGCGTCGTACCGGACATAGCCGCCGGCGGCCTGGTTGTTGAGCCACTCGCGCACGTAGCGCTCGGTGGTCTCGGTCCGGTGGGCGAGCTCGCCGGGGGTCAGCGGCCCCGAGGCGGCCATCGCCTTGTAGAGGCCGAGCTCGTCGCCGATCAGCACCAGCGCCGCGCTCAGCGCGGCGCCGATGTCGCCGACGGCGCGGCCCATGAACTCGTTCAGCTTGCTCTCGTCGATCGTCGGGGTGGTCGGGGTGGTCATGTCTGTCTCCTGTCGATGGGGTTCCCGTTGCGAGAGACAGCCTGGGCGCCGGCCGTTGGAGGCCCCGTTGGAGCCGGCGTGGAAATTCTGGGATAGTCGGGAGAGGCCGCCGTGAGCGACGAACGGGTCGAGGTCAGGCTCCTCGGGGAGCTGGAGGTCCGGCACGGCGGCCGGCCCCGTCCGTTGCCGGCGTCCAAGAAGAGCCGGGCGCTGCTCGGGTACCTCGTGGCCACCGCGCGGCCGCACCTGCGCGAGAGCCTGTGCGCGCTGCTCTGGGACGGGCCCGACGACCCGCGCGCCGAGCTGCGCTGGTGCCTGAGCAAGATCCGTCCCCTGCTCGATGCGGGGGGCGGGCGGCTGGCCGCCGATCGCGAGCGCGCCGGCTTCGTCGCGGGACCGGTGGGCGTCGACGCGGCGCGCGTGCGGGCGCTGGTCGGGGGCGGCCTGGCGGCGGCCCCGCTCGACACGCTGCGCGAGGCGGCGGGGCTGTTCCGCGGCGAGCTGCTCGAGGGGCTCGAGCTGCCGGGTTGCTTCCGCTACCACGAGTGGTGGGTCGCGGAGCGCGAGGCCCTGCGAAGCCTGCGCACGGGGATCCTCGCCGAGCTGGTGGCGCGCCTCGCGGCGGCGGACGCCGCCCTCCCCGAGGCCCTGCGCTGGGCGCGCCAGCGCCTCACCTTCGACCCGCTCACGGAGGCCGCGCACGTCGACGCCATCCGGATCCTCGGCCGGCTCGGCCGCACGCGCGAGGCCCTGGCCCAGTACGACACCTGCCGGCGCATCCTCGAGACCGAGCTCGGCGCGCAGGCGTCGTCGGCGCTGGAGCGCGCGCGCCGCGAGCTGACCGCGCCCGCCGGCGCCGCCGAGGCCCCCGCGCGCGAGCACGTGGCCGACGCCGATACACCTCGCCTGGCGACGGCGGAAGCGGGCCCGCCGGCGCCGTTCGTCGGGCGCGAGACGATCCGGGCGGCGATCGAAGCCGCCACCGCCGCGGCGCGCGCCGCCGCCGCGCCGGCCGCGCTGCTGTTCGTCGGCGATCCGGGGATCGGCAAGACCCGCCTCCTCGACCTCGTCGTCGAGCGGGCGCGGGCCGCGGGCGGCGCGGTCCTCCGCGGCCGGGCCTTCGAGGCCGAGACGGTCCGCCCCTACGGACCTTGGATCGATGCGTTGGCCGGCGCCGAGCTGCCCGCCGATCTCGCGGCCGATCCGGCCCTCGGCGCGCTGGTCTCGGCGCCGACGGCTGTCGCCGGCGCCCCGGTCGGCGATCGCGGCCGCCTCCACGACGCGGTCGGCACGCTGCTCGCGCGCTGGTCCGAGCGGGCGGGGCTGCTGGCGCTCGCGCTCGACGATGTCCAGTGGCTCGACGAGGCGTCGGCCTCGCTGCTCCACTTCGTGGCCCGGGGCGGGTCCGGCGGGCGGCTCGTCGTCGCCTGCGCCGCCCGCGCCGGCGAGCTCGGCGACAACATCGCCGCGCTACGCGTGGTGCGGGCGCTCGACCGCGAGCGCCGCCTCGACCAGCACGGCCTCGCGCCGCTCGGGGCGGCGGAGACGGCGGCCCTCGTGCGCGCCGTCAATCCCACGACCGACGCTGACGCCGCCTTCGCGTCGAGCGAGGGGAACCCGCTCTACGCCATCGAGATCGCGCGCGCCGCCGCGGCCGGCGCCGATACGGGCCACGAGCCCCTCGATCAGCTGCTCGACGAGCGACTCGAGCGGCTCGCCGAGCCGGCGCGCGATCTGCTGCCGTGGGCGGCGGCGCTCGGGCGATCGTTCGACCCCGAGGTGCTCGCGCGGGTCCGCGGCGCCCCGTCGTCCGACCTCGTCGCCGCGCTCGATCATCTCGAGCGGCACGGCATCCTGCGGGCGACGCCGGACGGGACCTACGACTTCTCCCACGACCTGCTGCGCGAAGCGGCCTACCGGCGCCTGTCGCAGGCCCGCCGGCGCCTCGTCCACCTCCAGATCGCGCGGGCGCTGGCCGTCGCGGGCGGCGGCGACGCCCGCGCCGGCGAGATCGCCCACCACGCCGGGCGCGGCGGGGACGCCCTCCTCGCCGCGGAGAGCGCGCTCGCGGCGGGGCAGCGCTGCCTCCGGCTCTACGCCCACGCCGAGGCCGCGGAGCTCGCCACCCGCGGCCTCGCGCAGCTCCCGCGCATCGAGCGCCTGACCCGCGTGCGGCTTCAGATCGCGCTCTACGCGCTGCTGGTCGAGTCGGGCCGGGCGGCCCGCGGCCGCGCCTCGCTCGAGGCCGACCTGTCGCGCGCCATCGTCGAGGCGCAGGCGGCGGGGCTGCACGCCGAGGCCGCCCAGGGCTTCCGGGCCCGCGCCGTCCTCTACTACACCGGCGAGAACTTCGACGGCGCGCGCGAGAGCTCGATGCGCGCCGCCGAGGAGACCCGGCGCAGCGACCCGGCGACCCTGGGGCGGGAGCTGGCCACCACGGCCCGCTGCCTCATGCTGCTCGAGAACGAGGTCCCGCGCGCGGAGGGGCTCATCGGCGAGGCCCGGACGCTCCTCGGCGCCGAGGCCGATCGGCTCCCCGGCGTCGCCTGGGCCGCGGGCCTCCTCGCCCGCTTCACCGGCGATCGTCCGGCGGCGACGCAGGCGTTCGAGGCCGCCATCGAGGGGTTCGCGCGCGAGGAGGCCCACTGGGAGCGCTGCCAGGCCCTGACCCACCGGGTGATGCTCGCGCTCGAGGGGGGGGACGCCGACGAGGCGCGCCGCCGCTGCGGCCCGCTCGTCGAGGTCGCCGGCAAGATGACCGACGGCAGCGAGGCGGCGGTGGCCGTCGCCCTGTGCGCGCTCGTCGAGCGCCCCGGCGCGGGACCCGAGGCGGCCGCGCGCTTCGAGGCCGCCGTGGCCGCGCTCGTCGCCGCCGACACCAAGGCGATGCTCGCCTACGTCCTCAACGCCGCGGCGACGCAGGATCTCGTCGCCGGCGAGCTCGCCGCCGCCGAGGCCCACGCCGGCGCCGCGCTGGCGGCCGCGGCCGTGGTCGGCCGCCGCAGCGAGCTCGCCGTCGCGCGCGCCCTGCTCGGCCGCGCCGCCCTCGCCCGCGGCGACGCGGCCCGCGCCCGCGCCCAGCTGGACGCGCTGCGCGAGGATCGCGAGCGACCACTCGGCCTCTCGCAGCGCGCCGCCGCCATCGTCGACGAGCTCGCCGCCGCCGTCGCGAGCGGCGCAGGCGTCTGAGATCAGGCGGCGGCCGCCGTCGAGCGGCTGGCGATGGCGATGACCATCACCGCCATGAGCGTCTGCTCGAGCAGCACCGCCATCTTCATGGTCAAGGCCCCCGCGAAGAACCCGAGGAAGATGGCCTGCGCCGCGACGTAGAGCCAGAAGGTCGGCGACAGGCGCCGCCCGCCGCCGCCGGTCTTCCGCCAGGCCCAGAGGCCCACGAGCAGGAACATCACGTGGGCGGCGACGAAGATCAGGGAGGGGAAGGCGTCGAGGAAGTGTCCGATGGGCATGGTGACCGTCCTTTCAGTGTCTTTGGTGGGCGGGGCCTCTCCCCGCCGCGCAGACACCAAGGTGCGACCCGACCGTTGGAACGCCCGTTGGACTCCCCGTGGGAAAACGCCGGGGTCACCCGGGCGGCGGGCTCGGCGCGGGGGGCGGCGCGGCGGAGGGCGGCGCGGCGGAGGGCGGCGCGGCTGAGGGCGGCGCGGCTGAGGGCGGCGCGGCTGAGGGCGGTGCTTCGATGAACGCGACGTCGTCGATCCAGATGTCGAAGGGCTCGCCCCTCTGCATCACCCGGAACTGAATCCCGAACAGACGCGCGGCGTCGAGCCGCGGGGGACGCGGGTCTCCCCAACCGGGGAGCTGGGCCAGGGTCTCGAACGGGAGCGTGTACTTGGTCCAGGCCTCGGTCACGACGATGTTGGCGCCGAAGTCGTTGTAGCACTGGCGGCAGAGGTGCCCGTCGGGGTCCGTGTTCCAATCGGTCAGGTGCACGCGCACGACCGCCGACGAGCCCGGGCCCCGGCGGGCGAAGAACGACACGCCGGTGAAACCCGAGGCGTCGTAGGCGCGCTTGCGGTCGAGCATGTTCATGCCGAGCCCCACGAACGCGAGCCTTCCGTCCGAGAGCTTCCCTCTCATGTTCCAGGCGCAGCGCGAGCCGTTGGCGCCGCCGAGGATCGGCGAAGGTCGGTACCCCGCCAGCGTGGCGCCGCCGGTCAGGTCGGAATCCTGGTCGACGAAGGTGTAGACGAAGCCGTTTCGTCCGTCGTGGACGACGATCTGGTTCCCCCCGTTCTCGGCGTCCTCGATGAGCGCCGCCGGGGCGTCGGCGACGCCCGCGGCCTCGTCCTCGGAGCAGACCTCCGCCGGACGGTAAAGGGGAACGACGTGCGCGCACGACAGGCCGCCAGCGGCGATGACCAACGCGACGACGCCGTCTCTCGTTCGCACGGCGGACATCGTAATCCCGGTCGGGCCGGTCCCCTAATGCCGCCCCTCGTGCCCCTTGGCGATGGCGGCGGCCACCGCCTCCGCCTGCCGGGCGATCTCGCGCAACATCCCCGTCGACACCACGTCGTACCCGACGAAGTAGAGGCTCTGCGCCAGGCCGCCCCCCACGCCGTCGGCGGGCAGCCCCTCGGCGTCGAGCGCCCCGGGCACGTCGACGATCTCCGCCAGCCCCGGGCGGTAACCGGTGGCGAGGACGGCGGCGGCGAAGTCCGCGGTGCTCCCGTCGGCGAAGGCGGCGCCTGTCGCGGTGAGCCGTTCGACCGCGGGCTTGACGGCGATGGCGCCGCGCTTGATGGCGGCGATGGTGCCGACGTCGATGAGCGGGATGCGGCGGCGGCGCTTGATGGACGTGAGCGGCCCCAGCGCCGGCCGCGCCAAGCCGTACCGGCGGAGATCGCCGAACGCCAGCCGGCCGACGAGCCGCCCGATCGCGTCGGCCAGCCGCAGCGGCGCCCAGCGCAGGCGGATGCTCGTGAGCTGCGTCGGCATGCCGAGGAAGTCGCGCGGCACGACGTTGACCGGCGTCCGGATGGCCAGCGTCGGCTCGGCGCCGCGCTCGGCGAGATCGAGCGCGATCTCGGCCCCGGTGTTCCCCGCGCCGACCACCAGCACCCGCTGGCCGGCGAAGGGCGCGCCGCTCCGGTAGGCGGCGGAATGGACGACGGCGCCGCGGAACTGATCCTGACCCGGGAGGCGCTCGGGGTTCGCGACGCGGTTGTAGCCGGTGGCCATCACCACGGCGCGCGCGCGGTAGCTCCCCCGCGCCGTCTCCACCACCAGCGCGTCGCCCTGCGCGCGCACGCGGCGCACCGCCTCCCCCGTGCGCGCGACGAGGCCGAAGCGCGCCGCGTAGGCCTCGAGGTAGGCGACCACGTCCGCGCGTGCCGGGTAGCGCGGCAGCGCCGGATCGAAGCGGAGCCCGGGGAGGTGCGACTGCTGCTTGACCGTGTGGAGGCGCAGCCGATCGTAGTGGTGCCGCCAGGCGTGGCCGAGCGCCGGCCCCGCCTCGAGGACCAGCGGCTCGACGCCGCGCCGCTTGAGGCAGGCCGCGCTCGCGAGCCCTGCCGGCCCTGCCCCCACGACGACGGCGGGGAGCGGGACGGCGGGCGTCGAGTCGGCGGCCATGGCCCCTCAAGGATAAACGCTCACCGCCGGGTGAAGGAGACCAAGAGCGTGAACAGCGCGCCCGTCGACGTCGCCGGCGGCGGCGGCTCGTCGGCGAACACCCGATAGGCGGTGATCCGCAGGCCGACGCCCGCCGCCCACCGGGGCGAGATCGGCCGCTCGTAGCCGGCCTGCACGGGGAGGGCGACGCCGTAGGCCGTCTGCGCGCCCCCCATGTTCGTGTCCACGTCGGTGACCGCCGCCAGGCCGAGCCCCACGCCGAGGTGGAGCCGCGGGTGCTTGGGCGGGATCCAGTCCACGAGCGCGACCAGCGTGTCGACGAAGTGGAGCGTGTCGACGAGATCGTAGGACGTCCCGAGGTAGATCTCCGTACGGTTGATGATCCCGCCGAGCTGGAGGTCCCCCGCCACGACGAGACCTGGTTTCACAGGCGCGCCCAGCGTCACGCCGACGACCGGCCCGAACCCGTACGCGGTCGAGCCCACGTTCGGTCCCTCGGGCGACCAGCTCTCGTACACGAAGGCTGGGCCCACGCCGAGCCGCAGGAGCAGGCCGGCGGCGGGCGGCGCCTCCGCCGCGCGTGCCCGTGCCGCGCACAGCGCCGCCAGCGCCGCGGCCGCGCACGCGCCCACGGCCCTCGGCGCCCTGCGCGTCACCGGAGGTTGAGCTCCGCTTGCGCGACGTCCGGGTACCCCGGCAGGGTGCTCGCGTAGGGCGCGAGCCGCACGAAGGTGGTCCCCATGAGCGAAACCGACACGTTCGAAGGCTGGCAGGCGCCCTGGTCGAACGCGCAGCTCGGGCAGATCTCCTGCGCGCCGCCGCGGAGGGTGACCGAGTTCGCGGTCACGACCTCGACGTAGACGGGCGGTCGACCGGCCGGCGGGCGCGTCACGGCGATCGTGAGGCCGTCCAGGGCGAAGAAGCCCGGCCCGAGGGTGTAGGGGGCCACGCTCGCGCAGTCGTCGGTGACGTAGGCGCCGATCTCCACGTCGGCGAGCGGTCGGAGCACGTAGCGGCGAGCGACGCTGGCGTCCAGGCGCGCGAGGACCCCTTCACCCTCGATCGGCGGCTCGGAGCCCGCGCAATCGAGGACCTGCACCGTGTTGCCCCCCATGCCGGTGAGCGCGAGCGAGGCGCCGCCAGCGTCGGGGAGCCTCCAGTAAGGGACGCGCGCGCGGTCGTCGACGGGCGGCCCCCCGGGGACGAGCGGGGGCAGCGAGCAAGGACAGATCTTGGTCTCGGTCGGGAGGTACGTTCCGGAAGACGTCAGGTCGATCTGGCGCCAGGCGTCGTCGAGGGCCACGCCCCAGAAGCTCTCGAAGTTCGCGGCGAACAGCGCCGGATCGCGGCGCTCGGGGCCTTGATCGTAGTAGCGAAGCACGGCATCGATCCCGAACCGCCGGATGAGGGAGCGGAGGAACGCCCCTCCCTGGATCATGGACGCGCTCGTCTCCTCCGTGGCGACGACGCCGGGCCAGGGAACGCCGACGAAGTAATTGGGGACGCCGTCGCACGCGATCGACTCGGCCATCCCCTCGGCGAGGAACGGTATCGGGTGGCGCTGCTTGCGCAGGTACATGTACGCGTGAGTGAGCTCGTGCGCGTTGGGGAGCGCCGGCGAATCGATCTCCAGGCGCTGCTCCCAGGTGCAGGCCCCTTCGTGGCTGTCGCCGCAGGCGGCGCGCACGTCATCGTCCGTCAGCCAGTAGTAGGTGATCTTCCCGTCCGGCATCTTCAACATCGTCTCGACGTCGGACCACTCGGTCTCGAGCGCGGCGAGCCCGTTCGCCTGGGCCCAGGCCAGCGACGTGGCCCCGAGCGCCGGATCGACGAACAGCCGGAAGTGGGCCGACTCCCCGACGAACGTCCCGGGGGGCGCCTGCGGCCCGCAGCCGCCAGCGATCAAGATCGCGAACGCGATCGCGGTCGCGTTCGCGGACGGGCTCCATCGCATCGAGGCCCGAGTCTACCGCTTGGCCGCCTGGACCGCGCAGCCGCC
>Ga0306920_100002673_pt1 | contig 22531 bp, 14 predicted proteins | sample flu12Cox44000170_FD_204666 | JGI IMG/M metagenome (GOLD analysis project Ga0306920, IMG submission 204666) | Lab enrichment of tropical soil microbial communities from Luquillo Experimental Forest, Puerto Rico - flux4day.12C.oxic.44.000.170 (v2)... | ecosystem: Environmental > Terrestrial >...
GGCGAGCTTTGGCAGCATCTGGAGGGCAGTCCCGAGCTTGGGGTTCAGTCAGCATTATCGCCGAAATGGCGTGCACGGTGCATCGCGCTGCACATGGTTCACACGTTGGCACAGCTGCTCGAGTTAACCGATGTGCAACAAGCACGAGCTCGCCAACATCCTGACCGAGGACCGCGAGCACATTCGCAAGGTGGCAGGCAACGAATGTTCCGCCGGAATATCGCGCGAGCGCTACGCGCGCGATTAAGGACAAGGCCGAAGAGCGGATCAGAGGGATGCTGACCGATGAGCAGAAGAAAAAGTGCATCGCAGTTCGTCGCAGTGGGTGGCGAACCGCGGTATGACGACGTGCGCGATCTCACCGAAATCGTGTGGACCCGGAAGGAACCGGTCAACAAGGGAGAGCCCGGCAAGTCGGGCCAAGCCGCCAGCCAGGCTGCCATAATCCCGCGACCTTCGGCCCCGGCTTCCGGGGCGGCCATGCACGCGGTACCCGGTGCCCCGGCGCTGGGGTAATTGGTCACGGGTTGCGTGCCTCGTGTGTGGCCCTTACGGTCATCCCGGTATACTCACCCGGCTCACCCGGGTGAGAACCGTGTACTGATTGACTGTGAACATCACCACCGAAAGCAGAGTCCGTCCACTGGCGGGGGTGCTCGTGCCGCGCACCTGGGTGGGCGCTGCAGGTTATTTCGCGCTTTACCTGCTGCTCGACTGGGCCAGTTACGTCGAGCCGCTGCCGCATACCAGTATCACGCCCTGGAATCCGAACACCGGAGTCCTGGTGGCGCTGCTCCTGGCTCGTGGGCCACGGTGGGCACCGCTGGTGGCACTCAGCAGTTTTATCGGCGAGCTGGTGACCGACGCCGGTCCACCGCCCTGGCCGCTGTTGGCACTGACTTCGACGTATCTTGCCGCGGTGTACGCCTGCGCGGCCTGGACGCTGCGCCAGCGCCGCATCGAGCAGCCGATTGCAACACCGCGCGGCGCCGCCTGGTTTGCCGGGGTGATCGCGCTCGCCAGCGGAGTCGCCGCCGCCGGCTATGTCGGCCTCCTGGTGAGCGCCGGGCAGGTAGCGCCCCAGGAGACGCACGCCGCCATAGGCCGCTACTGGATCGGCGAGTTCAGCGGCATCATCGCACTCACCCCGGTTCTGCTGCTGCGGGTTCAGCCGTTGGCGCTGTGGGAGCAGCTGCGCCACAACAAGCGCGAGCTTTTCCTGCAGGCGTTAGGTGCGGTATTCGGTGCAGCGCTCGCTTTCGCGCTGGCGGCTGCGCGCGACGTACGGCTGTTTTACCCGTTGTTTGCGCCCGTGACCTGGATCGCACTGCGCCACGGTGTACCCGGCGCCATGATCAGCGTCTCGCTGGTGCAGGCTGCGCTGGTGGCGGCACTCACGCTCACTCCCGGGTCGATTCCGCTGTTCGACGTGCAGTTTCCCATGCTGGCGCTCGGCGTCACCGCGCTGTTTCTCGGCGCATTGGCCACCCAACGTGACACCGCGCTACGCCAGATGCGTGACCAGGACGCGGTGCTGCAGCGCTCGTTGCGCTTTGCGGTGGCCGGACAGCTTGCTTCCGCTCTCACCCACGAGCTCAATCAGCCGATGACTGCACTCATCGGCTACGTGCGGGCCTCGCAGCTCATGAGCGAGTCGCAGCCGCATGCCGATCGCCGTCTCGCGGGGACGCTGCGCAAGGCGAGCGACGAGGCGGTGCGCGCCGCCGAGGTGCTGCGGCGACTGCGTGAGTTCTACCGCGGCGAGGGCGCACGCATCGAAGCCATCGACGCCATGGCAGTCTGTGCGCACGTCGCCGATGCACTGCAGGATCGCATGCGCCGCAGCGCAGTGGAGTTCGAGCTGCAGGGCGCGCCGCGCTTGCCCGCGGTGATGGCGGATCGCACGCAATTGGAGATCGTCGTCCACAACCTGCTCACGAACTCCCTCGATGCGTTCGACGCGTATCCCGGTAAGAGGGCACATCCACGGCGCATCGAGATCACCAGCGAGGCGCGCGGCGCGGACGTAATGATCGCGGTCGACGATTCCGGTCCGGGGATCGATGCGGGAATCATGGAGCGCTTGTTCGAGCCGTTCGTCACCAGCAAGAGCAGCGGCGGCATGGGGCTGGGGTTGTCCCTGAGCCGCACCTTCCTGCGTCACCAGGGCGGGGATCTGTGGAGCGAGGCGAGCCGCCTCGGCGGGGCGCGTTTCGTGATCCGCGTACCTACTCAAATCAGCACGCAGATAGATCTATGAACGAGCAGCAGGGCACCGTATTTCTCATCGATGATGATCCGGGCGTGCGCGATGCGCTGACGCTGTTGCTGTCACTGAAGGGCATGTCCACGCAGCCCTTCGCGACCGCGGACACATTCATCCAGGCCTATCAGCCGGAGCGCGCCGGCTGCGTGCTGACCGACCTGCGCATGCCGGGCATGACGGGGCTCGAGCTGCAGGCGGCGCTCGCAGAGCGACACATCGATGTGCCGCTGGTAGTGCTCACCGCGCACGGCGATGTCGCGACCGCGCGCGCCGCCTTGAAAAACGGCGCGTTCGATTTTCTCGAGAAGCCGGTCGACGACGACCTGCTGGTTGAGGTGCTGTGCAACGCGCTGCGCGTGGACCGTGAGCGCCGCACGGCATCGATCTCGCGCTCGGCGGCGGACACGCGGCTCGAGCGGCTCACCGCACGCGAGCGCGAGATACTGACGCTGCTCGCCGCCGGGCATCAGAACCGCGAGATTGCTGCGCAACTCTCGATCAGCCCGCGTACCGTCGAAGTCCACAAGGCACGCATCATGGAAAAGCTGCAGTGCCATTCGCTGGCCGAGCTGATCCGGATGAGTCGCGCGGCCGGCTGAAACTGCGACGCCGTTCACATTCTTTGGCATTCTCGAGCGGATGCCACGCGCATTCGGGCTGCGGTGCACGCGACCCGGTCCGGGCCCAACCTTACGGGCAGCACCTGATTTCACGGTCTAGGCACACACCTATGCTCTGCCGCAAACAACAGCGCACTGCGCTCCAACTGCAGCATGACCCCGGTGGAAACTGCCACGGCGGCAACACCTTCACCCGCACGGACGCGCGTGTCTCGCGTCGTACTCGTCGATGGCCAGCGGCTCTTTCGCGAAGGGCTGCGGGTCCTGCTCGCTTCCGAGGACGGATTTTGTGTCGTCGGCGAAGCGGTCCACAGCGGCGAGGTACTCGAGCTCATCGGCGCGGTGCAACCCGACGTCGTGATCACCGAGCTGCATCTCCCCGACGGATCGGCACTGCAGCTCATCGAGGAGATCCACGCGCGCTTCCCCACAGTTGTAATCCTGGTGCTCACTGCGGTTCGCGCTCGCGATGCGGCGATAGCAGTGCGCAAGGCGGGTGCGCTGGGCTATCTGCTGAAGGAATGTGGACGCAGTGAACTGCTCAGCGCACTACGCAGCGTCGTCGCCGGACACAGCTATCGTTCACGCCCGTCATCCGCGAGGACGCGGGTGCGTAGCGACTCGAGCGGCGCGAGCAACCGGGTCGCTGATCTCACCGAACGCCAGCGGCTGGTGCTGCGCGCAGTCGCACGCGGCCAGCCGGCACGCCAGATCGCGGCATCACTCGGCGTGAGCGTGCGGGCGGTGCACCGGCAGCGCGAGCGGCTGCGCAATACGCTGCAGCTCGACAGCACTGCAGCACTCGCGCGCTTTGCCTTGCGCGAGGGCCTGGCCGAGTAGTTCGCCTGCGAGGCGCTGACGCTCGCTTCGACGCTGCGGTGTGTGGTCCGCAGACTACCGAGATGTTAAGTCAATTCCCGGGCCGGCGACCGGCCCCTACCAAGTAACCCCACTCTCTCTACGGCTTTGACCTGCGCGGCGCTTCGGCGTCGTGCCATCGTCGCTTTCGCCGACAAACGGCAATTTAACGCGCACAACCAAAGAGCACGCACTGCAGGTCTGCGCATTGGCGCCACGGGTGCGGGCATTGGGAGCGGGGCAGAGGGAGCGCCGCGGGATGCGCTGGCAAGAGCGGAACTTGGACTACCTGCAGACAGAACCAAAAAGCGGGCGGCAGACGCCCCTCACTTCATGGGTGTTGACGGAGCTCCGCCGGCCGGCGGGGTTGGTTGGAGGCGTTATGCGTTACACACGTGGTTGGGTTGCCTTGGCACTGCTGAGCATCGTTGCCCTGCCGGCCATGGGGCAGTCGTTTCGCGTGCAGTGTCCCACGAGCACCATCACTCACCCGTCGGCGCCGAATGCGGAGCCCGCTTACCTGGGCCCGACGACATTCACGGCCGGGCCCAATGGCTACCTCGTGCCGACTCCGGCGACGGTGAATGGCGCCATCAAGTGCCAGCAGATCTCCGGCGGCGACGGCTACGCGACCATGGGCGATGGCACGCAGACGTACATGTTCTCGTTCGGGCCGCTTTCGGGTCTCACCGACATCGCCAACGGCCTACCGGGCACAGAGGTGCCGAGCGTCTTCAACGCGCTGCTCGCCCAGGGCAGCTCCCTGGCCCCCGGTGATCCCGCCACCTCGGGCCTGGGTACGCTGCTGGATGAGCACGGCAACCCCTACAACGGCGCCGTTGGACTCGCGCTGGACGTGCCGAACCTGGTGAGCATTTACGACATCAGTGTGACCGGTAGCACGGTGCTGGTCGTCGCCAACGCACCGCTCGGCGCCAAGGTAGGTGACATGGTCACCATCTCAGGCACCGGTACTCCCTACGACGGCACCTTCGCGGTGCTCGCGACCCCAGTGGTCAACCCGTTCTTCGCGGCAAACCAGGCATTCACCGTCACCAACGCGGCCGCCGCCGGGCAGGCAGAGATCACCGAGTCGCCGACCGCCACCGCTGCGATTGCCCCAACGCTCGATGGACACGTCGATCCGCGACCGATCCTCGATGTGGGCGTGATGAACGGCAACATCCCCGCGCCGCTGATGGCGATCGACGAGGATGACGAATACTTCCTGACGCTGACCAACGTCGGCATGATGATGCGGCCCGACCTGTTCGAGCAGCACACCGTTCACTTCCACGGCTACCCGAACGCGTCCGCATTCTACGACGGTGTACCGGATGCCTCGGTCGCCATCAACATCGGTGGCAGCTTCACCTATTACTACCTGGCCCCTGACGCCGGCACCTACTTCTGGCACTGCCACATCACACCGCCGGAGCACCTGCAGATGGGAATGGTGGGGCAACTGTACGTGCGGCCACGGCAGGACCGGGTGCGGGCCGGAAACAACCTGTATGCGGCGCGGGTGATTCAGAACAGCGATCTGCGCACGGCGTGCGTGTCCGCGAACGACATTCTGTGCAGCAACCCACTGCCGCCAGCCAACACCGTCACGCGCAACACGACTGGCAACTACGCCTACAACGATGGTGACGGCTCGACCTATTACGACGTGGAGTTCCCGCTGCAGATCCACGGCTTCGACCCGAACTTCCACTTCGTCGGCATGACCTTCAACCCGGAGGGCTTCTCCGATATGAAGGACAAGTACTTCCTGCTGAACGGGCGCAGCTATCCCGACACGCTGACCACGGGCCCGTTGCAGACGGTGTCTTCCGACGGCATCAATCACTTCTCGCAACCGTTACCGGCGGTCATCAACATCACCGCCGGTAAGCGCGCGCTGTTGCGCATCTCGGACCTGGACGTTACCGAATACCAGACGCTCGCGTCGCTCGGTATCCGCATGCAGGTGGTCGGCTACAACGCCAAGCTGCTGCGCGACCAGGCCGGCAACAACCTGTACTACACCACGAACTCGATCACCCTCGGTGGTGGCGAGTCGCTCGATGTGATCCTCGACACCTGCGCGGTGCGGCCGGTGGTGACCGGGACGACCCCGAACTACACGACCTGCACGACGCCGATGCCGAGTGGCACCTACTTTCTCTACACGCCGAACCTCGACCACCTGTCTAACGACGCCGAGAACTTCGGCGGCCTGATGACAGAGGTCCACGTCAATTAAGGGGCGGGCCATGAGCGCAACGCTGAAGAAGGCGACCTCGATGAATCATCGACTGCTTTGCATTGCCAGCGCAGCTGCGGCGTTGCTGGTGCTCGGTTCGGCGTACGCCGCCGCACCCGGTGTGAGGGGGACGACCTTCACTCTCACGGCGAGCCCGGCCTACATCAACCAGCCTGACGGGCAGATGATCTATTCCTGGGGCTACGCCTGCAGCGCGACCAACGGGCGGGCGGTGCCGACGGCCATCTCACCGCCCGCGACCGGAGTGTGTGGCGGGACGATGCAGGTCCCAGGTCCCACGATCATCGTCACCGAGAACGTGCCGTTCTCGGTGACCTTGACCAACAACCTGCCCGCCGCCGCCGGCAACACCTCGATCCTGTTTCCCGGCATCAACGCGAGCAGTGCTCCGACTGGCGGGGTGCGCGGCCTGCTGGCGCAGGAAGCCGCGCCGGGCACTTCGGTGACCTACCACCTCGTCGCCACGTCACCCGGCACACGCGCGTACTACAGCGGCACACAGGGTGACCTGCAGGTCGAGATGGGGTTGTATGGCGCTATCATCGTGCTGCCTTCGACGGTGACACCGACCGGCTGTACGGCTCTCAATGCCGTCCCGGCTCATTACGTGGCGCCGGGCAACACGCCCGAAGCGGACTTCCGTCTTGCCGCCTCCGCCTACGATCACTCGCGCAGCTGTTACGACCGCGAGTACCTGTTCCAGTTCTCCGAGATGGATCCCAACATTCACCAGCAGGCGCTGCTGCAGGTCACCGCACGGACCGGCTGCGTGGCGGGTGCCGCGGGCTGCAGCCTCAATGTCCCGACCGAGCCGTATCGCCCCTCCTACTTCATGATCAACGGCCGCTCGATGCCCGATGACATGGACTCGAACTACGCGCCCGCCTACCCGCACCAGCCCTACAACGGCAACCCGCACATGCATCCGGGCGAGCTGGTGCTGTTGCGCATCATCGGCCAGGGGCGCTGGCAGCATCCCTTCCACGAGCACGGCAATCACGTCCGCATCCTGGGGCGCGACGGCAACCTAATTCTGGCCTCGACTACGGCCGGAGAAGCGAATCTCGCGGGTCCGCTGCTGTTCACGACTACCACGACTCCCGGTCTGGCGATGGACGGCATCTTCCAGTGGACCGGGAAGGGCCTCAACTGGGACCCATACGGCCACAATCCGCACTCGACTTCGACTGATCCGCTGGTCAAGCTTCCCTGCACCCCGGACGCCAACGGCTATAACAACGTAACGACGGCACTCAATTATTACGAGTGGTGCCAGGACCACAACAAGCCGCTACAGGCCAATCCTTTCGGGGATGTGGCAGGTGGCGGGCCGGCGACGCTCCCGGACGCGAACATCTTCGCCAACGGCGCCTGGTACGGTGGCAGTCCGTACCTCGGCCCGAACGCAACAGTGCGCGCGACCGGCCCCACGGGCACCACACCACCCTCGGGCACGATCGCCAACTCGCCCACCAGTGAAGCGGGCTTTGCCTTCATGTGGCACTCGCATAACGAGCGCGAGATCACCACCAACAACATATTCCCCGGCGGGATGCTCATGATGATGCTCGTCGATTCCCGCGAGTTCCAGATCGACGAGTCGAACTAGGACGAGGAGCACGCACAAATGCGACACAACAAATTCAAGTCAGCCCTGATCAGCTCAGGACTGGCAGCTTCCGTTCTGCTGCTCGCGAGCGGTGCCTGCTACGCACAGTCGGTCAATCTGACGGCAAAGCTCACCACCGAGACTTTGCCGGACGGCTCGGCCCTGCCGATGTGGGGCTACAGCTGTAATGGCGCGGCGGGTGCTGCACCGGCGCCCACCTGCGCCGCGCTGAATCCGGCCGCGAACACGGGCCTCCCGGCAAATACCTCCAGCGCCACGATCTGGTCGCCGGTCGTTATCACCGTGCCCTACGTGGCCGCAGGCACGAATCTGACCATCAACCTGACCAACAGCCTGGCATTCAACGGCAACAACATTCCGACCTCGCTGGTCATCGTCGGCCAGCTGGGCGGCGGCCTGGGACCCGTCGGCGCGGGCTGCACCGGAGGCTCGACCTGTACGTTTAGCCCGGATCACAGCGGCGCGCAGTCGGTTGCGACCTGGCCGATCGTCAGCAGTACGGTGGCCACCGGGACACCCCCGGTGCAGGGCATGCGCACGCAATCGTTCGGCACCGAAGTCGCGGCTGGAACTACCACCGCTCTCACCTGGACGAACCTGAAACCCGGCACCTACCTGATCGAGTCCGGCACGCACCCCTCGATCCAGGGACCGATGGGACTCTACGGAATGCTGGTGGTCACCACCGCTCCGGTAGGTGCCACCGCAGGGACTGCCTATCCGGCAGCGGGCGCGACGCCTGCAGTGCTTTACAACACCGACGTCTCGGTGCTGATGAGCGAAATTGACCCGGTACAGAACCAGGCGGTCCAGGCCGCGGTCGGCACGGCGGGCTTCAGTGAGACCATGGTGTGGTCGGGCCAGCCCGGCGGCTGCGGCTTCCCGGGTTCGCCCACTTTCAACCAGTGCTATCCGCCGGCGGTCAACTACACACCGACATACTTCCTCATCAACGGCGTGGGCTTCGACAAGACGAGTGTCACCAACGCGAACAAGTCCTTGTTCGCAGCCACCACGGGCACGGCGGCCGCACCGGTCAGCGGGACTGCACTGGTTCGCCTGGTCAATGCCGGCCTGCGGATGCACGTGCCGTCGATCGTCGGATCTCAGACCGGCGCCGTGGTGGCCCCAGCCACCCAACCGCCGGCAGGTTTCTCGCTGATCGCCGAAGACGGTAATCCGCTGCCCGGAGTCCACCGGGTGCAGAGCGAAGTATTCATGGCCGCCGGCAAGACCTACGATGTGATGATCAATGTGCCGGCAGCGCCCGCGGCTGGCAACCCTCCGAATTCAGCACTTGCGCTGTTCGATCGCGAGTTGAGCCTTTCGGGCAACGCGACCGAGCACGATGCCGGCATGATCGCGTACCTCGGCATCAACGGCGCCGTCCTGCCGACCGGGGTAGGGGCCGCCGCTGCGGTCGCACGCGCCGACACTTACAATTCGGTCATCACCGGGCAGACGCTCGTCGTGTCGGATCCAGGCAAAGGCCTGATTGCCAACGACACCAACGTCTACGGCGTCCAAGTGATGGGCGTAGTCGCCGGTCTGACTCTGAACCCGAACGGAACGTTTACCTTCACCGGGGCTCCAGGCACTGTCTTCACATACTGCGCTAACGGCACGGTGGTCGGCGCAGTCTGCTCCTCCGGCATCACCGCACCCGTGACGCTGGGCGCAGCGCCGATCGAGGCCGGCGGCGGCATCACTATGGCGAACGCGGTCTACACGGCGACGACCGCGACCTCGCTGAGCATCAAGTCGCCCGGTATCCTGGCGAACGACAGGGACGCCGCGGGCTATCCGCTGACCGTGAGCGGTGCGACAGCAACGGTGCCGTTGAATATACCGGCGCTGGCCTGCAACACAGGGCCGGCGCGACGGGCGAGTGTGGATTCCAACGGCGGCTTCAATGTAGTGCTCACCGGCGCACCTCCGGCTGTGATTCCCGCGGCAGTCTGCACCTTCACGTACAGCGCAAAGAACTCGCAGGGGACAGTCAGCGGCGCCCCGGCGACCGTGACGGTGAATTTCCCGGCGACGACGCCGGGTCTCGCAGTGACGGTGCTGGACGGCACGGACAAGAAGACCGTCATCAGCGACTATCGCTGGATCATCGAGGAAGACCGAACCTTCTACGTGAACCCGATGTGCACGAGCAATCCGCCACCGGCGGGCTGCCCGAGCTCCGCCGCCGGCATCGTTCCGACGTTCGGCACCAACTTCCACACCAGCTACATGCCGGTGGTCGCTGCCGGTTGTACCGGGCATCTCTCGTGCGAAGGCGGCCAGACAGTGGTCCTCGCCGGCGGCGGGCATGCCGCGGCGGTGTGCGACATCGGTAACGGTGTTTGTCGGCAGGACACGAACGTAGTCGCCAGCCAGGGGTTCGCGCGAAGCTCGCCGAACCAGGTTCATCTCGATCCGACCAAGCGCTACTACATCACCGTTTTCCCTGGCGATGCCGCCAATCCCTTCGAGGGCGGCGCGGTCGGTCACGGAATGGGTGGCGCTCCGATAACCTGCACTCCTGCCGCCGGGACCGTGGCGTGCACCGCCCTCACCGGGACTTTCGGCGCCGTGACGGTGTACGCGGTGCAGACTCCGCTGCCGACCGCGAAGCTGTCGGTGTTCGTATTCGAGGATGACTTCCCGCTGAATGGCGAGCATGACGGCGGCGGCGGCATCGATGTGTTGTCGCCGATCGAGCCCGGCCTCGGCGGGTTCAACATCAAGCTGTTCGACGATGCCGGTGGCACCGGCGATGCGACCGGGCAGATGAGCTACGACATGTTCAACTACCCGCTGTCGAACAGCCTGGCGGGGACCATCGACCCGAATACCGGCCTGGACGCTTGCCCAATCTCGCCGCTGATCACTGACAACGTGCTGAACGGCGATGGCAGCCAGAAGGGCATCACGGGCGAGATCGTCACCTGCCCGAAATACGAAAGCGACAACGCAACGCTGTCCCCGATCGCAGGCCAGGCAGTGATCGCCAACCTGATGCCGGGACGGTATGGCGTCGTGGCGACGCCCGCGGCGGACCGGATTGCCCGAGGCGAAGAATGGCTGCAGACCAACACGCTCGATGGCGAGAAGGCCCACGATTCGTTCCTGCGCGTCGGCGAGCCCGGCTTCTTCCAGGAGTACGGCCCGTCCGGTTATCACGTGTCGATCGGCTTCGCAAATCCACAGATCATCAACGACCGCCTGAAGTACGTCTGTAACGGCACGGACGCCAACATCACCGGCACCGGCTGCGGCCCCGGCAGCCCCGGCAATACCCTCACGGGCCTGGTAACCACCGAGCGCATGAGCCGCACCCCCGATGAGCGGCTGTACAGCAGCGGCACCAACGACAGCTTCGCTTTTACTCAGTGCTACGTCAGCTTCGGAGATGCGGACGGCGAGGACTTCGCGTTCACCAAGTGCAACGCCGACGGTACTTTCTCGCTCTCAGGCCTGCCGAATGGCGACTGGAGAGTCACGGTATTCGACCAGTGGAACGACATGCTGGTCGATGGCCTGTCGACGCCTGTGCGTCTGAGCGGCGGCACCACCGATCTCGGCCAGATTGCCATGAACCAATGGCAGGCCAACATCTACACGAGCACGTTCTTCGACTCGAACGGCGATGGGGTGCGGCAGCAAGACGGCACGGAGCCCGGCCTGAGCCTCGTGGCCACCAACATCCGCTTCCGCGACGGCAGCTACTCGAACTTCAACAACACCGACCTCTCCGGCAACGCCGGCTTCAACGAGGTGTTCCCGCTGTTCAGCTGGTACGTGATCGAGACCGATACCACCCGCTACAAGAGCACCGGCACCCACGTGGTGTACGACGCCGGCGGCCCGGCCGACGGCACGCCATGTCTCGGTTCGGGCGGCCCCGCAGGCTCCCCGCCGTGCGGCAATTCCAACATCGCCGCCTTCATGGCCAACACCGCCGAGCAGGTGCCGTTGCCCGCCAATCTGCGCGTCCCGGGCGCCTGGTATTGCTCGACGGCGGACTGCCTCGACGCCCCAGCGCCGCTGGCGCCGGGGGGCGCGGGGGGATCGACCGGACGCGTCGACCCGCCGATCGTTCACCCCTATGGCTCCACATACGGCTGGCAAGGCTTCTCGGGGCAGAACTCTTTCATCGAGTTCGGCAAGACCCCTTACAAGCCCGGTGAGAATGGCGGCATCCACGGTGAGGTGATCTACGCCTCGACCCGCCCGTTCGATGATCCGACGCTGCTGATCCACACCAGCTGGACGCCGGATATTCCGGGCGTGACGATCAATCTCTACAAGGAGGGTACCGCACCGGACGGCAGCATCTCATTGACGCTGGTCGACACCACCAAGACCAGCAGCTGGGATGATTGGGCCCAGGGCTTCCGTACCGGCAACATTCCCAACATGAACTGCCCGGGCCAGGGTCGGGACACCGGTCCGGCCGCTGACCTGTTCTTCTTCTCGCTGCTCAACCAACCAAATTATCTCGACGTGTACAATCACGGCTGGGCCGGGGCGACGACCTTGCCCAACAACTCGCAGTTCAAGTGCTACGACGGCATGCACAACTGGAACCAGCTGCAGCCGGCGCCGTACGACGGCATGTACCAGTTCCCGAGCATTACTGCGATTGATCCGCTCAGTGGCACGCCCACGCGCAGCAATTGCACCGCGTGCGTACCGAACCCCGACACCACGGATCCGTTCCGGTTCGGTACCCCGATGCTGCCGCCGGGCAAGTACGTGGTCGAAGTGGTGGTGCCACCCGGCTACGAGCTCGTCAAGGAGGAAGACAAGAACATCCTGATCGGCGATGTCTACATCGCGCCAGCGACCACACAGTTCGGCCCGCTCGCCAGCATCTTCATCCTGCCCGATCAAGCCGAAATCAGCGCACTCTACAACGCCAACAATGCGCAGAATTCCACACAGACCCTCGGCCGCACGATCCTGCCGAACAGCGAGGGCGACACGGGCAGTGTCGAGACCTTCTGGCCGTGCGTCGGACAGATGCGCATCGTCCCCGACTACATCAGCCTGTTCCCGAACTCGCACGAGGTTTCGCCATTTGCCGGAGCGTTGCGGCCGCTGTGCGACCGCAAGGAAGTGACGGTGCAGGACCAGGCGGGTGCGCTCGCGAAGTTCTGGCTGTTCAGCTCGGCGCACATTGCCGCCCACTACACCGGTGTGATTACCGACGACTTCACCTCCGAGTTCGACCCGTTCTCACCGCAGTTCGGCGAGAAATTCTCGCCCGCCGATCTGCCGATCTCCATCAAGGACTGGACCGGGACCGAGATCGCGCGCACCTACGCCGATCACTGGGGTTCCTACAACGGCCTGACCTACTCGACCTGGGAGGTCAATCCGCCGAACCCCACCGGCTACGCGCCGACCATGATGGTTACCTGCATGAACGACCCGGGAACCGGGCCGACGCCCGATCCGTTGTACAACCCGGCGTACAGCGATTTCTGCTACGAAATCCCGTTCATGCCCGGCCAGACGCAGTATATGGACACGCCGGTCGTTCCAACCTCGGCTTACGCCGGGGCGGGATACAACAATCCCGATTGCAGCTACCCGGATCAGACTCCGGCCATCAAGGAGGTTGACGGCACCGGAGTTGGTCCGTGGCTGGCCGCAACTGGTGGCACGCTGACGATCACGGCCCTCGGTGATGTGCCGGTCAACAACTATGGTTATGTCGGACCCTCCGCCGGCGCTGCCCAGGCAGCAGGGGGGTACAACCAGAAGACCGTGACTCGGCACTACGGTTTCGGTGGCACCACCGGGAAGCTGACGATCGGTGGGGTAGACATGACGGCAAACGTCACCGGCTGGAACGATACGACGATTACCGTATCGGTTCCCGCCGCCACGGTCGCGCCGACTTCCGGTGTGCCGAACTGCGCGATTCAGCAGCGCCTCGAGTTCGGCGGGCCGGCTGTCGCCAGTCCTGCGAAGTGCGGGCAGCTGGTGATCACCCGTGCGGACAACGGCCAGCAGTCGGTCGATACCGTCACGGTGACGATCGGCGGCAAGACACCGACTCCGGTGGCCGCCGGCGCCAGCGTTCAGGCGGCGATCGACGCCGCCCAACCGGGCGATATGCTGATGATCCAGCCGGGCGTGCACAACGAGATGTTGGTGATGTGGAAGCCGGTGCGCCTCCAGGGCGTCGGCGCAGCATCCAGCATCCTCAATGCCAACACGCATCCGGCCGGCAAGATCCAGGACTGGCGCGTGCGAATCAATTGCCTCTTCGGCCTGGCGACCAATGGCTCGCCGATGGCTCATGGCAATGCGTTCGACTCCGACGGCACGGGTGTTGTCTGCCCGGCCGCGCAGAATGCGGCGGTCGACCGGCTGCCGCTGGAAGCGACCGTCGGCTGGGATGCGAGCCTGAACGGCAACCTGGCCGAGCTGCTGCAGGAGCCCTCGCTCATGGGGGCCCTCGAGGGCGCCGGCATCACGGTTCTCGCCAAGGGTGTCGATTTCCATGGTGCTGACCAGTACGACGTGACGCTGCTGGCCGGCTTCCCCGTAGGCACGACGCTACTGACGGCGGCGACCTGCGGCACCAACACCGCCGCAACCCACACGACTTACAAGAGCGCTTTCTGGTGCGACCCCTCGAGCATCGACGGACTGGGGCTCACCAACAGCTCGCAGGGCGGCGGCGCTATCTTCGTGCACGGCTGGGGTCATAACATCCAGATCGCCAACAACCGCATCTACAACAATTCGGGCACGCTGTCCGGCGGCATCAACGTCGGCCAGGGCGAATTCCCGCCCGGTTACATCCAGGGCTCGGCGACCAATGCGCCTCCCGGCTCCTGCCAGGCCAGTTCCGCGGGTGTCGGTGGCATGCAGCCGTACTGCCATGACCTGAACGTGAACATCCACAATAACCTGATCAGCTCCAACTCCTCGACCGGTGATGAGCTCTTCTCCGCGACTCCGGCTGGAGCAGGCGGAGCCACGATCTGCACCGGCTCCGACTTCTACAAGTTCAACTACAACTGGGTGTGCGGCAACCTGAGCACCGGTGACGGTGGCGGTGTCGGCCATGTCGGCTACAGCTACAACGGCGACATCGAGCACAACTGGATCATCTTCAACCAGAGTACCAACCCGACCATTCCGGCCAACGGCGGTGGCCTGCTGGTCATGGGCGCACCCGATGCCGATCCGACCTGTGGCGCTACGACCGACCAGGACTGCATACCGGCGCCGAGCTCGATCACCCCGAGCGATGGCACCGGCCCGGGGCTGGTGATCAACGGCAACCTGATTCTCGGCAATTCGGCCGAGAGTGGCAGTGGTGGTGGGGTCATGTTCCAGCAAGTGAACGGCACGGACGTCCTTGCCTGGCCGACCACCCCGAGCAAGTGGAACTCGGTCAGCTTTACCAACAACATCGTCGCCAACAACGTGGCCGGCTGGGACGGCGCGGGCATCTCGCTGCTGGATTCGCTGGAGGTGAACATCGTGAACAATACGGTGATATCCAACGACACCACAGCGTCCTCCGGCGTGCTGTTCAACACACTGGGGGCTCCGCGGGCGAGCTCGGGAGGGCCGACCTGCTCAGTCAACTGCGGCACGCAGTCCGCGATTCAGCCCGCGGGCCTCGTGAGCGTGCAGAACAGCGCGGTCTTTACCCAGAACCTGCCTGCGAACGTCACCTGTCCGACGGGGCATTATTCGTCCGCGTCGGCGAGCAACGGGAACTGCCGTGCGTGGTCGGTACCGCTGCTCTTCAATGACGTCTTCTATCAGAACCGGACGTTCCACATCTCCGTGGGCGCGCTCGGAGGTGGCAGCCTGAACCAGCAGAACGTGGTTGCCCTGCTGCCTACCGTGAACCAGACATCGACCGGGCAGTGTGCACCGGCGTACCCGGCCGCTGGGTACTGGGATATCGGCGCGCGCGGTGATACCGGTCCCGGGAACCACAACTCCGGGATCACCTTGCCGATCACGTACTCAGACACGACAACGGCGTCCGCGGGTACGGGTAACATCGCGAGTAACCCGAGCGTCACCCAACAGTACTGCAACGGCTCGCGCATTCCGCCGGAATATGCACTGGTCTGTCCGCCAGGAACGGGTTGCTCGGCAATGGGCTACCAGGTGCCTCCCGGCATCTCCGATGCCACGGTGCCGAACCCGATCTTCAATCTGACGCCGGCTGCGACGGTCGACGAGGGCAACAACTGGATCAACCTCGCCTGGGGTCCGCTGTCGCTGACCAATCCGACGGTTAAGGGAGCTGATGGCAACTTTGGCGGCGGTCCCATGCTCGGCGGCTACTCGAGCTATACGACGGCGACTCCGCCGATCCTCAACGTCGGTACCGCTAACGCGAGCGGCGTCGCGGCACCCAACAGCGACTTCTTCGGCAACGTGCGGCCGCAAGGCGCTGGGTACGACATGGGAGCGGTGGAGCTCGCCGGGGCGATCGTGGCATCCGCCAGCGTCTCCCCGACCTCGCTGGCCTTCCCGGTGACACGCACCGGGACGAACAGTGCGAACCAGACGCTCACGCTGACCAACACCGGGGCTGCGGCGTTGACAGGCATCACCGTGACGGTGACCGCTCCGTACGCCCGGAACGGCGGTACCTGCGGCGCCGGCCTGGCGATTGGGGCCAACTGCACCATCCTGGTCAGGTTCTCCCCGACTGCGAGCGGCACTTTCAACAGCGGAATGGTGACGATCACCTCGAACGCCACGGTGACCGGCTCGCCGGTGGCGCTGACCGGTACAGCAGTCTCGCGGGTGGCCGCGACGCCGGCACCACGTCTCACACTCACGTACCCGGCGGGGACCTTGTATCCGGCTAACACCCTGCAGGGCGTCGTGACGCTCACCAACGCGGCTCCGGCCGGCAGTGCGAGTGTTACGGTCACCGGGGTCACGGTGCCCGCGCCTGGGGTGGGGTTCAATGGGAGCCTGACGACGCGGTACTTCAGCATCGTCTCCACTACCTGCACGGGCGCGGGCGCGGTGCTGGCCCCGGGCGCCAATTGCACGGTGACAGTGAGGCTCAATGCGGTTGCCGGAACGGGCACGATCAACACGAGCCTGACGTACACCGACAACACCGGCCTTGGTGCACAAGTGGAGCCGCTGCGGGGGATCGCCAACTAAGGGCAATCCCGTAGGGTTATTGACTGACGCCGCCGCCCGCGGACTTCGCGGGCGGCGCTTTCTTTACGAAGACAGTGCCTGGTTCACAGCTTGAAACTCGTACCAACGAGATAATCACACCGCAGGGTGTGTTTATGAAAATAACAATTCAAACAAAGGAGCTCGTCTATGAGGTTTCACGCGGTTCTCGGGTGCTTGGTAGTCGCTTTTCTGCCGCAGCTCGTGCTGGCGGCAAATCCCCCCGGACAGCTGGGGGCGCTACAGGCGGTTTATGACTTTTGCTCCAAGGTAGACCCATCGCAGCGCAGGGACTTTGAAAAGCAGGCTGAAGCGCTGGTCAAGGGACTCTCGCCGGCAAAGATCGCAGCTTTGGAAAAGAACACGGAGTACAAGCGGGGATATCACATGCTGCAGACCATCCTCCCGGACCTGAAGGGCAACGATGCGGTCGTTGCCTGTCAGGCGATTTCAGGCGCTCACTCGCAGCGCGAGCCGGAAGAGGGCCCGCACGGTCACGAGCGCGCGCCCGGCCACGGACAAGAGCGCTGATGAGGCCGATGCCCGGAATCCTGTTCGTCAGCGCGTGCCTCGCGCTCGTTATCGGTACGACCAGCGGCACGAACACTGTGGCCGGCGCGCAGCACGCACGCTGTCAGGCCACGGAATCCTCCGCGCACGGAAACACACATCCCTCCGACGCGGCGGCGCCGGCAGCCGCTGCACCAGGGTCCGCAGGTGGACAGCAGCCCGCGCAAGCCACGCATTCTGCGAAAGTCAGCCCGTACCGTCCGGATCGCTTCGCGGGGCGTGCCGGCAACTATTACCGCATGGTCTGGGGCGTCGATTCCCTCGCGGTGAAATGGGGGGAGTCGGGAGAAGTCATTCGCTTCACCTACCGCGTGCTCGATGCGGAAAAGGCCAAGGCGTTGAATGACAAGAAGAACGAGCCCTCGCTCATCGATCCGAAGGCCGGGGTGAAACTCGTGGTGCCGTCCCTGGAAAACGTGGGCCAACTACGGCAGAGCGTGATTCCGGAGAATGGCAAGTCGTACTGGATGGTGTTTTCCAACAAGGGCAGGCCGGTCAAGCGCGGTGACCACGTCGCCGTCGTGATCGGCGCGTTCCATGCGGATGGATTAGTCGTCGACTAGTGCGGGCCGTTGGTACGCCCTGGGGCGGGGCTCGCAAAACAAAGAATAGAGAGCAATTCATGTCAACAGCCCAAGCGTTTTTATCTGCACGTGCCGCAACGGCCGTGCTCATGGGTTTATTGAGCGCGGCACTGGTTGATCAGGGGTTGGCAGCGACCGACAGCACCGCCTCCGCCGGCGGCCTGAGCGCCGCCCAGATCGTGGAGAAACACGTCGCGGCCCGCGGCGGTCTCACGGGCTGGCGCGCGGTACAGACGCTCGCGATAACCGGCAAGCTCGATGCCGGCAATGGCGATTCACTGGCGCGAAGCAGGAGCCTGGCGTTGCAAGGGGTCGGCGCGAGCGTGAAGCGAGCGGAGCGCGCTGCGGCCCAGGCCGCGGTGGACCCGAAGAAGGGAGCGCAAGTACAGCTACCCTTCAGGCTCGAGATGAAGCGGCCGCGCAAATCGCGTCTCGAAGTTGATTTTGCCGGCAAGACGGCCGTGCAGGTATACGACGGCGAGAACGGCTGGAAAGTGCGGCCGTTCCTCAATCGCGATGAGGTCGAGCCGTTCACGGCGGACGAGGCGGCCTCCGAGGCGGCAAAACCCGATCTGGACGGGCCATTGGTGGACTACGCCGCCAAGGGCACCCAGGTCGCACTCGAAGCGACCGAGCCGGTGGACGGACACAAGGCCTACAAGCTCAAACTGACCATGAAAAATGGCGACGTGCGGCACGTCTGGATCGACGCGCAGAGTTTTCTCGACGTCAAGGTGGAGGGAAGCCCGCATCGCATGGACGGCAAGATGCGCACTGTGTGGGTGTACCAGCGCGACTTCAGATCCGTGCAGGGTCTGATGGTGCCGTACTTATACGAAACGGCGGTCGAGGGCGTCCAGCAGCGCCACCGTATGGTCGTGGAGTCGGTCAAGGTGAATCCTGCACTGGATGCAGCGCGCTTCGTCAAGCCGCAAGTGCTGGTCGCCGCCACGCCGCCCGCGGCGGGAACCGCCGCTCCCTCTCCGGAGAAGAAGCCGTAACCATGACGGCGCGTACTCCGCGCGTCTTTTTCGGCATATTGGTATGTGCCTGCGCGCTCGTTGCGCTGGCGCACGCAGCGAGCGTTACGCGCGCTACAGTGAGCTACGAAGCACCTGCAGTGATGCTGGTGCGTGCGGATGGTAAGCACGTGTCGCTGCCGCGCGAGCTGGATGACGGCCGGCCCGTACTGCTGAACTTCGTCTTTACCACCTGCTCTTCGACCTGCCCGCTCACCAGCCGGACGCTGGAAGAGTTTCAGCGCAAGCTCGGATCCGACGCAGGCCGGGTTCACCTCATGTCGATCTCCATTGACCCGGAGCAGGATACGCCGGCGCGCCTGAGCGAATATGCGCGTAAGTTTCATGCCGGGCCCGAGTGGCAGTATTACACCGGCTCCCTGGCTGCGAGTGTCGCTACTCAGCGCGCCTTCGATGTGTACCGGGGCAACAAGATGAGTCACAGTCCCGTGACGCTGCTGCGCTCGGCTCCCGGCAAGCCCTGGCTGCGGATCGAGGGCTTCATCACCCCCGATGAGCTGCTGGACGATTACCAGAAGCTGCTTGCTTCCCCCTAGGAAGTCACGCCCCGGCTCGCGCCGGCAATTGAGCGCTACACGCGCCGCGGCTGCGGCGCTGCTCGTCCTGTCGGGCCTGCCGGCAGCCGTGACGGTGGGTGGAGAACGCGCGCAGCCACCTGCGGGTGAAATTCTCTACCGGCGGGGGCGCACGCCCTCTGGTGAACCGGTGTCGGCCACCCGCGAAGGGGGGGCAGTACTCAGCGGCGCGGACGCGGCGTGTGCCAACTGCCATCGCCGCAGCGGCCTGGGATCCATCGAAGGCTTACTTGCCATTCCCCCAATAGCGGGGCCGTATCTTTTCATCGCGCGCGGCAAGAGCCTGGAAGAGCAGGGGGCACCATTCGTCGACACCGAGCGCATCAATCACGAGGCTTACAACGAGGAGAGCCTGGCACGCGCGATCCGCGAGGGCATCGGCTCAAACGGCAAGCCGCTCAACTATCTGATGCCGCGCTACGTGCTCGATGACAGCACCATGGCGGAGCTCATCAGCTACCTGAAGGGGCTGAAGGTCGCTCCGGCTCCGGGGGTGACTGCCCGCGAACTGCACTTCGCGACCATCATCACCCCCGATGCCGATCCGGTGAAACGCCGCGGCATGCTGGACGTGATGAACCAGTATTTCATCGACAAGAACAACGCGGTCGCGCGCACCAAGGCTCCGACCCTGTATTCATCGCACGCCATGATGTTCCGCGTCGAACGGCGCTGGGTGCTGCACGTATGGGAGCTTACCGGCGCCCCGGCAACCTGGGAGGAGCAGCTGCGCCAACACCTGACTGCCGAGCCGGTCTTCGCGGTGATCTCCGGGCTTGGCGGCAGCACCTGGGGCCCGGTGCAGAAATTCTGCGAGGAGCAAGCTCTGCCATGTCTGTTCCCGAACGTCGAGGCGCCGGGCGGACAGGACTCTGACTTCTACTCGGTGTACTTCTCGCGCGGCGTGCTGCTCGAAGCTCAGCTGATCGCCCGGCAACTGGACGATGCAGACGGAATGGAGCCGCCGCGGCGCATCGTACAGGTCTTCCGCGCAGGCGATGTGGGCGAAACGGCCGCCAGGGCCCTGCAAAGCGCCCTGGATCCTTCCGGCCCACCGGTCGTGAATCGCATGCTCAAACGGCATGGCACGCCGGCGGAACTACTTGCGACGCTGCAGGATGTGCAGTCCCGCGATGCACTGGTGCTTTGGCTGCGGCCCGCGGATCTCAACGGGCTGAGCCACGCGCCCGCACCGGTATACCCGGTGTGGATCTCCGGTGAGATGGCAGGGCTCGAGCAGGCACCGCTCCCTTCGGGCTGGCGCACCGCGACGCGCATGGCATATCCAGTCGATCTCCCCGGCCACCGGGTCGTGCGCGTCGACTATGCCCTCAGCTGGTTTCGCATCCGCAAGATCCCGGTGGTAGAGCCACGGGTGCAGGTCGACACCTATCTCGCCTGTGGACTCGTGTCCGAGACGTTGAACCACATGGTGGATGCTTTCGTGCGCGAATACCTCGTCGAGCGGATTGAGATGGCACTCGATCACCGCGTACTGACCGGCTATTACCCGCACCTGAGCCTCGCTCCGGGCCAGCGCTTCGCTTCCAAGGGCGGTTATGTGGTGCGCTTCACCGAGCCTCAGGGACCGCACATCGCTGCGCTCGGCGATTGGATGACTCCGTAGCGCGGCTGCTTGGAGCTAGCGAAACTCCGCATCGCGCCCGCTCGACGGACAATCGCCGATTCGTGCCGCCTCGATTCTCTGACGAGAGACGTGCTCCCTCGCGCGCATCTCGCTCAGGTGCGTGTAGCCGACCGCGCCGCGGACGATCAACACCGCACGAAAACTCGTTGGGCCGAGCGGTGTCACGCAAGTCCAGTTCGAGATGTACCGACCTCGTCGATGGGCTAGCGGCGCGAACCGGCAGCTGCTTTTCTCGAGGTCCGCCATTTTCCTGCGGATCTCCGTGCTGGGATCGGCGCACTTCCGCAGCATTGAGAACTGGGGGCCGGGCGAATCGTCCTTCGTCACGGTCCGGCGGAACTCCCACAAACCTGGCTCAAAGAAAGGCAGCTCGATTGGTGCGGCCGGTGTCAGGGTGGGATGGTGATGCGTGGTTTGCGGGGGCTCGGTGCTGGCATCAGCCGGCCGTCCGAGGGGGCACAGCAGACAGCAGCTCACCGTCGTCAGTGTGCCGAAGAGAGCGCTCCGAAGCGGCATGAGCTACTCCCATTGGTCGGAAAGGCGTGGAGTATTACGCGAGTCGTAGCGCAACACCACGGAATTGTGCCGGGGACAGATCGCTCAGCGAACTAGAAGCGCCCCGAGCGGCAACCGGGGCGCAGCAGCACGACCGGGTAACGCTCCGCGGCGCGCCTGGAGCTCAGCGGTTGAAGCTGATGCGATACGACAGGCTCACGTAGTAGTTGGTCGTATTCTGGGTCTGCACGAACTGCCCGTTCTGGAGCTGCAGGAAGGCCTCGCGGCTGCCGAGCTGCGCTCCGGTCTCGAGCTGCACCAGGATGTTACCGTGCTGGTAGTCGAGCAGAGCCGAGGGAATGTAGCTCGTCTCACTGCCGCCGTCGCTCAGATGACTCAGACGTTCGACGGTGAAGCGCGGAGCGAGCCGCCAGGAGCCGCCCAGCGGAAAACGCAGCGTGATACTGGCGGAGTCGATGTTGCCGATCTCCGTGTCGCCGTGCTGCAGCGTCAACACGTTGAAATCGCCCTCGCGCCAGAGATTGGATGCATAGATCTGCAGCTGGTAGTTGGGAAGGAGTCCTGTGGCCGGCTGCGCGGGGACCCCGCCCGACGCGGGCGTCTCGCCGGTCTTGCTGGCCGATGCGATGGCCGTGAACTGGAAGCGCTGGCCGAGGGGGCGCGTCGCCGTGAAGCTGTAGTAGGAGCTCAGCGCAGTGCGATCACGCGCCAGCTGGTAGATCTCCTGATCGGTGAACACCTGCTGCATCTGGTAGAGATCGCTGAACGGCTGCCC
>Ga0306920_100002674_pt1 | contig 22528 bp, 14 predicted proteins | sample flu12Cox44000170_FD_204666 | JGI IMG/M metagenome (GOLD analysis project Ga0306920, IMG submission 204666) | Lab enrichment of tropical soil microbial communities from Luquillo Experimental Forest, Puerto Rico - flux4day.12C.oxic.44.000.170 (v2)... | ecosystem: Environmental > Terrestrial >...
GGGCGTGCTGGCGAACAGGCGCAGCTGGCCGCGGTGTGGAGCGCGGCGTCGGCTGGGCGCGCTCAGCTGGCGCTGGTCACCGGCGAGGCGGGGGTCGGCAAAACACGGCTGGTGGAGGAGCTGCACGCGCACGGCGGCGCGGTGACGGTGGAGGCACGCGCCTACCCGGCGGAGGGCCCGGCGGCGTACGGAATCGCAACGGCATGGCTCCGCTCCCAGCCCGTCAGTGCGCGCCTGTCCCGCCTGGACCGGCCTCACCTGACCGAGCTCGCGCGGCTGCTGCCCGAGCTCGCCGCACGGGTACCGCCGCCCGAGCCGCTGCCCGAAACAGAGTTGCGGCCGCGGCTGTTCGGCGCGATCACCCGCGCGGTACTGGCCGCAGGTGCACCGCTGCTGCTGGTGGTCGACGACGCGCATTGGGCCGACCGGCAGTCGCTGCGCGTCATCCACTACCTGCTGCGCGCCGGGTCGTCAGCGCGGCTGCTGGTGGTCGCCACCGCCCGGCGCGAGGAACTCGACGAGGGCCACCCGCTGACTGGCCTGACCACGGCCCTGCAGGCGCACGGGCGCTTCACCGAAATCAAGCTGGGCCGGCTGGGCCGGGAAGACACCGGGCTGCTCGCCGAGCGCATCAGAGGAACGCCGCTGGATACGGCGGAGCTCAGCCGCCTTTATGGCGACAGCGAGGGCAATCCGCTGTTCGTGGTCGAGGCGCTGCAGCCCGATGCGGCGGCGGCGCCGAAGGTGCAGGCGGTGATCACCGGCCGCCTGGCGCGGCTCTCGCCGCCGGCCGCGACCCTGGCCGGGATCGCCGCCGCGATCGGGCGTGCGTTCACCGCCGACGTGCTAGCGACCGCCGCCGGTCTAGCGGAACAGGTCTTCGTGGGTGCGCTGGACGAGTTGTGGCGCCGCGGAATCGTCCGCGCGCAGGGCCCCAGTGCGTACGACTTCAGCCACGGCAAGATCCGCGATGCGGCCTATGCCACCCTCAGCCCGCCGCGCAGGCGCCAGGCGCATCTGGCGATCGCGCGGGCGCTGGAGCAGACCGGGGGTGCCGCGGCAGCCGCCGTTGCACTGCACTTCGAGAACGCGGGCGCTACCGCGGAGGCCATCGGCTGGCACGAGCGGGCGGCTGAAGACGCCCAGTGGCTGCATGCTCATGCCGACGCGGTTCATGCGCTGGAGCGGGCGCTGGCGCTGTCCGGAGATCTGCCGCCGGGGCGGGAAACTGCCGAACTGCAGCTTCGGCTGCTCACCGCGCTGCCAGCGCCGCTGCTGGCGCTGGAGGGCTACGCGTCCGAGCGCATAGATCAGGTACATACCCGCGCCCTGCAGCTTGCCGCCCAGCTCGGCAGCGAACCGGAACCGCCGCTGGTCTGGTCGCTGGCCATGGCCGCGCTGGCGCGTGGCGACTGGGATGGGGGCCGCGGCTTCGGCGAGCGGCTGCGGGCCCGCGCCGAGCAGGACGATGACCAGGTCCTGTGGGTGGAAAGCGACTACATCCGGGGAATCGCCGCCTACTGGCCCGGCCGTCTGGCCGAGGCGCGCGGTCATTTCGAGGCGGCGATGGCGCGTTTCCAGCCGGCACGGCGGCGGGCGCATGTGCTGCGCTACGGGCAGGACCCGGAGCTGATCGTCCGTCTGCGCCTGGCCCATGCGATGTGGCTGCTGGGGCACGCCATCCAGGCCGACCGCCAGCGTGACCTCGCTCTTGCCGCGGCAGCGGAGTCCACCCACCCCTACAGCCGCGCGGTCGTCTCCGCGTGGGCCGCGATCCTCGCCATGGACCGGGGCGACGCTGCGGACATCGGCCGCCATGCCCAGGAACTGGGCCGATATGCGGCCGGCGACGCTCCCGCCCAGGTCGTGTGGGCGGCGCGGGCGTTCGCTGGCCATGTCGATCTCCTAGCGGGCCGGACCTCAGCCGGGCTCGCCCGGGTACGGGAGGTGCGCGACCAAGTAACGGGCGGCCGGGCACCCGCGCCCGGCGTGCCCGGCGTCGCCACCCGCTTGCTGCTCGAGGGCTACGCAATCGCAGGCGAGCCGAAGGCTGGCGTGGCGTTGGCCGACGAAGCGCTCGGCATGGGCCGTGGCACGGAGCTGTGGGAGGCCGAGATCAGGCGCCTGCGCGCGACCTTCCTCGCGGCGCTCGGCGCCCCGGCCGGGGAGGTCACGGCCGAACTCGCCCGGGCGCTGGCGGTTGCGCGGCGGCAGCAGGCACGAGCTTTCGAGGAGCGGATCCGGGAAACGCTCACGGAACGCTCCCTCAGCCACGGTGGTGCTCACCCATGACCGACCGAAGGGGGAGCGATGAGCACTACCGGTCTGGCGGATGCGCTCCGCGAGGGCTTCTCGGGCCAGGTGCTGGAGCCGGGGCAGCCCGGCTACGACGACTCGCGCCGGCTGTTCAACCCGATGATCGACCGCCGGCCGGCGGTGGTGGCCCGCTGCGCAACCACTCCCGATGTGGTAGCGGCCGTCAGCACCGCCCGTGACAGCGGGCTCATCGTGGCGGTCCGCTGCGGCGGCCACAGCTTCTCGGGGCTCAGCACCTGCGACGATGGCATGCAGATCGACTTGCGCGGCCTCAAGTCGATCACCGTAGACCCGCAGGCACGGACCGCCCGGGCCGGTGGCGGCGTGCTGTGGGGTGAATTCGACGCAGCCACCCAGCAGTACGGGCTCCACACGCCGGGCGGGCGCGTAACGACGACCGGTCTCGGTGGCTTCACCACCGGCGGCGGCTACGGGTGGACATCCTCCAAGTACGGCCTGGCCTGCGACAACCTGATCTCCGCCGAGGTCGTCCTCGCCGACGGCAGCGTTGTGCGGGCCAGCGAGGAGGAGCACACCGACCTGTTCTGGGGCATCCGCGGGGGTGGCGGCAACTTCGGCATCGTTACCGAGTTCGAGTTCCGCCTGCACCCGCTAGGCCCGATCGTGCAGGCCGGATTGACGATGTTCCCGATCGACCGGGCCCCGGACGTCATGCGGCGCTGGCGTGACTGGTCCGACGCCGCGCCCGACGAGGTGGCCACCGGCTGCGCGGTGGTGACTGCGCCGCCCGAGCCGTTCGTCCCGCCGGAACTGCGCGGCAAGCCGGTGTTCGGCATCATCGCCCTCTACGCTGGCGATCCCGAGGCGGGGGCGGGTGCGCTGCAGCCGGTCAAGGACCTCGCTCCCGCGGTCGACCACATCGGCCCGATGCCCTACACCGCCTTCCAGGCGGCCCTCGACCCGCTCGCGCCATATGGTGGCGGCCGTTTCTACGCCCGCGGGGAGTACCTGCCCGGACTCAGCGACGGCGCGATCGACACGTTCCTTGCCCACGCCCCCGGTCTGGCCGCGCGCAGCCACCCGCTGAGCCAGATGATCATCTTCCGGGTCGGGCAGGGCGTCGCGGCGGTACCCGACGAGGCAACCGCGTTCTCGCACCGGGACGCGAACTACCTCTTCCACCCGATCACCGTTTGGGCCGACCGCGCCGATGACGAGCAGATGACCGCGGCCGGCCGTGCCTTCGCGGCCGTCATGCGACCGTTCGGCACCGGGGCCTCCTACCTCAACTTCACGCATGAGGCAGATCGCGTCCGTGACGCCTACGGCGACGAAAAGTACACCCGTTTGGTGAAGCTCAAGGACATGTACGACCCGGCCAACCTGTTCCGGCTCAACCAGAACATCCGGCCCAGCCAGGCCGCGGCCGAGCCTGCGCTTGCGTAACAGGACAGGCGTCAGTCCCGCCGCGCCCGGATCAGCCAGGTTCCGGACTTGTAGACGACGCCGCTGGCGGTGATGTGACGGCCGATGGTGGCCCGCAGCGCGCTGAGCGCCTGGCCGTGCCGCTCCTCGTCGAGGCCCGCAAGCATCCAGCCCAAGAGCCCGAGCGCGAACATGTACGCGTCGTCGGCGTCGGCGCCGAACCACATCGGGGCCTGCAGTGGGCGGATCTCGATACCCGTGAACCCGGCGCCCGCCAGCAACTGGCGCACCCGGCCGGGGTCTGCCAGGGAGAACGGCCCAGGCGCTTGCGGCGAGGGTGCGGGCAGGTTGCGGCCGGCGGCGAGCGCAGCAGTGAGCTCGCCGACCCATTCGTTGACCGGCGGCGGCTGCCAGCTGAGCAGCGCCAGCCGGCCCCCGCTGCGCAGGGCGCGGGCGATGTTCGCGAACGCCGCGGGCGGGTCACCGAAAAACATCGCCCCCGTCCGCGAAATCACCACGTCGAACGAGCGCTCGGCGAAGGGGTAGATCTGCGCGTCCGCCTGCTCGAAACGTGTGTTGGGAATGTCCTCGGCCACGGCCAGCCGGCGCGCCACGGCGATCATCTCTGACGATAGATCCACCCCCAGCGTGCCGCCGGCCGGTGCCCGGCGGGCGGCGTCACGCGTGGTCTGCCCGGTGCCGCAGCCGATGTCGAGCACCTGCTCGCGGCGGCCGATCGCCGCCGCCGCCAGGAACGGGAGATGGTAGGCGGCGACCGAGCGGTCGAAGTGCTCGGCATGCGCCGCCCAGTACGCGCCCTCATCCCCGTCCCACGCCGTCGCCATCTCAGTGTTGGACGGGTCCACCCGCAGGCTGTCGGTGATGCGTGCCATCGCGCGCCTCCTATATGCTCCCTTTGGTAGTAACTAGATACTCCCTAAGGGAGCAATATGTCAACCTCTCCGCTGACCGCCACCTCCTACGCGGTGCTCGGCCTGCTGGCAACCAAACCGTGGAGCAGCTACGAGCTGACCCAGCAGATGGACCGCTCACTGGGGCGGGTCTGGCCCCGGGCGGTGAGCAAGCTGTATGAGGAGCCCAAGAAGCTCGTCGCCCACGGGCTGGCCCGCCCCTCCACCGAACGGAACGGGCGGCGCACCCGCACGGTGTACACGATCACCGCGGCCGGGCGGGCGGCGCTACGCGACTGGCTGGCTGCGCCGGCTGACGGTCCGGTGCTGGAGTTCGAGCAGCTGCTCAAGGTCTTCTTCGCCGACAGCGGCACCACGTCGTCGGCCCTGGCCACGCTGGCCGCCGCCCAGGACTGGGCGCGGGACCGCTGCCAGGAAAGCCTCGTGATCGGCGAGCGGTACGCGCAGGGGCGCGGCCCGTTCCCCGAGCGGCTGGCCGTGCTCCAGCTCACCAGCCGGTTCCTGACCGACTTCTACCTCCTGGTCGGCGACTGGGCCGCCTGGGCCACCGAGATCGTTGCCGGCTGGCCTGACGACCCCCGCCACGCCAGCCATGACCCCGCTGTGCTCACCGAAACCATCCGGCGGGCGACCGTAGGCAGCCAGCGCCAGCGGGGGCAGCGGCCCGCTGGCGCCGCAAGCGAGCACGCCACATGAGTCACTGGCTGCCCACAAATGCGTGGGCCCGGTTTCCGCGCGTGTCCGCGACGGACTGTCGGGTCTCCGCGAGACACTGACGTCATGAGCGACCCCACGACGAGTTTGCGAGACCGTACCAGCGTTCTCGCCGCGGCCCTGGCGCAGTGGGCAGAGCCGGCCACGGCACCCGATGAGGCAGCCATCCGGCGGGCGGCTGTCAATTTGATTGACGCAATAGACGGTCTGCTTCGTGACCTGTATCTGCTGCGCGGGAGCCTGGTCCAGCAGATCCGCCACACCGACGGCCGCGCACACCCGAGGGTTGCTTAACCGGCTATGCACAGAACCGGCTAGCAAAGGCGTCCCATCGAGGCCGTGCGGCTCACGAGCAGCCGCGCTCTGTTGCCTGGCTCGGCTGTTCACCCGGTGGCGCTGATCCGGTCCGCCGCGGCCGGCCGGCTTGCCCGCTGCTAGGTTGGAGCCGTGCCAGACCTGCCCTGGACAGCTCGCACCGAGATGGAACCGGGAACCGAGTACCTGGTCATGGCTTCGCACCTGCCGCTGAAGCGGATCACCGCCACGGTGAGCTTCTTCCGGGCAGTATCGGCGGTGCGGAAGCAGCTTGCTACCACGGACGGCCTGATCGGTTACACGCTGCGGGCCAAGCCGCTGTCCCGCGACTACTGGACCCTGTCGGTCTGGCAAGACGACGCCGCGCTCCGGCAGTTCATGCGCACCCGGCCGCATGTCCAGGTGATGACCTCACTCAGGCCAATCATGGGACCGACGAAGTTCGTCACCTGGAAGATCTCGGCAGCTGATGGGCGGCCCGGCATGACGGGTGCCCTCGAGCATCTCGCTGCTGGCTAGCCCTGTCTCCGCGGGACGTGCCTAACAGGCCGGCGCACCACCGGCACCCGGCACCATCGAAATCCGGGCCGGCGAGCACACCATCACCGCCGCCGATCTTTGCCCGCCGACCTCAGCGAAGCCCTCGGCCCCCTCCTCCACCATCCGGAGCGCCCCAAAATAGGCAAACTCAGGGCCTTTCAGGTCCAACCGGCCGAAACCTCTTCTTCACGTAACCCGGTGTTGCTGTTCACCTGGTTCTGCCACCGTTAGGCCCGCGTCGGCCGGGCACCCGCCCGGCTCGCGAGGCCACGCAGCCTCCAGCAGGGAGGCGCAGGGCGAATCAGGGAGGGTTCATGCGCGTAGTCTCAAAGATCGCCGTGGTGGTAGCCACCGCTGCGATCACCATTGGTGCCGGGATCGGGCCGGCCCTGGCCGACCCGCCATCTGGCACGTTGCCAAAACTGACCGATGTCGTCGGAGTCGGCTCCGACACCACCCAGCTCGTGATGGATGCCATCGCCAAGCACTATGACGGCACCAGCCCGGCGCACAAGCTGTACAGCTGGGACGCCGTCAATCCGTCCACCGGCGCTACCGGCGACACCATCGTCACCAAGGGCAGCAGCAGCAGCGACACGACGTGCTCGATGGCTCGGCCCAACGGCTCGAGCGCGGGCATTAAGGCTCTGGCCGCGACGATCAAGGATGGCGCGAGCCCGTGTATCGACTTCGCGCGCGCCTCGCGCGGCACCCAGACCGGCGACCCCACAGGCCTGCTGTGGGTGGGCTGGGGCAAGGACGCCGTGTCGTGGACCACGCCCAAGAGCGGCAGCGGCAAGCCCACCACGCTGACCGTCGCTCAGCTGACCGCCATCTACACCTGCACGTCCACCACCTGGAAGCAGGTCGGTGGCACTAGCACCGCGACGATCGTGCCGGTCCTGCCGCAGACCAGCTCGGGCACCCGAGCGTTCTTCCTCAAGCAGATCGGCGTCACCACGCCCGGCAGCTGTGTGGTCAACGGCTCGATCAACATTACCGGCGACACGCACAACCCGGTCCCGATCGAGGAGAACACCGGCGTCAGCGTGAGCGACTCCGGCGGCCCCCTGACCGGCAACCAGTTCGAGTTCACCAACAACCCGAACGCGATCTTCCCGTACTCGGTCGCCGTCTGGATCGGCCAGACGCCCAAGCCCCACGGTGGCGGTCACGCCACCAGCAGTTCGGCCCCAGGTGTGCTGAACCAGCCGCAGAAGGTCAGCGGCGTCTCGCCGGTCTCGACCCACTCCACGACTATCGACACGCTCAACACCAAGTTCACCTCCACCCTCACCCGGGTGGTGTGGAACGTGGTGCCGAACGCTGGGACCACGACGGCCCCCAAGATCCCGGCCAGCCTGCTCCCGTTCTTCGGTCCCAAGGGCGCGGTCTGCTCGGACACGGCCGACCAAAAGAGCTACGGATTCCTGCCCCTGTCCGGCTCGCTTTGCGGCACCTTGTTCCAGGCCTCGTGATCGCAAGCTGACCGGGGGCCTGGCCCGCGGCATCAGCTGACGATCTACCGCTGCCGGCGCGGGTACTGCCCGCGCCGGCAGCGCTGCCCGCACCTCTTACGCAATCCCCCCCAACCCGTATCAGCGGTGCACAGGGCGGGTGCGGGAAGCGGATCGGCGCGGCCGTGCACCTTCCCGGGTACAGGCCGGTCAGCAGGCACAAACCCTTTCGAGCACCACATGCGGCATGTGATCAGGCGGCCACAGCGGGCAGCCGCCGTTCCCGGTCAGCCAAGCCAGCACCGGCTTGTTCCCTGTTAGACACCTGCTGGACACCTAGACGCACTGCCGCCGGGATACCGTGGTCCGTCGCCACGCGCTTCTTGCGATCGTGCTGCGGGGGGAGAAAGCGAAACTCCGGTGGGGCCAGAGTAGGGAGACTGAGGATGCGTGAGGCGCGGAACCGGCGCGGCCGTGGCCGCGTCCGGGTGCTGCGGCTGGCAGCAACCGTGGCCATCCTGGCGGTACCGGCCGTGGCGGGCCTGCAACCGGCGGGCGCGGCCGTTTCCGGACCGCAGGCGCAGCTGGCATCTGGCCCGACCGATCACACCACCTGCAAGACCGCCGCCACCGGCTCGGTCACCTGCACAAATACATACAGCGGCAACCATGCCTACGATCCGGCGACCGGCAACCCAGTAACCCAGCCGCCGGCCGTCACGGTGACCCCGACCGCCCACCTGACCAACCAGGTTGTCCATGTCTCGTGGGTCAACTTCACCCCGACCTATACGCCCGACGGCAGCGCCCCCGAGCCGGTGAACGACCCTTCGGGCGGTACCACGGGGAGTCACCTCTACCACGTCGCCATTTACGAGTGCGCCGGAACCAACCCGCAGTCCGAAGTGGGCAACGGCATCAGCCTGCAGTCGAAAGACTGCTATGACCTCTCGAACCTCACCCAGGTGAACACGACGGCGGGTCCTGCCAACGGCGTCATCACGTACACCCAGCCGAATGGCACCGGCCAAGCCGACGTGCTCGTGGAAGCCGGCCCGGAGAACACCTTCCTCCACTGCAATGTGAAGAGCCCCTGCTCGCTCGCCGTGGTACCCAACTGGGGCGGGTCCCCGGGAACCGTTGGCAGCGGCGTTCCGAAGAACTGCGCGGATCACGAGTTCGACTCCAGCGTCGCCCCTGGCCCATTCGGCAGTGACTACTACGTAGGGACACCGTGCTCCTGGGCGGACCGGATCGTGATCCCGCTGTCGTTCACGCCGACGCCGGCCAACTGCCCGTCGAGAACACCGGCGTTTCAGGCGGACGGCTCGCCGATGCTGGAGGCAGCGATGAGCCAATGGGCGGCCGGCCTGTGCACTGGCACGTCCGGGCTGTCGTTCGGGTCCACCTCCGAAAGCGAGTACCTTGCCAGGCAGTTCTTCCTCAACGGCAGCGGCGCGCTGACCGCGGGCGTGGACATGGCGCTGGTGACCCAGCCCGCCACTGCCACGAACTCGAACGGCGCGAACCTTTCCGCCCGTCAATTCACCTACGCGCCGCTGGCCAACTCGGCCATGGCGTTCGCCTACTACATAGACGACCCGAAGACGAACGGGCCGTTCACTAACCTGAAGCTGAACGCGCAACTGGCCGCGAAGCTGCTGACCCAGTCGTACTCGCTGGCCTATGACTGCACCGTCAAACCGGGCCCCCCGCAAAGCCCGCCGCCCGCGCCCAGCAGCACCTGCGATCCCGCCGTCGCAAAGAACACGCGCACGATCTTCGACGATCCGGCGTTCCTCGCCCTCAATGGCGGGGACACGGCGGGCAACCAGCTGAACTTCCCGCCGGATCAGGTGGGAGCGTCCATGTGGGGAACGTTCCTGCCGCTCGTGGTGGCCGGCAATAGCGACATGACCTCCGAGGTCACCCGGTGGGTGGCAGCCGACGGAGCCGCAGCGGGTTTCCTGAAGGGACAGCCCGCACTGTGGAACGGCAAAGCGTACATGACCGTCAACAAGAACTACCGCGGCATCGCGTACCCGACCGGCCAGTTCCAGACCCTGGACTCGGGATTCACCACCGAACCCACCAAGACAGTGACAAATGGTTACGACGAGACGATGCAGGCGAGCTGGAACCCAGTCACCGGGCTCGACACGGTGGCCTCGGACATGGCGATTTACGCACCCACCACGACCAGTCCCGTCCCGACCTGCATCCTTAATCAGGGCCTGGGCTGCAGCGGGAACACGGGGTATGCCAACCTGCGGGTGGTGGGCCAGGTTATCGGCCAGCGCGTCATGATGGCCCTGGTCTCCGAGAGCCAGGTCGCTGCCGACGCATTCCCAGCGGCCGAGCTGGTAAACGCGGCCGGCCAGGCGGTCGCGCCGACGAGCGCCTCTATCGCCGCCGCGGTGAGCCAGATGACGACCAACCCGGACGGGATCACGCAGCAGGCCAACTTCGGCGGCAAGGATCCGAAGGCCTACCCGCTGACCATGGTGGATTACGCCATGGTGCCGACCTGCGGCCTGCCGGCCGCAAAGGCGTCGGCGATCGCCAGGTTCCTCGACTACGTGGCCAGCACCGGCCAGCAGCCCGGCGTCCAACCCGGCCAGCTGGCCCCCGGATACATGCCGCTGACCAGCCACCAGCACGCGCAGCTGCTGTCGGCGGCCAGCGCCGTCCGCGCGCAGCACTGCCGGAGCAGCGGCGGTCACCCCAAATCCACGCCCCCGCCATCCGGCACGGGCGGCACCGGCGGCACGGGGGGCACGGGGTCGAGTGGCGGAAGCTCGCCGGGTCACGGGTCGGCGGGCGGGCCCCAGCCGACCCCAACGGTGCGGATCGGTGGGAGCAGCCACGCCGCGTACGCGGTGAGCAACCCCAACGCGGCGGGCCTGGGCCGGCTCATCCTGCCGATCCTGCTGATCGTGGGGGGGATTCTGCTGCTCGGCGGCCCGGCCGTTTACGTGCTCGGTGTCACCGGCGGGTGGGCCGCGCTCTCCCGGCGGATCCGGTCGCTGCCGGGCCTGACCGCCGGCCTGATCCGCGGAATATTCGTCCCCTGAGCGGGAACCACAGCGACGGCACCAACCCAGCGGAGGCGACATCAGCAGCACCAATCCCGGTGACACCCGAGGCACCGGCCGCAGCGACACCGGCGACCGGAGAGTCGTGAGCAACGCTCCCGATACGCCCACCCTGGTCCAGATGGCCCAAAGACCCCGCCCCATCAAGGCACCGTCCAGCCCTGCCGACAAGGTGTTCCATGGCGTGCTGTACGCCGCCGGCTTCGCGGTGCTGGTCATGACGGGGCTGATCGCCTTGTTCCTGGTCCTGAAGGCGGCGGGCGTGCTGCACCAGGTGGGCTGGCGGTTCCTCACAAATTTCGAATGGCGCTTGTTCGGTAACCACATCGGCGTCGGCGCGGTCCTGATCGACGGCACCATCATTGCCATCATCTCGCTGGTTATCGCCGTCCCGGCCGCGCTCGCCATCGCCCTGTTCATCTCCGAATACGCGCCGCCCGGCCTCCGCCGGGCGATGATCGCGCTCATTGACCTGATGGCGGCGCTCCCGAGCATCTTGTACGGCCTGTGGGGGTTCTACTTCCTGATGCCGCGAGTGGTCGGAAGCGAGCGGTGGCTCTCGGACCACCTCGGCTTCATCCCATTTCTCCGGGTTCCTTACACCACCTTCCAGGCCGGCTACTTCGAGAATTCCACTCTCCTCGCCGGCCTGATCGTCTCGCTAATGATCATCCCCATTGTCGCGGCGATCTCGCGCCAGGTCTTCTCCCAGGCACCGCCGAATGAGCGAGAGGCGGCGTACGCGCTGGGATCGACCCGCTGGGGAATGATTCGCACCGTGGTGCTGCCCTACGGCCGCGGCGGCGTGATCGGAGCGGTGATGCTCGGCTTCGGCCGGGCCATGGGCGAGACCGTTGTCATCACGATCATCCTCTCGCCGGTGTTCACCATCGTCACTCACATCTCGCAGAGCGGGGGGAACTCCATCGCGTCGCTGATCGCCAACTTCGCGTCGGAGTCCTCGCCCCAGGCGCTCGCGGCGCTGATCGCGGCGGGCCTGGTGCTGTTTGTGGTGACACTGCTGGTGAACGCGGTGGCGAGCGTTATTGTTGCCCGCTCTCGATCCGGCCTGCAGACCGCCGACTGACCAGGAGACGACTCGCTGATGAGCGCTATCGCGTCACCACCGGGCTCCGGGGACATCCTCGGGCCGGCATCCGATGATGCCGGCCGTCGCGCCGGTGGCGGCGGCCAGGTCTCCGCGGCCAAGCCGGAGCCGCGGAGGATCCGGCTGCACGCGGTCAATGCCGAGGACATCCTGGCGCCGGCCGCGGCGGCCGTGTCTGCGATCGCGCTGGTCTGGTACCCCTACGAGAACGTGCTGCCGTTCTCCGGGGTGCTCGGCTTCTGGCTGTGCTGGTACATCGCCTTCCTGGCGCTCTACGCCGGGGTGGTGGGGCTGCGCTGGGGACGCAGGGCGATGGTGGACCGGATGCTGGTGGCCGGGACGGTCACCGCCGGCATCTTCGCGCTCGCGGTCATCCTCGACCAGATCATCTACGTGAGCTTCCGCGGCTGGTCGGCGGTGACGCACCTCAATTTCTGGACTCAGACCATGGCCCTGACCGGGCCGCTGCAGCCGCTGACCAGCGGCGGCGTGGTGCATGCCATGGTCGGCTCGCTGGAGCAGCTCGGGATGGCGACACTGTTCTCGGTCCCGCTGGGCGTCACCGCGGCGGTGTTCCTGGCCGAGACGGGCGGGGCCAGAGCGCAGCCGGTGCGCGTCATCGTGACCGCGATGACCGGGCTGCCGGAGATCGTCGCCGGCTTGTTCATCTACACGATGGCGATCGTCACGCTCGGCCTGAACCAGAGCGGCTTCGCCGCGTCGCTGGCGCTGACCGTGATGATGGTGCCGATCGTCACCAGGGGATCCGAGGTGATTCTCCGGCTGGTGCCGAACAACCTGCGCGAGGCCTCCTACGCGCTGGGCGCCAGTCATGTCCGCACCGTGTGGCACGTCGTGCTGCCGACCGCGCGGGCGGGCCTGACGACGGTGTCGATCCTGGCCATGGCCCGGGCGGTCGGCGAGACCGCGCTGCTGCTGTTCACCGCGGGGTTCACCAACGACATGAACGTCAATCCGTTCAGCGGGCCGCAGAGCGGCCTGCCGATCCTTATCTGGGATTTCATCAGGAAGAACCCGACGCCGAACATGATCGACCGCGGGTTCGGCGCGGGCCTTGCCCTGATGATCATGGTGCTGGTGCTGTTCACCGCGGCCCGGCTGCTCGGCGGCAAGGCCCCCGGGGAGATGACCCGCCGGCAGCGCCGCCGCATCGCCCGCGACCGGGCTATGCCCAGCCCGGGGCCTGCGGAGCGGATGCCGTCTGGGGAGGAGGCCGTCGTGTGACCGGACGTGACCTGCGTGCGCTGCCACCTGGCCCGGCAGCACGCACATACGCTCGCAACCAGACATCACTTTCGCGGAGGATCATGATGCGACCCGGCAAGCTGTCGGCTCTTGTCCTGCTCGTCGGCACCGCTCTGCTGGGCGTGGCCGCGTTTGCCGGGCCGGCTCAGGCGGCCAGGCTCGCCGGTGGCGGCGGGACAGCGAGGGCCCGCCCGGCCCAGCCCGCCTCGAACTTCACGCCGCTGCAGGGCTTCGGCTCGTCATGGGCGGGACCCGCGATCAACCAGTGGTCGGCCGACGTCCACAACCAAGGGGTCGTGATCAACTTCGATCCGGTCGGGTCAGCGGCAGGCCGCACGGACTACATCGATGACCAGGCTGACTTCGCCGCCTCCGATATCGCGTTCCTGGTCACTCCCGATCCCTTCCAGGGAGGGACCGAGCACGTCCCGTACGCCTACTCGTACATACCGATCGTGGCGGGCGGCACCACCTTCCCCTACAACATTGTGGTCGGTGGCCGGAAGATCACCAACATGCGGCTCTCCGGCGCGACGGTAGCGAAGATCTTCACCGGCCAGATCAACAACTGGGACAACCCGGCAATCACACACGACTACGGCGCGCAGCTGCCGAGCATCCCCATCACCGTGGTCGTCCGGTCCGATGGCTCGGGCGCCAGCTACCAGTTCAGCCGCTGGCTGTGGAGGCAATACCCGTCGCTGTGGCAGGGGTTCTGCGCCAGATCCGGCGGGCCTAGATCCGGCTGCGGCCCGACCGAGTTCTACCCGTCCAGTGCTCTGCGGGACGGCAAGGCGCTGAGCGGCTCGGACCTGGTCGCCAACTACATCGCATCCGCGTCGAACAACGGGGCGATCGGCTACGACGAATACGCCTACGCCCTCAACAACCACCTCCCTGTGGTGAAGCTGCTCAATCCGGCGGGCTACTACTCTCTGCCCACCCCCTCTAATGACGCGATCGCCCTGGAGAAGGCGAAGATCGATGAGAACCCTCGTGACCTGACGTTTCTCATGCAGAACCTCGATCAGGTGTATAACGACAGGGATCCGCGCAGCTATCCGCTGTCCAGCTACAGCTACGTGATCGTGCCCCGGGACAGCCGCGTGGTCAACGGGCAGACGCTGTCAGCGCCGCCGAGATGGAACACTACGAAGGGGTTCACGCTCTCCACCTGGCTCAAGTTCGTGCTGTGCGGGGCGCAGCAGACGGCCGGCAGCCTTGGCTACTCTCCGCTGCCCTTTCCCCTGGTCACGGGCGGGTTCCTGCAGTTCAGCCACATTCCCGGCCATATCACCGCCATTCCCACCAGGCAACTGAACAACTGCAACAACCCGACGTACCACAACGGGGTCAACTTCCTGACCAAGTTCGCTCCCCAACCGAGCCCGTGCGACTTCCACACGGCTCCCCTCAACTGCGTGGTGAAAAACGGGAAGCCGGTCGCGGTCGCCGCCGCGGGCACCGGCGCGACTACCGGCGCCAGCACCGGCGCAAGCACCGGCGCGAGCACCAGCTCTGGGCAAAGCATCAATCCCAATACCGGGCAGCTGACGGGCGCGACCGGCTCCGGGGCACAGATCAATGCCCAGCCGGTCAGCCTCAGCGGCACGGCTCCGCAGGAGGCGTGGCTGTTCGCCGGGCTTATCGTCCTGGCGCTGCTCGCTGCCATTGCTGCGCCGGCGGTGATTGGCTCCTGGCTGGAGCGCAGGCGCCGGTGATGGCCACCATCGCGCCCGGCGCCGGCGCCGGCGCTCCACCCAGCGCGGAGGCCCCGGCCGGCGCCGAGCAGCAGCCAGCGCAGCCAGCGCGGCCGCCGGCCCGCGACTCGGCCGTGCTGCGCCGGGTGGGGATGACGCTGTCGGTCGCCGCGCTGTTTGTCCTCGGGTTCTTCGTCTACCTGTACGGCCTGTCCGATGTGTCCGAGAGGCACGCCCAATCGACCATGTACAAGAGCTTCGTTGCCGAGCTGGCCCAGGCGGTCGCGCCGGTCGGGCCGACCCATGAGGGCGCTCCGGTCGCGGTGCTGAACATCCCGCAGATCGGCCTGAGGAACACGGTCGTGGTGGAGGGGACCACGTCGCGTGACCTGGCCCTGGGCCCCGGCCACGTGCGCGCGTCGGCGCTGCCCGGGGAAGTGGGCTGGAGCTTCATCTACGGCAAGCGGGCAACGTACGGTGCGCCGTTCAGGTATCTGGCTGGGCTGCGCATCGGCGACCGGTTCACCGTAGCGACCGGGCAGGGCGTGTCCACTTATGTCGTCCACTCGTTCGGGACCAGCCGGTATCCGGCGATAGACAGCTCGGCAAACCGCCTGGTCCTGATGACCGCCAACTCGGCGAACATCCCGACGGAGGCCGTGCAGGTCAGCGCCGACCTGATCTCGACCCCGCAGGCCAACCCCGGCACCTGGCCCAGCATCACGGCCCAGGAACTATACCTGGCCAGCGACACCGGCAGCCTGGTCGCGCTGTTCCTGTGGTCAGAGGCGCTACTGGTCACGGTCATCGTCGCCACCATCGCCGCGCACCGGTGGTCGCGCTGGCCGACCTACCTGCTGGCTGCGCCGGTCGTGATCGCGGTCACCTTGAGCGTGTACCAGAACATGGCTGCCCTGCTGCCAAACCTGTACTGACCGTCCTGATCCAGATTGGACCATCGCCGGGAGTGATGCCAGAATGTCCGCGGAGAACGGAGTTCCAGCAGCGTGGGGGGCAGTCGCCGTGACACTTCGTGGTCACACGAATCTGACGTTCCGCCGATGAGTGAGCCCGCCGCCCAGTTCCCCCCTGCCTCACCCAGGCACAGGCGAGCCCACGACAGCGTCCCTGCCCCCTGGCCGGTACCCGCGCCAGGGCCGCAGAGTGACGCCGACCCAGGGCCGGCCGGACCATCATACGGGCCACCGCCAGCGATCGATGTGGGCGAGTACCAGTACGGCCCGCCCCGGGGCGACGCAAGCCCGCGCGGCTACCGCGGGGACGGAGGCCTGCAGCAGCCGGGTCCGCTGGTCGGGATTGAGGCGCGCGATGTAGCGGCCTGGTTCGACGACCACAAGGTCCTCGAGGGTGTGTCGCTGAAGATGGAGCCGGGGATGGTCACCGCACTCATCGGCCCGTCCGGCTGCGGCAAATCCACCTTCCTGCGCATCCTCAACCGGATGCACGAGCTGGTGCGCAGCGCTGCGCTGGCCGGAGAGGTGCTGCTGGGGGACGAGGACATCTATGACGCGAGGCAGCGCCCGGCCGACATACGCCGCCGCATCGGAATGGTGTTCCAGAAGCCGAACCCGTTTCCTGCCATGTCCATCTACGACAACGTGGCCAGCGGGCTGAAGCTGGCCGGCATCAGGGTCAGCAACAAAGATTACGTCGTGGAGACCAGCCTGCGGCGAGCCGGCCTGTGGAACGAGGTGTACCGGCGGCTGCGCTCCCCGGGCGGGGCGCTCTCCGGGGGGCAGCAGCAGCGCCTGTGCATCGCCCGGTCGCTTGCGGTCTCACCAGAGGTGCTGCTGATGGACGAGCCGTGCTCGGCGCTGGACCCGACCTCCACCCGGCGGATCGAGGAGACGATCAGGGAGCTGGCCGGCCAGGTCACGATCGTGATCGTTACCCACAATATGCAGCAGGCTCAGCGGGTCTCCACCAACTGCGCGTTCTTCCTCGCGAGTGAGAACACCCCCGGATATATCGTGGAGTCCGGACCGACCAGGCAGCTCTTCGAGAACCCCGCCGACCCGCGGACCGCCGACTACGTCCACGGCCGGTTTGGCTAATCCCGCCAGGCCCCCGGCCCCATTCGCGGCCGGCCGGCTACGCGCCAAGTTGTCACACCTCAGGTAATGGGCTGGGTGGCCTCAAGCTGTTCCGGTGGACCATCGGCGGCCGGGAGCGGGGCGTCAGCAAACCAGGCGTGATCAGGTCTCCTGCTCTCCATCTGTCCCTCATAGGCGGGGGAGGAGTTCCATGCATGGAGGGCAGGAATGCTTCTGACCACGGCATGGCTGGGCCGGTGCTTCACAGCCGGTTCGGGGCTGTGTCCCCTGATCTCCATCAGGCCCAGTACTGCAGCTATACAAAGCGGGGCGGTCGCGACAAGCTCGTACCGCGTCCCGAAGCCCGACGTCGCTGCCGGAACCACAACCAAGATCGCACCGATGGCCCAAGGGAGCAGTGCTGGGCCGCCGCGGCGCTTCCACGCTAGCAGGATGCCGCCACAACTTATGAGTGTGATCAGGCCCATTACAGTCGGCGGGACCACAAAGATCTGCTGGTAGACGCGCAGCGCAGACGCCCAGGGCTGGGCGAGCCTGGTGGAGGGGTGGGCGTCGTAACGATAGATCGGGGCGGTCGTGTTGCCAGGGTTCTGGCCGGCGAGCAGTGCCAGGGTGGCCGGGTGTGCCGGGAAGGCGAAGGCGGCTTGCCCGTTGGAGTAGGCGGATCCTCCCGATGAGAAATTCTGCAGGATAGCCTGCCAGGTTGTCAGGAGGTATTCGCCAGGCTGCGATTCGAATACCCTGACCGCGAATGCTGTACCTCGCTTATCGTTTACCGCGGTGAACGCGCCACCCTTGGCCCTGGACAGCGGCGTGCCGGGTGTCCAGAGATACCAGTCGGGTTTCCGTCCGGGAGCAGCGCAAAGCCAGCGGTCTGTGCGGGGAAGGTTGTCGGTTGCGCAGTTTGCGAACGATTCTGCACGAGCAGCGAGGAACGCACCCGTGCTATAGGTCAGCCTTAGCTGGCCGTGGGACTGGCGAAACCAGTTCGCATAGCTCAGTGTGGGCAAGGCAAAGGCGATGCAGATGAGCAGGACCTGGGCCAGGCGAGTGCGCCATTTCGTGTTTGGCCGCGTCACCAGCCAGACAACTGGGGCAACGAGGAGCGGAAGGCCCTCGGTTCTCGTGTCCGTTGCTGCTGCCAGGAGCAACCCGGCGATGATGCAGGCCAGCCAGCCCGGAGAACGGTTCCAGAGCATCACCGCTATCGCTGCTACGACCAGGAATGTGAACAGGGAGTCGCTGAGGATGAAGTGTTCAATCTGTATCTCATAAGCGGATAGCAGGATTGGTGCAGAAATCAAGGCGGCTACCCATGCACGGACGCCACGTCGCAGCAGCAGCGCATAAATGATAATGCCTGTACCCAGCCCAAGAACATGCTGCGCTATCACGACGAGCGCGAAACTGTGCAGCGGGTGAAGTGGCCACAATAGGAACAAGGAGTATCCGGAGGGACGGGCAGCTGCCGGGTATGGATGCACGGCGATAGCGGCGTAGCCGAGGCTGTCGGAATACCACAGAGCGGGCTGGTAGGCGAGTACCGCTACGGTTCTGACAAGCAAGCCGGCGAGCAGGATGGTGAGGAATGCGCGGTGCCTGTACAGTGCCCCCGTCATCGGAGGCCGCCGTCAAAGCACTCGCTGACCGCATGCTGGGCCGGGGTGTTGTAGAAGCTGAACTGATCGCCGTGCTGCGCGGAAGCCAGCTGACTAAAGCTGATCTTCCACCAGTAAATTCCCGCAACGTGCAGAGACAGGGCTGCCCGGCAGGCAGCTATGAACCACCGCGCCTGCATGGCTCGTCCGGTGCGGGTGGGGGCGCCGATCGCAAACCACTGGGCGGGATGAGCATACGCGCCGGGGACTGCCGCCATCCCGAGCTCGGAAATAACGACTCCCCGCAGGCTGCTGGCATGGTGCAGCCTGGTTCGGAACGCCGCGTCAAGTGCCCGCTGGCTAGCGCCTGGGGGCATGTGGAGGGACGGCCACAAGTCGACCTGCCACATGAGCGATGGCTGTTTCCGGCCGTAGCCGTCGTAGGCTAGTTTGCCACGGTAGGCGGTCTTAGCCATCCGGTATAGACCGGACCAGTAGGTGTGGTACGGCCGCAGCGAATTCAGCTCGGTGCCGAGCACGAAGGCGAAACTTTGATTGGCCTGCCCAACTCGAAGGTAGGGGAGGACGAATCGCTCATAGCTACGGAACCAGGCTGCCGGGGACGATGGGTTAATTGAGCCACGCCAGCCGGGACGAAGGTTAGATTCACTAAGCAGCGGCTTCACCGTAACCGTGACATGACAGTGCCGCGCCACCGCCAGGAACATGCCGAGCTGCCGTGGGCTAGGTGTCCATTGTGCGATGCCGTGAATTGTGCTGGACTGCGCGTTTGAGATGAAGAACGGGAAACTAACCATGATCGAGTTAGCGTGCAGGCTGAGCGCATACCTGATGACGGCTGCCGACTGGCGCTGGACGGCGCGGTCGCTCATGGTGCCGTTGTCCCAGTAAACATTGATGCCAGCCTGGAAATTGCCTCGTTGCGTCAGGGGTTTCGCGCACGCCAGTGGCTGCGGGCTTCCTGCTGTCGCCGAGGATGGCCACCACAGCGGGCGCGTCGGGAATGAGGAGCACGCCGCGGTGCCGATCACGATAAAAGCCGCAGCGGCAAGAATCTTCAGATGCCGTTTCATGATGGTTTCGCTATCACGGTGAAGTCAGGTGCCTGACCACCGGAGAATTTAAGCAAGGCCATTAGAGCGGCAATCCCTTCCACCATAGAGAACGCAGGCAGAAGGACAAGTACAGCTATGCGGTCCTGCCATGATCTGGTACGGCCGGAAGCCATGACATTGGCTCGGAGCCCTTCTGAGTAGCACCAGATATAATACGAGGTGTTGAGCGCCCATATGAGGACTATCGGCACGGCTACGGGAGATCCATTCAGGCTGAGTACCAGGACCTCGATGACGAGTACAGTCACGATGTTCAGTAGCGGACCGAGCACCCAGGTGGTGAGCGAGTAGGCAATGTAGAGCCTGACCCGGATAGGGAAGGACGAACTGGCGCACAGATGCAGCAAGCCACGCGCCCACCGTTCCCGTTGCCGGATGAAGTCCCTCACGGTGGCGGGAGACGCGCCGAAGCAGCGCCCCGGCAGCCAGGAACTGCGCCCGGTGTAGCGCTGGGCGAAGACCAGCGCGAACCAGGCATCTTCGACTATCGCCTCAGGCCCGAAGTCCCAGCCAATCTCCGCCTCAACGCTGGCCCTGACGAACATGAGCTCACCGTGCAGCCCAGCCATGGGGGTGCCGGTGCTCGTCCATGAGCAGAACCGGGACAGGTCATCAGCTGGGCGGACAGAATCGGCAAGCCAGGTGAACCGGTTAGGTGCAAGCTGTCTTGGATAGGTGAGCACTCCCTGTGCCAGATGACAGGCGTTGGGGCCGGCCAGCCGCTGTGCCTGGACGAAAGCAGCCAGTGCCCGCGCCGTGCCAGCAGACGTGCCCGTGTCGTCGTCCATGTGCAAAATCCACACGTCAGGACGGGCGGTGCCGTCACGCTGACGCAGTTCGTTCGCGTACTGGTTGGCTCGCGCCTTGAAACGAGTCCCGTTCGGTGTGCAGTAGTTCGCCGGTACGGTTATGACCCTGGCGACCCCATTGAGCCCGGCTACCAGCTGGTGGATGTCGGCGGCGGCCTCACACCCCTCATCTATGACGACGTCGATCCTGAAGTTGCTGAACCAGGCTGGAAATGAGGAGGCATGAGAGGCCAGTGATCGCCGCAGGGCGGGCAGGATGTGGTATCTGCCGATCGTGGGCACGGTAATGACAACCAGCTCATCCTGACGGCTGGGCAGCGGAGCCGACCAGGACGCCCGGAGCGCTCGCCGGGAGCGCGCGATCCCGTCGATGCTGATGAGAGTATTTGCCAGCGGCCAGCACCAGACGATGGTTAGTCCCCAGCCGAGAAAGCCAGCGCGGGCCGAGGTGAACCAGCCGGTGCCAACAGCCAGGAGGACATAGGCGACCACGAAGGACCGGTACCTTGGCAGGCTCCAGGGGGGGTCGCCTGCCAGCTTTGCTTCTCGCTGCTCAGTTACCCGAGGTGTGCTAATGCGCAGATACTACAAGCGCAGGGGCTCAGGCGGTGGCTGGACCCTGTTTCCCTGGTCCACCCGCCAGGAGAGCTTTTCTGGGTCGCTGGGTCCGGGGCGGCACATGCCCAGGCTGGTGCTCGTGCCAGCCTGGGGCATGCGGTCAGGCCACGCCGGCAAGGTCGTCGCTGCGCAGCTCGACTGGCGCGGTCTGCGGTTCGGTGGGCGGGTCCTGGTGGGCGTAGGCCAGGGCATGTGCCGCCGATGGCCGGGGGCTACCCCAGCCTGGACGCCTGAAGATCAGCCACATCGGGATCCCGACCGTGGCCCGAAAAGGCTGCGGCCATCGTGCCGCGCCTCGACGAGCTTCTCACCCACACCGGTGCCCTCGGAGCCAGGCACGTTGCCTACGGGGTACGGCCGCCGACTACCAGCCACTCGGCACCGTCCTGCTCGCCGCGCTCGGGGCCATCCTTGGCGACAGCTTCGACCCCCCCAACCCGTGAGGCTTGGGCCCTCGCCCACAAACCTTGTGCCGACACCATGCTCGAGGGTGCGGCCTCGGCCCGGCCCATCGGCAGCTGACAGCCGCGCAGGACCGGCCTGGGCCATTGTGGACTGCACTCCCATGCGCCTGACCAGCCGGGATAGGCCGTCAGGCCATCAGCCGGGATGGTGGCCGGAATGGGGTGTGGTGAACGCGACGTGTTGGCGGGGAGCACGCCGCGGGTGGCAGGATCGGCCGTGGGGGACGAGGCCGTGGGTGCGGCGCGCCGGGTACGGGAGGAGCAAGCATGCCACACCGGTTCCCGGCGCTGATCGCGGCGCCCGGCGCGGGGGCGGGCCGGCTGTGGCTGGCCGGGGTGCGCTTGTTTGACGGTACTGGCGGCCCGGTAACTGACGGCGCTGCGGTGCTGGTTGAGGATGGTGTGATCCGGCGGGTCGCGACAGCGGCGGAGCCGTGCCCGGAGGGGGCGCGCCCGGTCAGCGCTGGGGGGCGAGTGTTGCTGCCGGGGCTGATCGACGCGCATGTGCACCTTGCGGGCCGCGTCCAGCCGGTGCGACGGGGGGCGGAGGAGGTGCTGCCCGGGACGGCGGGGCACTTCCTGCAGGCCGAGCTGCGGGACTACCTGCGCCGGGGAGTGACCACGATCCGGGTCACCGGGTCGCAAGGGCTGGCGCCGCAGGAGGCCCGGCAGGCGATGCGTTACGGCGCCTTCCGCGGCCCGCGGCTGCTGACCTGCGGGAAAATCATCTCAGCAACGGCGCCTGGCGGCCGCTTCTACGGGGACATGTACCGCGAGGCTGACGGCCCCGACGATATGCGGCGGGCAGTGCGTGAGCAGATCCGGGCCGGGGCGGATTTCATCAAGGTCATGACCACCGGCGCCCGCTCCAATGAGCTGGAGGATCCCGAACCGCTGCAGCTGACCGAGGCCGAGCTTGCGGCGGTGATCGACGAGTCGCACCGGATGGGGTTCAATGTCGCCGCGCACGCCGAGGGACTGGCAGGGTGCGAAGCGGCG
>Ga0306920_100002676_pt1 | contig 22517 bp, 31 predicted proteins | sample flu12Cox44000170_FD_204666 | JGI IMG/M metagenome (GOLD analysis project Ga0306920, IMG submission 204666) | Lab enrichment of tropical soil microbial communities from Luquillo Experimental Forest, Puerto Rico - flux4day.12C.oxic.44.000.170 (v2)... | ecosystem: Environmental > Terrestrial >...
CTCTCCAAAAGTGAGCGCAGGTGCGGTGAGTCGCTTCGGGCCGAGGGTGAACAAAAACGGGACCCGAATTCCTATGCGCGCGAACAAAACCGGATCGGTCAAGATTTTCACGCCGAAGAAATTGATCAGTACGGTGGAATGCCCAAGCCAAGCGGCCGTGACGCGCGCGTCGCTCCAGTTTACAGGCTCTGGCTTGGAGAACGCCGGCGCGATTGGACTGAGACTTTTCAGTATTGCTTCGCGCCATAAATACGACGCCCATTGCCGCACGCGCGGATTCCTTAAGTTTGGTTTCGCTGAACTCATTTTCATTTCGGACTGAGCCGTGGGACTGAAATAAGACCAATGCCGTATCGTGGCGCATCCGATACGCGGTTTTTTTTCCAACATTATTGAACGTACTTGCTGAGCATTTGTCGAAGCCATCGCTGTGCGGGGTTTTCGCTTTCTTTAATGGGCAGCCGCAGAAAGAAGAGCATTGGCATCATCGGTGGCGGCATTGGTGGTGTCGCAACGGCAGTTGCACTTCATCAGATCGGCTTTGACGTCTCGATTTACGATCGAGAGGAACGACTTTGCGAAGCTGGCGCCGGAATGATGCTCTGGCCGAATGCGACGCGCGTGTTACGTGAACTGGGCGTTCTCGAAAAAGTGCTCAGCCGGAGCGGACGCAACACGCATTTTCTAGTGCGAACGAGCGGCGGCAGAACTCTTATGACGATTGCATTGGGGAAATTCGATGTTCCCGCGGTTTGCATGCGTCGCGCCGATCTTCTTTCGATTCTTTTGAGCGCCTTGCCGGAGGACCGGCTTCATCTCGGCTGCGAACTTCGTCGATTGCGTGAACAAAATGACAAGGTATTGGTGTTCCTGAATCGTGATCGCGTGTCAGAACATGACGCAGTGATTGGCGCAGACGGTATTCGATCGAAAGTTCGAACGGAACTTTTCGGGTTCTCGGATCCGATTTACCGCGGATATACGATTCGTGGAAAGCCCTAGCTAGCTAGTCGATGCCTAGGTATAACAGCGAACATTAGCGACACAAAACGGCTATTTCAGACGCTCATAACGTCAACATGTGGCAACAGCTCCGTTCAGTCTTCGTTCAGTGGTGCGGTGAGACTGAAAGAAAAAGGCGCTCCCTACGCGCGCGTGCGCTCTGTGCACGCGAGGCATTGGTTCACCGACCGGCGCTGGGCGGCTGAAAGAAGTGAGAAGGCACAAAAGGGGCTACTGCCAAGTGTGCGGCAAGCGCACGCGACGGCGTAAGATAGGAAAAAGCATACGCTACGATAGGAAGTGCGATGAGCATATTACATCCAAGGTGCGGACGGTTGGGGTAGGCGCAAGCGACCTGGCAGAATTACCCACCACACCTGACGGCCATAGCACATCTGACGGTACTAAAGGAGACCCCCGCCGGCATGGCGTAATACCCATTATCTGAGAAGTAACCCCCGCGCGCGTGCGCTCTGCGCACACGAGGCATTGATTCACCGACCGAGAACACTAACAAACCGTCGGTTCGGGTGAGCTACCGCTGGAGGTGTCAGCAAAAGCGCGTAGATTGGGAAGTTATGCTCAGCAAATCCGTTATTCTCAGCATGGTTTGCTTATCGCTTGTGACGCTCAGCGCCTCCGCTGGCTCGTCGGTTCTTGAAGGGCTTGTGAAAGACCCGACTGGCCGCCCAATCAAAGGTGCCGATGTCCGGATTGAAGCGAAGAATTTTTCCAAAGTTGTTAAGACTGATGCCAAAGGCCATTACGTCGCCGATGGCTTGGGAGTCGACACCTATAAAGTAACCCTAGTTGTGAATGGGAAAGTCAAAGCATCGATCCTCGACGCCAAGACACAACTGAATAAAGCCACCCAACTCAACTTCGGTTTAACTGGGAAGGCGGCCTCGGCTAAGAAACGTACGCACATGGTTTGGATTGCTCCTGATATTAATACGGGCATCGGCAGAGGTCGCTGGGTTGAGGTCGATGATAACGGCAATATTGTCGGCACTACCGGAGCTAGTAATGTCGAGACGGGCCGAGAACCCGTCGTGCAAGCCATGGAATTGAACGTGATTGACTCGCGTCCGCAACACGGCGCGATCGAATACCGAACTCCCCACTGAGGTAGGACGGAAAAAGATGCGAGCGCGAGTGCGCCTTCGGAAGCTACCAAGTCTCTACCACTCTCTGAAATCGCCTGCCTGCTCGTGCGTCTCGATCACGTTGCCAGCGTGATCGTAAACGCGAATCACCGCATCATGTGATCGGCTGTAATGCTGCGCATATCCGACTGCATTTGCTCCGTCATAACACAGCCGACCGAATAGCAGCGCGTCCGAAATCAGGTCAACGCCGCGCTTATCTTTGCACGGGCTGACTTCGTAAATGTGCATAAGAATCGTGACGTTAGCTGCATCACCTAGTTCGATGCTTCTTCCTATTGTGCTCCATCCTCATGGTGAGGTTTGTAAGCTTCTCAGAGAGTTGTTGCCGAAGCACTTTTTTCTCCATCGGCGTGGTGGAACAATCCAAAGATTTTTTTAGACCTTCGATCTGTCTAAGGAGTTCCATCTCCTCAGGAATAATATCTGCACTCTTCAGGATGGAGTAACCCATTCTTAGATGTTCAGGTGTGGCAAAGTAGGCATCCAGATCAAGAGGCTTTCCTTTCCCAGGAAGATTGTCGAACTCTCCCTTTGCAATCGCGTCCTCAATTTTCTCATCGACGTTTTTTTGAAACGACATGGTTTTACATCTAACTAGAAGGAGATAAGCCAGGGCAGGGTGTGGTGGCAAGGTCGCTCGCGCTCATTCGGAATGGGGCCGCTGGCTTCATCGATTGGCTAGGCCTATTTGGCTTCAGGTCGCGGCATTTTGAATTCTTTCCAGCGTCGTTCCTGCTCCTCGGGTGGAACATCCTCGACGTGCGTGGCAACCCACCAAATGTTCCCACACGGGTCTTTGACGCCGCCATACCGCTCACCGGAAGGCAATGTCATCATCGGAAAAACGGAAATCCCGCCGGAGCTGAGCGCACGCTGATACACTGCGTCGCAATCGGTGAGGTACAAGTAAATTGACATGGGCATCGGCCCAAATTCTGGAGTGGGATCAGCAAGCATGAGCATCGAATCTCTAATTCGCATGGTTGCATGCATGACTGTGCCATCCGGTCGCTTCTGGTGGGAGATCAACTCGCCCTCGAATGCAGCGGAGATGAACTCGATCAACCGCGATGCGCCTTGGGCGAATAGGTATGGTGTAATGGTGTGGAATCCTTCAGGAATTGGCTTTGTAGGCATTTGGTTGTGTTGGGTTGATTCTGGAGCTGCGCTGCATAGGTCTAACGAGAAGGAGATAAGCCACGGCAGGGTGTGGTGGCAAACACGCTGGACTCAATTCGCGTTGGGACCGTTGGCTTCATCGATTGGTTAGATGAGTTTTGGTCCTCATGCAGTGTTAGTTGTCCACGTCGCCTACTTGAACTCAATGGCTTTGAAGTAATCTGGAATAATCACGTTAGTATTTGGACAGCCTCGTTTCACTTCCGAGGCGAATCCCTGTGCGCCGTTCGCCGCTTGCTCGTGCGACATTGAACCGAGCGAATCCCAGTGCGTCGGGAAAACCGTTGCCGGGCAACCGAGTGCCCGCATCAATCGGCCGGTATAGTCGTAGATCTCTTTGCGTGATGCCCCAGATCCGACAATTGCGATGTCGGGCCGGAGGCCTTCCACCTCGCGCTCGATGTAGTTCATGGAACCCATGATGAAGATTTGATGACCCGCTATTCGGAGGAGATACACGAAACTGCCTCCCTCGGCATAAGCCGATTCGTGGATAGGCATTTTCAAATGCGTGGGCACGTCCTGTGCCCAAGGTCCATTGTTGTAATGTTTCTTCAATAGCGGCGAGTGGAGACTCGGAATTACGCGTAATGAGAAATCATCGAAAGCATAGTCTTCTCCACCCTTTACCAAGATCGTTTGATCGTCCGGCACGCCGCGGACCCGCGCGATTCTCACCGTGCCGGCGCTCCCAATAATGACAGCGTGCGTTTTCTTAGCGATGTAGGGTGCGTCGAGTAAGTGATCGGAATGCGAGTGGGTAATGAAGATGTAATCGGCCCGCATGATTCGCTTGTCGATACCCGCGGCGTCCGGCGTCAGAATTGGATCTGTCTTATCGTTAAAATCGGTAGGCCCCATCCCGCCGGGCCTAAACTGCGAAATGTAAGGATCGACGAGGATAACTACCTTCCCGTCCTCAATCTGATAACCTGCATTTCCGAGGTAAGTTACCCGAATTCCGCTCCGCGGCTTGTTTTCAACTGCGACTGAAAGTGAACTTTGTGCAACGAGAATCCCACAAACTGTCGCAATGCCCACACTGTTCATCTAACTAGAAGGAGATAAGCCACGGCAGGGTGTCGTGGCAAACACACCGAACTTGTTTCGCAATCGGGCCGTTGGCTTCATCGTTTGGGTCGTCTAATAAATACCAGGAATGAGGCGCGAAGTGTAGGCGCAATAAGCCTTGTACTCATCTCCAAATTGGGCATGCAGCAAGTTCTCTTCTGCATTAATGCGTGAAAGGAGAGGTGGAATAAGCAATAGTGTGAGAAGTACACCAACTACTGAACGAAAAGCTAAGCTCCAGCCCAATGAGTTGATGAGCAAGCCAAGATAGCTCGGGTGGCGGATGAGTCCGTAAACACCACTGGTCACCAGCGTGTGCCCCGGTTGGATCGCGACCAGGCCGCTGAATCGTTCGCCCAGCACAAAGACTGGCCAGATCCGCAATGCACCACCGGCAGCGAAGAGCACAACACCGAACCATCGAATCGTATCACCATCGATTGTCCACAGCTCCTTGCGATCGGTGTATGCCGGCAGATATGCATTTAGGAAACCGATTACCATGAAGACGGCAATCACCCAGCGATTAGTGCGCGCCTCGCGCACCCCGGGACTAAGATTTCCACCCGCAAAAAACGACACGCCCGAGAGCGCGAACAGCACCACCGTGAGCGCGATCAGAGGCAAGTGCGAGAAGAACGGCCGAAAACCACCCCAGCCAAGGATGGCAAGACCGACATACGCGCAAACACCGATCGCGATGGACGCCAATCTAAGAGCCGACCGCATCAGCAATAGTATCCTGTGACGACCCACTGATACAACGAACGTGACCGGCACTAATCCAATTCCATTCGCGGTCGGTGCTCATGCAGGGCAGCATTCGTTACCGAATGCAGCGCTGAGCCGTTTTCAGAAAGAAAAATTGAACTTGACGACATACCGACTGGTCTGTATTGATATACATGAGAGCAACCGCTATCAGAGCGCCGGAAATCACTCGACGAAAAATACTCGAAGCAGCCTTCGACGAATTTTACAAAAACGGGTTCCAAGGCGGCAGCATCAATCGCATCGTGGACCAGGCCGGCACCACGAAAGGCGCACTCTTTCATCATTTCGAGGCCAAGAATGATCTGGGTTACGCGGTCGTCGAGGAGATCGTTTATCCACAAATGAAAGAACGTTGGCTCGATCCGCTGGCCGATTCCATCGACCCGATCGCCGCGATCAAAAAGGCTATGCGAGAATTTGCCAGAGAAGAGGAGGAGGAGAACGGCTTGCTGATCCAAGGCTGCCCGCTCAACAATCTCGCCCAGGAAATGGCTCCCCTCGACGAAGGATTTCGGCGCCGCCTCGAGAAGATATATTCGGCGTGGCGCGACGCGTTCGAAGCGGCTTTCGCGCGCGGGATCAAAGCCGGCACGGTGAGAAAAGGAATCTCGCCTCGCAAGGCGGCGGCGCTGATTATCGCCGCGTTGGAGGGGATCATCGGGACAGCCAAGAACGCCCAAAGCATGGAGTTGCTCCGGCAGGCCGGGGAAGGCCTATTCGATTATTTGGACAGTTTGAAACCGTAGCTGAGTTTTATGTATGAACGAAAATACCGACCAGTCTGTTTGAACGGTAGACGCTAGCGAAGGAAGGATCATGAATTTCATCGCCCTTAAAATGCTCACCGGTGATCGGGCCAAATATCTTGGCCTCATTTTCACCATCGCTTTCTGCACCTTTCTGCTCGAGAACCAAACCTCGATCTTCGCCGGAATTCTCAAACGCACAGGCAGCCAGATCGCCGACGTCACCGACGCCGACATCTGGGTGATGGATCCAAAGACGGAATACTTTGAGCAAACCAAGGCGCTTAAGGATACCGACCTCACCCGGGTGCGTGGCGTCGATGGCGTGCAATGGGCCGTGAAACTTTTCAAGGGCAGTCCGGTCGCTCGCACGCCGAACGGCAAGTTCGCAGTGTCATTTTGCCTTGGTCTCGACGATGCCACGCTCGCAGGAGCGCCACGCAAGATGCTTCTCGGTTCATGGGAAAGTTTGCGCGCACCGGACGCCGTGATCGTGGATAAAGCCGGCTATATCCTACTTTTCCCGGGCGAACCGCTGGAATTGGGTCGCACGCTGGAACTGAACGATCACAAGGTGACGATCGTTGGCATCTCTGACGCGTCTTCGCCCTTTTTGAGTTGGCCGGTAATGCACACGCGCTACAGCGAAGCGATAAACTTCGTCGGGCGCGAGCGCACCCAGCTTTCATACGTGTTGGTGAAGCCGCAACCGGGCGTGAAGCCAATTGATCTTTGCCGGCGAATAGAAGCGCAAACGGGTTTGCGCGCGCGCACCAGCGATCAATTTCGGTGGGATTGCATTGTCTACTACCTCAAACACACCGGGATTCCGGTGAATTTCGGCATCACGATCATGATCGCACTGATCGTCGGCATCGTGGTCGCCGGGCAAACGTTTTATCTGTTCACGGTTGAGAACTTGAAACAGTTCGGAGCGATCAAAGCCATCGGGGTTACCAACTGGCGGCTCATCGGCATGATCCTGTTGCAAGCGTTCACGGTCGGCATGATCGGCTTCTCGCTCGGAACTGGACTGGCTGCTCAGTTTTTCAATTTCTTCAGCCAGCAGATTGCCACGCGCGGCATCATCCTAATGTGGCAGAACGTCGTGTTGACGGGCACGTGCATCATCCTGGTCATGCTGCTGGCCAGCATTCTCAGCTTGCGTCGCGTACTCGTGCTCGAGCCAGCCATCGTTTTTCGAGGATGAGTTATGAAAGCGACGATCACTCCCGCTGTTCGAGCTCGCAATCTGCACAAGCATTTCGGTGAAGGTCCGACTCGCGTGGAAGTTCTGCGCGGCGTGAATTTCGATGCCTTCCAGGGGCAACTGACGTTCCTTGTCGGTCCGAGCGGCTGTGGCAAGACAACGCTTATTTCCGTTATCGCTGGCTTGCTCGATAGCACGGGTGGTGAAGTCAAACTGTTCAATCAGAACATCGAAAAGTTTTCCGGTACCGAGCGAATTCTTTTTCGTCGGAAGAACCTCGGGTTCGTATATCAGCAATACAATCTGCTGCCGGCGCTGACTGCGGCGGAAAACGCTGCTGTTCCCCTGCTCGCTGCTGGAATTCGGCGCCGTGAGGCTGTCCATCTTGCGAAGTCGGTTCTGCAAAAGCTTGGGATGGGCAATCGACTCGACACGCTGCCAAACAAACTTTCCGGCGGCGAACAACAACGCGTCGCTCTGGCCCGGGCTCTCGTGCACGAGCCGCGTTTGATTTTGTGCGACGAACCGACGGCAGCGCTGGACCACGCGACCGGCGAGAGCGTTATGGAATTGCTCGCCGAAAATGCTGTCCATCCAGATAGGGCCGTAATCGTCGTAACACATGATACCCGTGTATTTCATCACGCCGATGCTATCGCCCACATGGACGATGGCATGATCGTGAAGACCGAATCGCGCGATGAAAACGAGATGGACATCCCCGAGTTCGAGGAAGCTGTCCCAATGCTTGCATGAAGAATGGAGGAAATATGATTGAAGATAAAATTGTTTTGATTACGGGCGTTTCGTCCGGCATCGGCCGGGAAACAGCTCAACTACTGGCCGAACGCGGCGCACGCGTGTTTGGAACTGTAAGAGACTTTAGCCGCAACGGTGATTTACCCGGTGTCTCACTGGTCCACATGGATGTGACCGACGACGGGAGTGTGAGAGATGGCGTGAAGTCCGTCTTGGCGAAGACGGGCAAAATAGACGTCCTTATGAACAATGCGGGCTACGGCCTCACCGGAGCCTTGGAAGAGACCAGCGTTGAAGAAGCGCAAGAGCAATTCGACACCAATTTCTTTGGCGCCCTGCGCGTGACCCAAGCTGTGCTCCCGGCGATGCGGCGACAGCGCAGCGGGCGCATCGTGAACATTAGCTCGGCGCTTGGTTTTCTTCCTGCGCCGTTCATGGGCATCTATGGAGCGAGCAAGTACGCGCTCGAGGGTTATACAGAAACTCTGGACCACGAAGTCAGGATCTTTGGAATTCGGGCTGTCCTGGTCGAACCGGTCTTCACCAAGACCAATATCGGCAAGAACAAAAAAGTCGCGCAAAACGTCATCGAGGCTTACGCGGAGCAAAAAGAACAAACAGAAGGCGCTATTCAACACCGCGCCGATAAGCATGACGAACCTCGCCGCGTTGCCGAGATCATCTATCGCGCCGTAACCGATGAGCCGCCGCGTCTGCGCTATCCGGTCGGCGAAGGCGTAACGTTGAGCTGGCTACGCCGCTTTGTTCCAGTCCGCATCTTCGACAAGCGATTCCGGAAACGATTTCAACTCATGGAACCCATTTGGAGGTAACAAAAATGAAAAGATTCATTCTTCCTGTTGTCGCTTTGGCCGCGCTGATATTCGGAATTCTTTCCGTCGTTCGTTCGCAGCCGAGGCGTGAAGTAACCACGCCACCTTCGCCGCCGCCTGTTTCGTCGTATGCCCAAGCGGTAGCGGCCGTAGGACTGGTGGAAACCAGCACCGAGAACATTACGGTCGGCACGGAGATCGCCGGCATCGTCACCAACATCTATGTCGAGATAGGCAGCCGAGTGAAGGCGGGCGACCCGCTTTTCAGCGTCGATTCGCGCGCAACACGCGCTGAACTTGCCACCCGCCAAGCTGCGGTACAGGTGGCCGAGGCAGCAATGGCCGAAGCCAAATATCAGCTTGAACTTGGAGACCGCCTGACCGGCCAACGTGTGCTCAGTGTTGAAGAAAACAAGAATCGTGGCTTCGCCGCGCAAAAAGCCGAGGCTCAGCTGGCACAAGCTCGTGCCCAACTAAGATCGACTGAAACCGATCTCGAACGGTTGACCGTCCGCGCACCGGTTGATGGCCAAGTGCTGCAAGTCAAAGTCCATCTCGGAGAATTTGCGCCGACAGGGGCGCTGCCAACACCGCTCATCCTGCTCGGCAGCGTAGATAAATTGCACGTTCGCGTGGACGTGGAAGAGCACGAAGCCTGGCGCGTCCGGCCCGAGGCGAGGGCGGCGGCCAGCGTGCGGGGCAACGCGAACATGATTACTCCGCTCACATTCGTCCGGTTCGAACCGTTCGTCGTACCGAAAAAATCACTTACGGGCGATAGCACGGAGCGGGTTGATACGCGCGTCCTGCAAGTCATCTACCGCATCGAGGACAACAAGGTTCCTCTTTTCGTCGGCCAGCAGATGGACGTCTTCATCGATGCTGCGAATCAGCGGCCTTCGCTCGATCGAAATGTTTCGATGGCGCAGCCATCACCGCGCCGCCCAAGCTTCTCCTTTTAACGATCAAGACAAAACCTAACTAGGAAACCAACCCCATGAAAACTGAAGAGCATTCTGAAGCAACAGCCGTTTTCCTTCAGAAACTAACCGCGGCGGTGGCGGAATTAAAAGAACAGCTGCAGCACGATTACGAGCAGCTATATCCCGGCTTGGGCGAAATCATCCGGATCGTGCTCGATGAGGAGGAAGCAAAGGCGTGGGAGTTGTCATTCTTCCCGCATTTGTTTCTGCCGGATCTGGTTGAGGCGCACATCGCGACGCTCGGCCTCGAACCGGCAGGCACAAGACACGACAACATCCTGGCGCCAGCGATGAACGTACAGCTCACTCTCGCCGCGGCATGTTAAAGCAAACGTAGAAACCATTTCCCAACAACCAAATAACGAAAGGAACGAAAATGAAAAACGGAAAACTAAATGGAAAAGTTGCGGTGGTGACTGAGCGTCGAAAGGAATCGGCGCCGTCATCGCCAAACAGTTCGCAGCGGAAGGTGCGTCGGTAGTTGTTAATTACGCGTCTTCAAAGAAATTTAAATGACCAAAATTGTTGTTCTTTTACCACTCCATACATGGCCACACTAAAGTTGTTGCAAGATGTGCTTAAAGGGGCACGGCATGGATCTTGCCGCTTGTCTGATTGTTAGCGAAGTTGCTCCACCACTCTCGATGTCCATCGAAGCCAAAACCCAACTCCACCTTGAAATCGGACACGTCTTATTCATCGACATGGTCGACTATTCCACGTTGTTGATTAACGAGCAGAGCGAGTTGCTTGCCCAACTCAACGATGTCGTTCGCGGCACGGAACATTTCCGATCGGCGGAAGTGAAAGGCAGATTGGTGCGCTTACCTACCGGCGACGGAATGGCTTTGGTATTTCGCAACAGCCCGGAGGAACCGGCACGTTGCGCTTTGGAGATTAGTCAAGCGCTCAAAGAGCATCCCAGCCTTCGCGTTCGAATGGGCATTCACAGCGGACCCGTGAATGCGGTCGCCGACGTGAACGAGCGCGCAAATATCGCCGGAGCCGGAATCAATATCGCACAACGGGTGATGGATTGCGGAGATGCCGGGCACATTCTGCTTTCCAAGCACGTCGCCGAGGATCTGCAGCACTATCCTGAATGGCGACCCTACTTGCATGATATCGGCGAATGTGAGGTCAAACACGAAGAGACAATTTCTATCGTTAATCTCTACACTCCCGAGCTCGGCAATCCAAACCCGCCGCGATTGAAGGGAACCAAAACGCAAGCGCGACATCGCCGACGCCGGAACGCCTTGTTGCTTGTCGGCTCGACTCTGGTCGTCTTGGTAGTCGCAGGAATTTTCCTGATGCCACGCGCTTCCGCGCGCAAGATCGACAAGTCGATCGCGGTGCTGCCGTTTCAGAATCTCAGCGACGAAAAGGAGAACGCCTATTTCGCCGACGGCATACAGGACGATATCCTGACGAATCTCTCGAAAATCGGTGATTTGAAAGTGATCTCGCGTATGTCAGTCACGTCCTATCGCGGTGATGGCGTACGCAACGCCCGGGAAATCGGCAAAGCGCTCGGCGTTGGCACGCTTCTGGAAGGCAGCGTCCGGAGAGCTGGCAATCGCGTCCGGGTAAGCGTGCAGTTGATCAACGCGAACAACGACGAACACATCTGGGCGGAAGATTACGATCGCGATTTGACTGACGTGTTTGCAATTCAGACGGATCTCGCGCAAAAAATCGCCACGGCGCTTCAAGCGAAACTTTCCCCGAATGAAAAGGCACGGCTCGATCGCCGGCCAACGGAAAACGCGGACGCATATTTACTTTTTATCCAAGCAGAGCGGTACGTGATCGGGGCAGAGATGTCTCGCGATGAATCTATGAAGGCAGAGCAGCTTTACGAGCAAGCGATCAAACTCGATCCAAAGTTTGCCGCTGCTTTTGCCTGTCTCTCAATGGTGGAAAGTTGGGTGTATCACACCTTCGATCCAATACCTGCCCGCCGGGAAAAAGCGCGCTTGGCTGCTGATCAGGCCCTGCGATTGCAACCGGATCTTCCAGAAGGACACCTGGCGCTTGGATTTTCCTATTATTATGGCGATCGAGATTACGAACGCGCCTTGGTGGAGTTCGAAATCGCCAAGCGCGATCTGCCGAATGAAGCCCAGGCATATATGGCCATAGGTGCCATTCAGCGACGACAGGGTAAGTGGGCTGAATCAACCGCCAGTCTTGAAAAGTCCGCCTCGCTCGACCCGAAGAACCTAACCACTCTGTTTAACCTTGCGTTTAGCTACATGGCTCAGCGCAAGTTCGAAACCGCAGACAAGACTCTGGATCGTGCAATTGTCGCCGCGCCGCAATCGTTTATTCCGCGCGGATTGAAAGCATACTTGGCGGTCTTATGGAAGGGGGACATCGGGTTTGCCGAAAGTGAACTGTCCTCATTCCCCCGGGAACCAGATCCGGATGGACGCCTTGCATCGGCGCGGATTTGGTTATTGTCGCTGCAGCGGAAGTTCTCCGATGCGCTTCAGCTGTTACAGCAATTTCACGGAGAGACATTGGCTAACCCTAGCAATCCCGCTTGCCCAAAAGCGTTTCTTGAAGGGATTCTCTATCTAAATCTTGGCGATAAGGCGAAGGCACGGGCCGCGTTTGAGCGTGCGCGGGTTCTCTCCGAGCAATTGCTGCGTGAAAGTCCCGACGACGCCGCCCGGCATGCACAACAGGGAGCCATTCTCGCAGCGCTGGGCGAAAAACAGGAAGCGATCAGCGAGGGCAAGCGGGCGGTCGAATTGTTGCCTGAATCTGAGGATGCTTTCGATGGGCCTTTCATCACGGCGTCGCTCGCGGAGATTTACGCATGGGTTGAAGAACACGACGATGCATTTCGCCTGCTCGATCATTTAATGCAGACACCGAACGGCCCGACGATTCCCGTTCTCAAGCTCGATCCGGTGTGGGACCCATTGCGCAAAGATCCGCGCTTCCAAGCACTGATCGACAAATACTCGGCCAATGGCTAAGGCAGGGGCAGGCTCATACATCATCACCACGCAGAGCTCCCTGAATGTGTGGCTGTTTGAACAATCAGTAAAGATGTCGAGTTACTACCACTCTTAAAACTCGCCCTTGTGCTCGTGCGTCTCGATCACATTGCCAGAACAAACTGAACCCCGGGATTATTCCTCATCCTTGTAGTAGTCGGTCTCGATGCCTTGGACGATGATGTAATCGGGGCTTTCTTTAGTGACTGCCCACTTGCCGCTGTCGGGGTAATAGCATGAGTCATTGCGTGGGTTATCGGCGATGACGTAGTAGGCGAAATCTTCAGTCCCATTGTTTGAGAGTTGGTGGGCCTCCCCCGGCCCAAAGAAGAAGGCGTCTCCTGTAGTAACTTCCCATGTGCCATCCTTGTCGCGTACTCTTCCCTGCCCCGAAATAACCAGATAAAGCTCCGATTCGGCTCCATGGGAATGATAGGGGCAATAAGATTTGCCAGGCGGGATGCGGACGAGGGTGAGGTCAAACGGATGGCGTTTGGCTAAATCGAGGGAATCCGGCTCGCGGCCGAGGGCAATCGAGATTTCCTTGATGGTTTTGGCATACTTTCCACCAGGCGATTGGCGTTGGTCTTCGGGAACATCAGCGAGGTTCACTTTTTTCATGACCTAACGAGACAAAGATAAGCCACAGCAGGGTGTCGTGGCAAACACATTGGGGTTGCTTCGCACTGGGGCCGTTGGCTTCATCGATTGGTTAGGCCTTTCGTGCGATCCCGCGGAAAGGAGCAATGCCAAAACATGGTCAGATGACGAATGGAATATACCGATATCGCACGCGGCTCATATAACTCGCATACGATGGATCTTTGCGGAGAAAACTCTCTTCGACAATGCTCTTGATGAAAAAAAGAGCGTATAAGGTGAGTAAAATCCAAAGATTTGTGGACGAAAACAATCTTAGAGTAAAAGACAACCACGCCAGGAACAGGCCAGTGTAAATCGGATGGCGGACAAAGCGGTATGCGCCTGAGAGCACAATGCGACGCTGTGCCGGGACAAAGCCGATGTTACGACCGAGGCTTAGTCGAGCATAAACAACCACCAGCACCGAGACGATTGAGAGTGTGTCGGTGACGGGATTCGGGACGATGGGGTGACCAGTTGGCGGGAAGGTGACCCAGAAAAGTGATCCGTAAGTAGCTACGAATGCGAGCAGCCACCAGGCGGGATTTGGTGTCACCCGTTCCGGTGTGCGACGCAAAACCATTGTGGCGATCATAATCAACTGGCCGAGGGCAGCGCACGCTTGAGGAATATTCAGAGTTCCTTCGACTAGTCGGTGCCACAGAGAATAGACAAACGGCAGACAGGCGACGATTGCGATCGTCTTATCCACAGCCGGAATGGCGAGAATCCGCATTACGGGGGCACCGACGCTAACTGGGCGTGATTCTTTCACCGCCTAACTGGAATTAGACTGCAACCTGCAATCTATTTCTGCCTCCATAGAGGGAAGTGTGCCGTAAAAGGCGGCAGGATGGCAAGGGCGCTTTCCGTCAGATTCGCTCCACGCCCTCCGATGCGGGTCCTTTCAACTCATGACTTCGTGAGGGGTGCAGAGAGCCCCGATCTTGCGTTAGGCGGAGACTATTTCGGTTATCAATTCAGTTCCGCTCTGGCTTTGACATCGACTGGCCTGCTACGCCTCGTAAACAGGCACACAAACAGGGGTCACAAACAGGCATGCAAAGCGGAAGTGGGAAGCTTCAAGTGCGGCAATTGTCTGGTGAATGGTTTCGACTGATACTGGCTGCGTGGATTGCAACGGGTGATTACCCGTGCCACCAGAAGAAGCGGTATAGCGGGGATTTCTCTCTTGCCTGGCAACGCGATTATTGGCTCAATCCTTTTGCTGATGCGACCGACAATCGAGGACTTGCAAGCGATCTGGTTGTTCACTTATTCGCTGTCATCATTGCTCGATGCCAAGAATTTCCTCGGAGAAGTAAGCGGCGTTGCACCCGCACTCAACGAGGTGACAACCAAATCGCTCCGGTACCGCGCATTGGTTGAAGCGGCAATCTCGGCTTATACGCGACCGTTCACCACGTGCTTCCTGCCGCCGAACCGAAAGGTCAAGCAGCCGCTCGGGGATGTTCCGATCCCGCAGCACTTGGCGCAGTTCCATAAGGATGCGCTTGATCTGCGAGACACAATGATCGGTCACACGGACGCGACCCCGGCTGACGGATACACCGAGACGCCGAATCACGTGCTGGTCCGTATTTATCCTGACACTTTCAGCCTGCACTCGGCAATGACCGGCGTAATGGAGCCAGCCTCGAAGAAGGGGCTGATAGAGCTTTGCGATTATTTCGTGAAACACTGCGGCATGAACCTGAGCCGATTGACGAAGATCTATCGTTCCGAACTCATGCAGCACCAGCCAGGACAATACGAGCTGGTGATATCTGAACCGCCGGCGGATTGGCTCATACCGTTTCGGACTAAACACGGCGACGACTTCCGCGAGTGAGTGATGGTTGCGGTGCTGTGCTCCGGTCCACTTAAGAAACGAATGCTTTGGCCAGCACATCGCGGCCCTCCTGCATCGCGACCAAGTCGTCGGTATTAAGGAAGTAAATCGGCTCGTCTTTGGCGAAGTCGACTGCGCCTTTCGAGAAGCCACCTTTCGACACGATGATGCCGAAGTCCGCTTTCGTGTGATGTATCACGCCCCAGAGATCGCGAACAACGTGAGGCCCGGCACTCGCGACATGAGCCTTGCATTGCACGACTCCGCTGAAGCCGCCACGTGCTGCGTTGATATCGATACCGCCATCGCCTGAACCGCGTGTGACCGATGTATTGAAGTGATGCTTCTTCAAGACCTCGGCGGTCGCGATTTCGAACTCGTAGCCATTCAAACCTTCCCAATATGACCGCTTTAGCTTCAGTTGTTCTTGTGCAGCCTCGTGGGCAGCAATTTTGTGCAGGCGGTGAAGTCGAAGCGCCTCGTTAAATGCCAATATGCCAGGATTTGTCTTTCTTCGCTGATAACCGATCACGACTGCCGGTACAATCGCGTAGAGCAAGCACGTTGAACCTGGAAGGCGTCTTCATGGTCGGCTCATCGCTTCTCCTTTCTGTCGGCCAGCAAGAAGAACAACCCAGCGTAGACCACGCCGAGCATGAACCATACCGGGTGCCGATACATGGCGTTTGGATGCCACACTTCACCGGAAGAGCGAAAATGACACCAGCCGATCACGACGAAGGCGATCAGCGCGATTACTGTCAGCACTCTTTGTTTCTTGTTCATGACCGCATTACTTGGTGAGGCGCGCATTCTGCCGCAATCGTGCCGCGCACTGCAAGCACTGAAAGCGGAGGGTTATTTCCCGATTCGAGTCGAATTTAGCCTTGTGGCCAACTCAGGCGCTCGGCTAAAACGTAAGGCGACGGTGAGCGAACTCGCGAAGATCATTCTCACGGCGTGCGCTACTCTGATTGGCGGCGTGCTGCTGATGGTGGCGACACAGATCGTGACACGCTGCATCGTTGACCCGCTGGTGGAGTTTCGCCGTTTGATCGGCGAAGTCGCTTACACGCTGATCCTTCATTCCGAATGGTTGTTCAATGCCAATGCGACTGCTGACAGGCCGGAGTTCCAACAGGCTAAGGACGACTGCCGCAGATTGGCCAGCCGTTTGCATTCGCTCTCGGCGGCTGTGCCGCTTTACCACTTGTTCGTTGACCTCGGCGCAGTGCCGGAGCGCAGCAAGGTCGACGAGGCCGCGAGCGCGCTGATTGGATTGTCGAACACGCGAGCAGACACGCCCGCCCAGGTCACGCAGCAGCGTTACGATACAATCTCGACGGCTCTCCGCATTCGAGTCGATTAACGCTCCAACAGTTGATTTTTCTTCTTGGTCGTTCGACAATGCAAGCCATGAAGAAAATTCTTCTGCTTTTAAGCCTTGCAGTTGCGGCTCTGGTTTATTCTAGCGCAGCTCCTACGCCGAAGGGCAAATCGACTGTGGCATGTCCGCCGTGTCCGCTCTGTGGCGGTCACAGTCACGCCTGTAAGCAGGTTCAAAAATAATTCTGGCGATTCTCGCTTACTGATCGCGCCTAGATTCATCGCAAGCGTACCGGCGTCTTTGTGGGCGCGGATTCTTCGGAAAACTCGTTTTCATCTCAACAATAATTCAAGTGGTGATGCTCGCAGCACAGGCGGATAAAATGCTTGAGAATCGGGAGTGTCATCCACGGCTTGTTGGCAAGATGGTATGTCCAGCGAAGAATCGCATCTTCGGTGGCGACTCTGTCAACGGCGATCGTGTAGCCTTGCTCGTCCGCAAAGACTATGTGGCCGTCGGCAATGCTTACGTGGCGCTCTACCTCAGCTCGTTCGGCTTTGGCGGCTTCTTCTAATTCTTTAATGTTCATGCGCATAGATTAAAGACGCGCAGATTCCATCGCAAGCGTACCGGCACGTAGTCAGTCGGCGCTCAGTTCGCGTTCTAGCGCGATCCTGAGCGCAGCCGGAGGCATTGTTGCCATTGGCAATAAAACGGCAATGGCGCACAACCATCTGATATAGACGCGTGTTTTAGGACTGTGAGGAAAGTGTCGAATCCAGACCGGCCGAATTAGGGACAGGTATGCAGTTTTGCGTCATGATCGTCATTTGCGTTCTTGTCCCTCTCCTGGGTTAGTGACGGTCTGGTCGCAAATGACGCAAATTTACCCATCTGTCCCCAATTGCTTAATTTCAATCCGCCGCGCCCTGATCGAACTAGCTCTTCGCGAAAACCCCGATGAGCGGGCGGCGCGACGGCGTTTTTGAGACGAAATCGCTTACGAACCCATTCTGGGTGCGGATCTCCACGTGGCCAGCGGCTTGACTCGCGCCGTAGACGAGCACTGCGCCTACTGGCGCTTGGTAAGGGTCCGATACCGGGAGCTTCTTGAACCCATAATTGTTCACCAACTCTTGGCCGGCCTGCTTCGCCAGAGTTGTTTGTGGCCGCGATTTCACAACGCCCGCGGCAACGAGCGCTTCCTTCACAAAATGCCAGCACTTCGAAAGAGAGTGCGCGTGAGCGCGTTCCTCCGCGATCGTCGCGGCGCGCCGCAGCTTTGGATCAATCCTTGAGTCGACCTTGGCAAAGGGCTCCACGATTTCCTTCGGATAATACTTGTCCACTACCTCAACCGATTGCTTTTTACCGGAACTATCTTTGTAAACAAACTTCGGCTTCGGCGCCGGTAGCGTTGGTGGTTTCCCCTCTGCTGTTGGCAAAAGCGCAAAGCAAGCGAGCGGGAGCAACGCGAACGCAGGGTAAGTAATCCTCGTTATTCTTTTCATGTTTTTGTTTTCCATTTGTTTTTGGTTCATTTTTGTGTCCGGCGAGTGGATTTGTGACATTGAGCCAAACCCAAGATTATGAGCAGAGCGCACTCTCCATTTTTTGGCTTTTGCTGTGCATTAATTGTATGCTATTGTGAACTGAAAATAATATAATGTATTACGAAAAATCAAATCGAAAGTTTGTCCTCGCAGAATGTTCGAAAATTTCTAAAAAACGCGTGACAGGCCGAGCGTTTCGTATTACGTCGACCTACAGCGAACCAAATCGAGAGGAACCAATGGGCAAGAAAATCGTAAACATCCGGCTACGGCCGGACCAGGAAGAGCGGATTAACGCAATCGTGGAGCGAAGCGCGATCCTGGATACATCGAAGTTTGTGCGCATCGCGGTCGACTGGCTGCTGCGCTCGGACATCGGCCAAGTGATCAAGACGATTGTCGATGACGAGGCCTTCCCGGATTATGCAATGCCGAAGAAAACCACCGGGCGAAAAAACAAGGCGCGAAGCAGGCGCACGAAAAAAACTTAACGACGTTTAGGCTTTGTGGGGAATTGGGTGTTGGAATCAAAAATTACCGCCCCCACCCGCGACAGGTGTGAGAGGCGGCTGTTCCCCCAGAACGCGCGTTCGCTTTGTCAGTCCGGGTAATTGTATCGGCCAACGATTCCTGCACGCTTTACGGCACACGGTGCTGTGTGATTGAATGTCACGATGGCCACCGGTAGATGTTATTGCTGCCGTCCGCTTTCGCCGCCTTGGACGCCAGCCTGCTGCTGCGGACATTTCTCGAATATGGCGCCCATTCCCTTGCCATAGAACCTCAAGCGGAACCCGTAGTTCGTCGCAAATTGGGCGATCTTGTCTTTTCGAGCTTTCTCGTTTATCGGCCAAATGCGTTCCAAGTCCTTCTCGTAAATCAAGCAGTGCTTCCATACGCCATGCATCCGTTCTTCGATTTGTTTCGCTAGCGTTTCCACTGTTTCACTATTCGTTTAGCGAGCGAATTCCATGAGCGTGGTCCGGTTTGGTTTGGGCAACCTGCGCCAAACCGATCTGACGACCTTCGATTGCTCGCTTAGAAGATCAGCAACCCGCCCCCTGATGTTGGCCGCCTCCTGTTTTTTTGCCATTTCTCTCACGAACGTCGGCTTCTCGGAGAAGCATTTTGATCGTAACTGTGCGGCTTAGGCTTGTGGCGGAATTGGGCGTTGGAATCAAAAAAATTACCGCCCCCCACACCCGATAGGTGTGAGAGGCGGCTGTTCCCCCCAGAACAATCTTTGAAAACTTAAATTGAAAAAGCTGCTTGATATCCGCCGTTTATACGGATGTCGGGCGCAGTTTGTCAAGCCAACCGTCGCCTGATTTTTATATAGGCATTTGCCTGATACGCGGGCGTCGTCTGATATGCAGCTTCCTATGCGCATCTATGACGCATCCGCTTGAGATCAGAAACCCGATTTAGCTGCGAATGGCAAAATCTGGGAAAAACAAGACCAAACCGAAGCTCAATCTGACGGTGCGTGAAGAGCAACGACACAAGTTGGAACAAATGGCGGCTATCGAGAAGCGGTCCGTCTCCAACCTTATCGAGGTTATGGCCGATGAACGTTGGGAGCGATTGGTCGAGCGGCAGGGCATTGCTTACGCTAAGACCGTTGCGGAGGCGATGAACCTTAAACTGGACATGGACAATCCAGCTGACCGCGAGAAATTGCGGCGAGCAATTCTCGAACTTGTCGCCGACAGAAAAAGGCGAAAGCAAAAACGGCGCGATTAAAATCGCAAGCGCATTTCGGCTGCTGCGTGTCGAGCCAAATCAAAACACGCTGGCGGTCAAATGCGGCACTTGGTTGGCCGTCTGTGCGCAATCCCAAGTCTCCTGCTCCCGAGCCGACTCCAGAAATTAGAAAGGCCCGTCGAGTCCATCCGTGACTTCCAAGTACCATAGCCCGCCGAATGCCAGCGCATCGGAGATTAGATCGACGCCGCGATGATCTTTGCGCGGGCGGATTTCGTAAACGTGAATGGAATGACCGTGGGGTCAGTCCCGACCCCAAACGCGCATCGCTAAGATCGGCCTCGCCAAGCTGCATTAACAGGAACATTCCGACTTAAAAACAAAAGCCTCGGTGGGCGAAACCCACTGGGGCTTTCGATTTCGCGCTTTTGCTTTTTGCTTCAGCGCATTTTATCTGCTGGCGACTGGCCCGGGTGTCTGGAATTCGGCAAACTCGGTCGAGTTGCTTATCTTGGTGACGAACCAAGGCTCCGGCCCGAGATTGGCTGACGGCTGTTCTATAATGACCCGGCCGATTGGGGTCGGCCCAAACGCGATCGAACGAGAAGGCTTTGCCACAGTGATGTAGTCTTGACCCCTATTTTGACATAGGAACAACCCTTCTTCCCCCTGGAGCAAGCCTGCCAAGTCTAAGCCGCTGACCGGCACATTGATTTGGAGTTTCATGGTCTTCCCTCCCCTTTCTACACAACCAATGGCCGCCCGAGCGGCGCAGCGCGCTCACCATAATTTGCGATAGTTCGTTCAGATTTTGCAGTAAAGGCAAGAGGTCGTGTTTCTCGACAATTCTCGACAAGAATTTTTCGTTTATCTGCGCGCTGATGAAAAGCTGGCTGCGTTTATGGAACTCGAATCGGCAAGTAAGCGGGTCAGCCAAAAGCTTACAAAGAAATCAGGCTACGGCCTGATCGACAGATTTATGCGGTTGTCGTAAGAAAGGTCTGGCACAAACATTTACACGCGGCGGTATGAAAATTCTCGCCGGAAGAATCAAACGCCAGTTGCTATTGGACACTGGGAAATGGGGACATTGTGCAATTTACGAGGACGAATTGCAATGCATCTGGCCGCTGAACGAGGAAAATCGAAAAGCGAAGATTGAGCAGTTCGCAAAAGAGTACGGATTTCACCTGTCCTACTACAAGCAAGGTCTCTGTGCCATGTTCGACAAACAACTGCCCGCCGACGCCTGAAGTACTGGGAAGTCATCGCTGACAATCTCAGCAAAGCCGGTTGGAGTTGGGGAATCGTCTCAGCCCTCGATTCTCAGGGACGAACAATTTGGATTGCCGACGCGCACCGCGATGGAAAGCGGCTCGTTGTGCGCGCAGATGAAAAGCTGACTGCGTTTGTTGAACTGGAAGCGGCGGTGAATCGCATGTAAGGATTCATGGCCAAGTTGAACTCGGATAATCTTTGACCAATATATCATTGGACAGCACTGAGAAAGCACTGGCATCGTGTTGTGCGAACCAGAACTTTACGATGAAAACAAAAACGATAGTAATGGCTATACCGGTTTTAATGCTGGCATACATCGGATACGCACAAGAACCCAATGGTACAGCAAAAGCTAAGACTGAGCCTGGTGCAGGAGGCGCAATCGAAGTCGCCGCAATAAGCGCCACTTCAAAGGTGACGGCCGTTGATCCTGCCAAGCGCACCGTCACGCTTACGAACGAGGCAGGCGAGACTAATACCTATCAGCTCGGCAAGAACGTCCGAAACTTTGATCAGATCAAAGTCGGCAATCAGGTAAAGGCAACGCTGCTGGAATCGGTGGCGATCGACGTGAACAAGTCGAGCGGGTCACCGGATGCCAGTGCAGGCGGTCTCGTTGCAGTCGCACCAAAGGGTGCCATGCCGGGCGTAGTCATGGCTAAGACAAGGCAGGTCTCCGCAAAGATTGTTTCCGTAGATCCGCAGGCGCGCACGGTAACGGTCGAAGGCCCGATGGGTGGGAAGCCGACCATTAAGGTGGGACCTAAAGTTAATCTTAGTGAGTTGCAGGCGGGCGACAACGTGACATTGCGCATGACTGACGCGCTGGCGATTCGTGTAGAGAAACCGTAGGCATTCGCGCGATCACCACTCCTTGAAATCGCCCTTGTGCTCGTGCGTCTCGATCACGGTCTGATGGTCGCCCGTATTCGCGTTTCGTGTTCGCAGCCGCAAAGAAAGCGGCGTCCACGCGTCACGTATCAGAATCACGTATTCTTATACTCAATCTCATACTGATTTTGCCGGATTAAGACTGGCGTCAGATAACGTAATTTAGCGCGCAGTTGTGCGCACCGGTAGTCTTCCTCAATCATATTGGTTCTTTCTTGAACGGGCGGCTGCTGAGCCTTGTTCGCCGTGGTTGGCGCAGGCCTTGCAGTCGTTAGGCCGTCAGTGAACTTACTTGTCTCTATCATGTCTCAAAATATCAGGAGACATGCGGACCAACAAAAAATACAGGTGCTTTTTGCGGTCAGTGTAACGCGATCCGGCAAGCGCTACCGGGCCGTCTGGGGCGATTTGCAGCTTTTTACTCAGGTCGCCGCGTAACGCTATACGGCAAAGATTCTTTGCGTTTGCGAAAGCGTTTCTGCCGTTCGCGGTTGTGGAACGATTTGTGAATCGCTTTTTGACGCTCCCAG
>Ga0306920_100002678_pt1 | contig 22512 bp, 16 predicted proteins | sample flu12Cox44000170_FD_204666 | JGI IMG/M metagenome (GOLD analysis project Ga0306920, IMG submission 204666) | Lab enrichment of tropical soil microbial communities from Luquillo Experimental Forest, Puerto Rico - flux4day.12C.oxic.44.000.170 (v2)... | ecosystem: Environmental > Terrestrial >...
CGAGCTCCGCAACCGTCTGCGCGAACTCGCCACCATAGAGAAGGGTACGGGAACCGGAGTCTTTGAGGATGAACTGCAGCTCGTCTGCCACCAGCCGCCAGTTCAGCGGCACACAGACCGCGCCGAGCTTGGCGATGGCGAAGAAGCTCTCGAGAAACTCGGGGCTGTTCATCAGCAGCAGCGCCACCCGCTCGCCCTTCTTCACCCGGAGCTCGCGTGCAAGGAAATTTGCGGTGCGGTTCGCGCGCCGGTCGAGCTCCGCGAAGCTGAAGCGGCGCCCCGTGTGCGTGTCGATGAACGCCTCCAGCGAGGGGTTGAGCAGCGCGCGCTTGGCGAGGAACAGGCCGAGGTTGTTCTTCATGGGTTCGCCTCCGAAGTCCTCATTCTCGCACACGCGATTCTGCAACCGCTTTGCGGTCCGTGACGTATGATCGCGGCCCGGGAAGGGCCTTCGGGGAGAAGGCTTTGAGACGCTTTGTCGCCGTCGTGGCGCTGCTGTGCTCGCTCGCGGCGGCCCGTGCGTCCGCCCAGGGCAGCTACACGCTGTTCGAGGCGGGGCCGGTCCGTCCGATCGCGCTTTCGCCAGACGGTTCGCTCCTGTTCGTGTGCAACATCCCCGACGGAAGGCTCGAGATCTTTGCCGTCGGCCCGACGGGCCTGCACGGCGTCGGCTCCGTCCAGGTCGGGGTCGAGCCCGTCGCCGTCGCGGCCCGCTCGAACAGCGAGGTCTGGGTGGTGAACCACCTCTCGGACAGCGTCTCCATCGTCGACGTGCCGTCGCTGCGCGTGACCCGGACGCTGCTCGTGGGAGACGAGCCGCGCGACATCGTCTTCGCCGGCCCCGGGCGGGGGCTGGCGTTCGTCACCGCCGCACACCGCGGGCAGAACCGGCCCGGCGACCCGCAGCTCCAGAGCGGCGGCGTCGGCCGCAGCGACGTCTGGATCTTCGACAGCGCCAACCTCGGCGCGGCGCTGGGCGGAACGCCGCTCGAGCTCCTGAATCTGTTCGGCGACACCCCGCGCGCGCTCGCAGCGACCCCCGACGGCTCGACCGTGTACGCCGCCGTGTTCCATTCCGGCAACCAGACCACCGCCCTGCCCCCGAACCAGGGCCCCTCTGCGCTCGGCCCGTTCCAGACGCTCCCGACGCCGCTGGACCCGAACGGCAGGCCGGTCGATCCGACCACGCTGCCCACCCCGATCGTGGCGGTGATGCTGCAGCAGCAGCTGGGGGCGACCTGGAAGGACGCGAACGGCAACAGCTACACCGGCGCGGTCCCCTTCAGCCTCCCCGACCACGACGTGTTCGCGCTCGACGCCACCGCCAGCCCGCCGGCGCTGGTCCGCACCTACGACCATGTCGGGACGATCCTGTTCAACATGGTCGTGTCGCCGAACGGGATCCTCTACGTCAGCAACACCGACGCGAACAACATGGACCGCTTCGAGGGGTTCGGCACGCCGAACCTGCGCGGTGAGCTGCACAAGGCGCGCATCTCGATCCTCTCGCCCGGGGGGTCGGTCAGCACGCGGCTCCTGAACAAGCACATCGACTACTCGCTCGCGGTCGCGCCCGCGGCGACCAACGCCGCGAGCCTGGGGATCCCGACCGACCTCGCGATCAGCGCCGACGCCACGACGCTCTACGTCGCGGCCTTCGGCTCCGGAGAGATCGGCATCATCGACACCGCCAAGCTGGCGCTGCCCCCCACCGATCCGAACGCCTTCACGCCCAACGCCGCCGACCACATTCCCCTGTCGGCCGGCGGTCCGGGCGGCCTCGCGCTCGACTCCGCGCACGACCGGCTGTACGTCTACACGCGCTTCGACGACGGGGTCTCGGTGGTCGACCCGCTCGCGCGCACCGAGCTGTCGCACGTGCGCGTGCACAGCCCCGAGCCGCCTTCGGTCACCGCCGGCCGGAAGTTCCTCTACGACACCCACGGCTCGTCGTCGAACGGCGAGGCCGCGTGCGGCGTGTGTCACGTGTTCGGCGACTTCGACTCACTCGCCTGGGACCTCGGCAACCCGTCTCCGGGCGGCGCGGTGCTGCTCAACAACAACCCGTTCGTGAAGCAGAACAACAGCATCAACGCCATCTTCGACTCGACCGGAATCGACAACATCGACTTCCACCCGCTGAAGGGCCCGATGGTGACCCAGACCCTGCGCGGGATGGTGCACGACGGGCCGATGCACTGGCGCGGCGACCGCTCCGGCGGCGGCTTCAGCGACCGCACGCCGCAGTGGGACGGCGACCCCAACGCGCTCGACTCGAACCAGGCGTTCCTGAAATTCAACCCGGCGTTCGTGAGCCTGCTCGGCCGCGCGAGCCAGCTGTCGGCGTCGGACATGCAGGCGTTCGCGACCTTCATCCTGCAGCTGCGCATGCCGCCGAACCCGATCCGCAACCTGGACCAGTCGCTCACCGCGTCCCAGGCGAACGGCGTCGCGATCTTCGGGGGCAGCCCGTCCGACGCGCCCGGGAAGACCTGCGCCGGCTGCCACACGCTCGACCCGAGCATCGGCGCGTTCGGCACGAGCGGCCTCACCGCGTTCTCGGCCGACACGCAGCACTTCAAGGTGCCGCAGCTGCGCAACCTGTACACGAAGGTCGGGATGTTCGGGCGCAACTCCGTGGGCTCGCTGCCCGGCCAGGGCTCGCCCTCCACGCCGCAGATCCGCGGCTACGGCTTCCACAACGACGGTGCCCACGACACCATCGTGACCTTCCTCAGCAGCATCTTCTTCTCCTTCGCGAACGGCGACTCCGATCGCGCCGACGTGGCGAACTTCCTGTTCGCGTTCCCTTCGGACCTCGCGCCCGTGGTGGGCCAGCAGGTCACGCTGAACGCCGCGAACGCGAACGACCCGAACGTCACTGGGCGCATCGATCTCCTGGTCGCACGCGCCGCGACGCCCTACTTCACCGTCGATTCGCCGCAGGGCATGGAGTGCGATCTGGTGGTGAAGGGCGCGATCGCCGGCGTGCCGCGCGGCTGGTGGATGAGCTCCCCCGGCGTGTTCTCGCCCGATCGCAGCACCGACCCGCCGCTCGCGGACGCGGACCTGCGCGCGCTGGCGGCCACCGCGGGACAGGAGCTCACCTACACCTGCGTGCCCGCGGGCTCGGGCACGCGGCTGGGGATCGACCGCGGCAGCATCGGCGAAGACGGCCAGTCGGACGGGCTGCTCGACGCCGAGCAGTGCGGCGACGTGAACGGCGACGGGATCGTGACCCAGGCCGACGTGGACGCGCTGCGTGCGCAGCTCGCCGGCATCTCCACGCCGCTCGTTCCTGCGAAGTGCAATGTCGCGGACGCGCAGGGGAGTGGCGCCGGGTCCTGCGACATCAACGACGTGGTGGCGATCCGGCGGGCGCTCGTGAACCTGGCGCCGGGGCTCACGGCCGGCTGCGACTTCTAGACCGCGCGGGTTTCTTGCCCTCGACCCCGCCGATCGGCGTATCATCGGCCGCTGGACTGCGCCTGCTGCACCATCGTTCGCCGCTGCTCGCGGTCCGGTCGGAGGGAAGGGAATGGGACGCTGGATCTCTCTCGCGCTCTGCCTGGCGCTCGCTGCGGGAACGGCAGCTGCACAGTCCAACTACACGCTGTTCGAGAGCGGTCCGGTCCGGCCGCTCGCGCTCTCACCGGACGGCACGAAGCTGTTCGCCTGCAACATCCCGGACGGTCGCCTGGAGATCTTCAGCGTCGCGTCGAACGGCCTCGCCCTGATCGGCTCCGTGCCCGTGGGCCTCGAGCCGGTCGCGGTCGCCGCGCGTACCAACGGCGAGGTCTGGGTGGTGAACCACGTCTCGGACAGCATCTCGATCGTCGACGTGGCGACCCAGCGCGTCACCCAGACGCTCCTCGTCGGTGACGAGCCGCGCGACATCGTGTTCGCGGGCACCGGCCACAACCGCGCCTTCATCACCGCGGCGCACCGCGGTCAGAACCGCCCAGGCGATCCGCAGCTCACGTCGAGCGGCGTCGGCCGCAGCGACGTCTGGGTGTTCGACGCGACCAATCCCGGCGGCAGCTCGCCCACCATCCTGAGCCTGTTCGGCGACACGCCGCGCGCGCTCGCCGCCAGCCCGGACGGCTCGATCGTCTACGTCGCGGTGTTCCACTCCGGCGACCAGACCACGATCGTCCCGGCGGGCCAGATTGCGACGCCGCCCCCGGCGTTCAATGTGCCCGACCCGAACCAGACCTCCAACCCCGTGGGCCAGCTGCCCACCCCGCAGGTCGGCGTGATGCTGAAGTACCAGTCGGGCACGACCTGGGTCGACGTCACCGGCACGGGGCACACCGGCATGGTGCAGTTCAACCTGCCCGACCACGACGTGTTCATGCTCGACGCCACCGCGAGCCCGCCGGCGCAGACCTCGGTCTTCGACCACGTCGGCACGATCCTGTTCAACATGGCGGTGAACCCGATCTCGGGCGTCGTGTACGTGTCGAACACCGACGCGAACAACTTCGACCGCTTCGAGGCGAGCGACGCCCGTTTCAACGCCACCGACGGCACCAAGGAGCCGAACGTGCGCGGCGAGCTGCACCACGCGCAGATTTCGATCCTCTCGGGCAGCACGACCGTCACCCCGCGCCGCCTCAACAAGCAGATCGACTACACCGTGACCGCCTCGGCGGCGGTGAACGCAGCGAGCCTGGCGATCCCGACCGACATGGCGGTGAAGAGCGACGGCTCGACGCTGTACGTGGCGGCGTTCGGCTCCGGCGAGATCGGCGTGATCGACACCGCCGCGCTCGCCCTGCCGCCCACCGACCCGAACTCGTTCCAGCCCAACGCCGCGAACCACATCCACCTGTCGGCGGGCGGTCCGGGCGGCGTGATCCTCGACGAGCCGCACAACCGCCTGTACGTGTACACGCGCTTCGACGACGGCATCTCGCTGGTCGACCCGACCGCCAAGGTCGAGGTCGGGCACCTCACGGTGCACAACCCCGAGACGCCCGACATCCTGAACGGGCGCCACTTCCTCTACGACGCGCACCTGACCTCCTCGAACGGCGAGGCTTCGTGCGCGGTCTGCCACGTGTTCGCGGACTTCGACTCGCTGGCCTGGGACCTCGGCAATCCCGATCCCAACGCGCCGCTCGCGAGCAACTTCAATCCGTTCGTGAAGATCCTCAGCGGCACCACCGGGGCGGCGATCGCCGGGCCGACCCTCGTGTCGCTGGGGCTGCAGACCGTGCCGGGCAACCTCGACTTCCATCCGCTGAAGGGCCCGATGACCACGCAGACCCTGCGCGGCATGAAGCACAACGGCCCGATGCACTGGCGCGGCGACCGCTCCGGAGGGAACTTCACCAACGGGGTGCCGAACTTCGACGGCGACCCGAACGCGCTGGATCCGAACCAGGCCTTCGGCAAGTTCAACCCGGCGTTCCAGAGCCTGCTCGGCAACGCGACCCAGCTCGCGCCCGCGGACATGACGGCGTACACCAACTTCATCTTGCGGGTGACGATGCCGCCGAACCCGATCCGCAATCTGGACCAGACCCTCACGGCCTCGCAGACGACCGGGCAGACCTTCTATCTCAACACGACCTCGGACACGATCAAGGCCTGCGCCGGCTGCCACACGCTGAACCAGGCGGGGAGCGCGTTCGGCACGGGCGGGCTCTCGACCTTCGAGGGCCTGTCGCAGCACTTCAAGGTGCCGCAGCTGCGCAACGCGTACGAGAAGGTCGGCATGTACGGCATGGAGGCGGTGCCGGGAACCAACATCCCTGCGCACGGCTCACCGTCGACAGACCAGATCCGCGGCTTCGGCTACCTGAACGACGGCTCGATCGACAACGTGATCAGCTTCCTGAACGGCGGGGTGTTCACGTTCCCGAGCGATCCCAACAACGATCCCAGCGCGAACTACGGGAACTCCGGCGCGGCGATGCGCCAGAACGTGACCAACTTCGTGATGGCCTTCCCGTCGGATCTCGCGCCGATCGTCGGCCAGCAGATCACGCTCACCTCCACGAACGGGAGCGACCCGAACGTGACCAACCGAATCACGCTGCTCGAGCAGCGCGCGGTCACCGCCTACCACACCTTGGACAACCCGGGCAACGAGTGCGACCTCGTGGTGAAGGGCACGATCAGCGGCGTGACGCGCGGCTGGTGGATGTCCGCCTCGAACACCTTCACGCCCGACTCGAGCTCCGACTCGACGCAGACCGACGCGTCCCTGCGCGCGCTCGCGAGCACGCCCGGACAGGAGCTCACCTTCACCTGCGTGCCACCGGGCTCGGGCCAGCGCATGGGCATCGACCGCGGCGGCGTGGGCGACGGCTCGCAGCCGGACGGCATCCGCGACGCGAACCAGTGTGGCGACGTGACCGCGGACGGCATCGCCGGCGCCGCCGACGTCACGGCCGAGCGCGCGGCTCTGGCCGCGATCTCGACGCCCAAGGCCCCGGGCAAGTGCAACGTCGCCGGCGGAGCCGGCAGCACGCCACCCACCTGCGACATTGTCGACCTGGTGGTGCTGCGGCGCGCGCTCGCGAACCTCGGGCCCGGTCTCTCGACCGGGTGCAACGGCTAAGGGAGGGAGTCGCGGAGCTCAGGCGGGCTCGAGCTCGAAGGAAGCGCGCACGCGCAGGTCCTGCGCCGACGCGCCGATGCCGAGTTCGAACTCGCCTGGCTCCGCGAACCAATCGCCTCGCGCCGGGTCCCAGAACGAGAGCGCGCGAGGTGCGAGCGTGAAGCGCACCGTGCGCGTCTCGCCGGGCGCGAGCTCGACCTTGGCGAACGCGCGCAGCTCCTTCTCGGGCCGGGCGACGCTGGCCGCGACGTCGCGGACGTAGAGCTGCACCACCTCCATCCCCGCGCGCTGGCCGCGGTTGGTGATGTCGACCGAGAGCTCGAGCGGCGCGCCGGGGCGCAGGCGCGTGGTGGCGAGCCGCAGGTTCGCGTACTCGAAGCGAGTGTAGGAGAGCCCGTGGCCGAAGGGCAGCCGCGGCTCGATGCGCCGGCGCTCGTACCAGCGATAGCCGATGAACAGGCCCTCGCCGTAGACGGATCGGCCGCGCTCGCCGGGCCAGTCGAGGAAGGCCGGCGTGTCCTCGATCCGACGCGGCAGCGTGTGCGGCAGCCGCCCCGACGGATTCACGTCGCCGAACAGCACGTCCGCGAGCGCGTTGCCCGCCTCCTGGCCGGCGTACCACAGCTGCAGCGCCGCGGGCACGCGCGGAAGCCATCCGCAGTCGACCGGCGCGCCCGCGTTCACCACCACCACCGTGCGCGGGTTCGCCTCCGCCACGCGCTCGACCAGCTCGCGCTGCCGCCCGGGCAGGGCGAGCGTCGCGCGGTCGTGGCCCTCGCTCTCCCACTCGTCGTTCAGGCCGACCACGACGACGGCCGCGTCGCTGGCGGCGGCGCAGGCGACCGCGCGCTCGAGCATCGCGTCGGCCGGCTCCACGCGCAGGCCGCCGACCTTGAGCCCGCCGAGCCCGACCCGGTCGACGTTGGCGAACTCGATCGCGAGGTCGTAGCTGCGGCCGGCCTCGAGCGCGACCGTGCCGCGCACCTCGGACGAGCCGAGGTTGAAGAACGAGTCGCCCGGCGTCTGCGCGGTCCAGTTGTCGACCACGAGCTCGCCGTCGACGAACAATCGGCTCTTCCCCGCGGAGATCAGCGACAGCTCGTGCGCGCCCGACTCGCGCGGGGCGAGCGCGCCGGCGATGCGCACCGAGAAGGCGCGCGGGTCGATCTCGGGCGCGAAGCGGCCGAACCAGGTGAAGCTCGACTCGCGCGACTCGCTGGTGCGCGCGGGCGCGCCGTCCGGCACGTGGCCGTTCCAGTACTCGACCCGGAGCGGTCCGTCGAGCAGCGGCGCGTGCAACGCCGGCAGCGTCTTGTGGCTGGTGCAGCCCGGCTCGAACACGAGCTCGACCCCGTCGCCGCAGCGCTTCGCGATGCCCTCGAGCGGCGACACCGCGTAGTGTGGCCGCACGCGCGCGCTGCCCCCGCCCTGGACCACCGCGATGCCGGCGTTGGGCCCGATCAGCGCCAGCCGGCGCAGCCCGCGCGGCTCGAGCGGCAGCACGGTCTGGCCGGTCTCGAGCGGATCGTTCTGGAGCAGCACGATCGCCTCGGCCGCGGCGCGGCGCGCCAGCGCGCGGTGCTCGGGTCGGTCGACTGCCTCTTCGCTCTGCCGCGGCGCCTGCGCGAACGCGCCGGTGCGCTCGCACAGCCGCAGCAGGCGGAGCACCGCCGCGTCGAGCACGCTCTCCGCCAGCTCACCCGCGCGCACGGCGTCCGCCAGCTTCGCACCCAGCCGGCGCGCCGGGCCGGGCATCTCGAGATCCAGGCCCGCGCGCACTGGCGCGACGTCGCTGTAGGTGCCGTACCAGTCGGAGACCACGGCACCGTCGAAGCCCCACTCGCCCTTCAGCAGCTCGCCGAGCAGCCAGGGGTGCTCGCTCGCGAAGGTGCCGTTCAGCCGGTTGTAGGCCGACATCACGCACCACGCGCCGCCTTCGCGCACAGCGGCCTCGAACGGCACCAGGTACAGCTCGCGCAGCGCGCGCTCGCTGACCTCGGACGAGATCGACATGCGCTCGAACTCCTGGTCGTTGGCCACGAAGTGCTTGGCGCAGGCCGCCACCGAGCGGCTCTGCACGCCGCGCACGAACCCCGCCGCGATCCGCGCCGAGAGCTCCGGGTCCTCGGAGTGACACTCGAAGTTCCGGCCCGCGAGCGGCGAGCGGTGCAGGTTCATGGTGGGGCCGAGCAGCACGTTCGCACCCTTGGTGCGCGCGTCTTCGGCGATTGCGGCGCCGACCTCGCGCGCCAGCTCGGGGTCCCAGCTGGCCGCGAGCGCGCTGCCGCAGGGAAAGAGCGCCGAGGTGGCGCCTTCACCCATGTGGACGCCGCGCGCGCCGGAGGGCCCGTCCGAGAGCACCAGCGCGGGAATGCCGAGCCGCGGGATCGCGACGGTGTGCCAGAGATCGGCGCCGGCAGTGAGCGCGGCCTTCTCGTCGAGCGAGAGCTTCCGTGCGAGTTCGAGGATGCGCGGCGAATCGCCCATCGCGGCGCGATGCTATCACGCGGGGAAGCGCGGGACGCCGTCCTCCAGCTCGATGCGCAGCGCGTTCGTGACGAACGAGACCGTATGGTAGAAGCCCGCGAGCACCACCAGCTCGACGATCTGCGCCGGCGCGAGCTCCGTCTCGAGCGCGCGCCAGAGCGAGTCGTCGACGTCGGCGCGCTCGTGCAGCGCGTCGCAGAGTGCGAGGATCGCCCGGTCGCGCGGCCCGAAGCCCGAATCCGCGGGGAGCTCGCGCAGGCAGGTCGCGCGCACCTCCGCGGCGGAGAGGCCCGCACGTGAAGCGAACACCGCGACGTGCACTCCCCACTCGTACTCGGAGCCGCAGCGCGCGCAGGTGCGCAGGATCGCGAGCTCGCGCTCGCGCAGGCCGATGCTGCCGCGGTCGAGCAACCCGCCGGCCAGGAAACGCGACAAGACGCGGGGGTTGTGTGCGAGCGTGCGGAACAGCCGCAGCGGCTCCGCGCCCGGCGGCGTCAGCTTCGCCAGCGCGGCGTCGAGCTCCGCGCCGAACGGCGGCGCGGCGGGCGCGATCCTGGGCTCCTCGATCGTCGGCTCGTCCATGGGCTCCTCCCTGCATCTGCTACAATAACAGTAGCACATGGCCACACCCCGTCCCGGCTCGCCCGTCCGCGGCTCCCGCAGCGGCCGCCCGATCATGGCGGCGCTCGACTTGTTGGGCCGCCGCTGGGCGCTGCGCGTGCTGTGGGAGCTCCGTCTGGGGCCGCAGAGCTTCCGCGCGCTGCGCGCCCGCTGCGACGAAGTCTCGCCCACGGTGCTGAACCAGCGGCTCGCCGAGCTGCGCGCGTCGGGCATCGTCGCGCACCGGCAGGGCTCGGGCTACGGGCTCAGCGCCAGCGGCGAATCACTGCTCGCCGCGCTCGCGCCGCTGCACGACTGGGCCGGACGCTGGGCGCGCTCAGCTGCGGCTAGAGCTCCTCGAGCACCTCGTCGATGACGTAGGTGCCGCTGCGCGAGTCCTTGTGGATCGCAATCAGCTTGTTCTTCTGGGCGTCCTCGAGCAGGCGCGAGAACGAGCGGTAGCCGTGGTACTCCTCGTTGAAGCCGGGGTTCTTGCGCTTCATGGTCTCCTTGACCAGGGACCCGTGCAGCTCCTTGTTCTCGCGCTGCAGCGCCTCCACCGCGTCGAGCAACAGGTCGAACGCCTCCTGCTGCTTCTTGGGCAGCTCCCGCGCCTTGGGCGCGGGCTTGCGCTCGACCGTCTTGCGCACCAGGTCGTCGTAGTAGACGAACTCGTCGCAGTGGTCGATGAACATCGGCGAGGTCGAGTTCTTGACCCCGCAGCCGATCGTGTGCCGGTTGTTCTCGCGCAGCTTCGCCACCAGCGGCGAGAAGTCGGAGTCGCCCGAGACGATCACGAACGTGTCGATGTGCGACTTGGTGTAGGAGAGCTCGAGCGCGTCGACCACCATCTTGATGTCCGCGCTGTTCTTCCCGGTCAGCTTCGAGCCGGGCATCTCGATCAGCTCGACCCCATTCTCGTGGAGCGGGCGGCGGTAGTCGGGGTACTTGGTCCAGTCGGCGTAGGCCCGCCGGGTCACCACGTTGCCCTTGTCGATCATGCGCCGGAGCACCAGCGACGCGTCGAAGATCTTGTAGTGGGCGTCGCGGCAGCCGATCACGACGTTCTCGAGGTCGATGTAGACGGCGATGTTGTGGGCGCCTTCCGGGGCGTTGGCCATGCCTCTCCTGTTACCCCGGTGTGCGGGGACCGCGAGGCACTATAGTCAGCGTTCCATCAGAGGGGGAGGACTTCGGTCCATGATCGGAAAGGTTGGCACCGTTCTGCTCTGCGTCTGGCTCCCGGCGCTCGCTCATGCGGGCACCGCCGTGTTCACGGCACATCCGCTCGCCTTCAGCCTCAGGATCACCAACCAGGGGATCAACAAGGGGGGCGACGGCGTCGCCGAACACATGGGAGGTCGAAGCCAGGACCTGTTCTCGGCCTGCGTCGGCACACCGCCGACCAAGACCGAGGCGGTGGTCCTGTTCATCGATTGCAACGACCCGAACACAAACGAGATCGATGCGGTCGATCTCGCGACCGGGACTCCGGCGCTGCTAGCGCACATCGGCTCGCTCACGTTCCCCACCACGGTCGCGGTAGAGACGACCACGGGCGGAGGCACGATTCCGCGCACCGAAGAGACGCTGGCAGAGATCGACATCAACTGCACCAGCACCGTCACGCTCACCGCCCAGGTCTTCGGAGTGCTGAATGTGAAGATGTTGCCGCTCTCCACGGGTGGACAGGTCTGTGCCGAGTCAGGTCGGATCCGCACGGTTGGCTCCGGCAACATCACCTCGCTCGGCGACTTCATCGTCGACGACGGATCGAGCATCGCGCTCAAACCGCGCCTCGCCGGGATCATCGCGCCGCCACCAGTCCCTTAGTTTCCGGTAAGTTTCTCGTAATGACGTTGTAGCAATGACTTAGTCACTCGTTCCAATCGGAAATACCGGCGTGCACGACGAAGCTGCGCGCCGGTATTTCCATCTTTTCGCTCGGGGCGATTTGCCGCTTTCGCTGTGGCGGCGTGACTCTGCCCGGGGACTCCGGCCACTGACTCGCTGGCGAAAGCCGTGGCACCCGCTTTGCAACCGCGGTCTCCCATCAACCACCCCTGAAGGGAGACTTGGCTCATGACCCCCCGAATCCCAGTCGCGGTTCTCCTGGCAATCGCGCTCGGTGGCCCGTCGTGGTCGTTTGCGGGTACGACCATTACCGCCCATCAGATGTCCTCGGTCACCCTGAAAACCGTCACACAGATCACCACCAGCAAGAGCGACACCAAGCCGTCCACCAACTCCGTCAACGCCAAGGAGCTCTTCAACCTGTGCGTCGGCGCCAAGCCCGCCAAGAACGAGGCGCTCTTCATCTTCTTCGATTGCGCTGGGCCGCCTCCGGGGACGGCACAGATCAAGGCCATCAACACCCAGCCGCTCACCGATCTGAAGGACGTCGGGACCATCGAGTTCGGCACGCCGCTGGTCCGGACCACGAAGGGCGGCGGAACGACCACCACCACGATCAAGGCGCCGGCGACGGTCCACATCGACTGTGGCGCCGCGGCGACGGCCGACCTCTCGGGGACGATCAACCTGAAGTACACCGCGTTCCCGAACAGCGGACCGGTCTGCCCCTCGAACGGGAGCATGAAGGTGACCGGGACGGCGGTCTCGCTTGGCACCGACTTCGTGATCGACGACGGGTCGATCCTGAAGTTCAACACGCGGGACGGGGGGATCACCGTGATCCCGCCCTCGCCCTGAGCTGAGCGCTTCCGGGCCTTGCGCCCATTCCTCCCGCCGCGCGAGGTATGCTCGCGCGACGGGAGGATTTTTTCGATGGCAGGGAAGCTCCACGGGAAGGCGGCGCTAGTCACCGGCGCGGCGTCGGGAATCGGCCGCGCCAGCGCGCTCGAGCTCTCGCGCGAGGGGGCGCGGGTCGCCTGTGCGGACCTGAACGGCGAAGGCGCGGAGTCGGTCGCGAAGGAGATCACCCGCGCGGGTGGCGAGGCGATCGGGCTGCGGCTCGACGTCGCGGACCCGGCCGACAACGGGCGCGCGGTTGCCGCGGCAGTGAAACGCTTCGGCCGGCTCGAGCTCGCGCACTTGAACGCGGGGATCGCGGCGACTTCGAACGTGCTCGACACCACGCTCGAGGAGTGGAACCGCACCATCGCGATCAACCTCTCCGGGGTCTTCTACGGCCTGCAGGCGTCGGCGCGGGCGATCCGCGACGCCGGCGGCGGCGCCATCGTGATCACCTCGTCGGACGCGGGCCTGCGCGGCGGCGGGGGGATGGGCAGCTACTGCGCCAGCAAGCACGGCGTGCTGGGCCTGATGAAGTGCGCCGTGGGCGACCTGTCGCTGCACAGGATCCGCGTGAACGCGGTCTGTCCCGGCGTGATCGACACTCCGATCCTCGGGCCGCTGCACAAGAACAAGGTGTTCACCGAGGGTCCGCTCGCAGCCGCGCACCCGCTCGGCCGCGTGGGCCAGCCGGAGGAGATCGGACGCGTGGTGGCGTTCCTGCTCTCCGACGAGGCGTCGTTCATCACCGGGGTCGCGCTCTCGATCGACGGCGGGCTCAACGCGGTCTTCGGTGCGTTCGGGGCGCAGCAGGGCCAGAACGTGCTGGAGAAGATCAACGGCTAGCGCCCCGGTCGTGGACGAGCACGAGACCCTGCGCGCGGAGGTGCGCGCCTGGATCGGGTGCAACCACCCGGGCGATCCCGGCTGGAAGCTGCCGCAGAGCGCGCTCGAGGTGGCGGACGACCGCCAGTTCGGCTGGCTCCGCGACTGGCAGCGGAAGCTCTACGACGCCGGCTGGGTGGGCGCGGAGTGGCCCGCGGAGTACGGCGGCGGCGGCCGCCCGCGCGGCGCCCAGCGCGCGATCGACCAGGAGCTCGCGCGGGCGCGCGCGCCGTTCCTGCTGAACCTGGTGGGGCTGTCGTGGGCGGGGCCGGTGATCCTGCACTACGGCAGCGAGGCGCAGAAGCGGCGGCTGTTGCGGCCGCTCTTGCGCTGCGACGAGATCTGGTGCCAGGGCTTCAGCGAGCCGGGCGCGGGCAGCGACCTCGCGGCGCTCGCGACCCGGGCGCTGCGCAGCGGCGACGGCTGGGAGATCGACGGCCACAAGGTCTGGACCACGCTCGGACGCTACGCAGATTGGTGTATCCTGCTCGCGCGCAGCGACCCGGCCGCGGCCAAGCACGCGGGCATCTCGTACTTCCTCGCGCCGATGAAGATCCCCGGCGTGTCGGTGCAGCCGCTGGTGAAGATGACCGGCGAGGGCGGCTTCAACCAGGTGATCTGGAGCCGCGCCCGGATCCCGGCCGACGCGCTGCTCGGGCGCGAGGGCCAGGGCTGGGAGATCGCGACTGCCACGCTGCAGTTCGAGCGCGGCGCGGCCGAGGGCTCCGCGGGCGGACAGGGCGGCGGCACAAGCGACGTCGCGCGCCTGGTCGCGCTCGCGCGCGGGCTCGAGCGCGGCGGCCGACCGGCACTCGAGGACCCGCTGGTGCGCGACCGGCTCGCGCAGTTCTGGGTCGACGAGACGGCACTGCGCGCCAACGCAGGGCGCGCGCTCGTGGCGGGGCTCGTCGCGGAGCGCCCGGCGGCCCTGCCACTGATGTCGAAGCTAGCGAGCTCGGAGCACGGTCAGGCGCTGGCCGACTTCGCCTGCGAGCTGCTCGGCCCCGCCGCCGGCCTGTGGATCGGCGACCCGCACGCGCCCGAGAACGCCGAGTGGCAGCGCTCGTACCTGAACTCGTTCGCGCTGACGATCGCGGGCGGGACGAGCGAGATCCTGCGCAACATCCTGGGCGAGCGCGTGCTCGGCCTGCCCAAGACGCGATGAACCCCGCGATCCGCTGGGACGACGAGCTCGGCGTGCTGCGCGCGGAAGCGCGGCGCTGGCTCGACGAGCGCTTCCCGATCGCGCGCGTGCGGGCGCTCGCCGATTCCGAAGCGGGCGAGGATCCCGCCGACTGGAAGGAGCTCGCAGCGCTGGGCTGGCTCGGACTGGTGGTGCCCGAGAAGTACGGCGGCGCCGGCCTCGGCGCCCTGCACTTGTCGGTGTTGATGGAGGAGACCGGGCGGCGGCTGCTGCCCTCTCCCCTGCTCTCCTCGACCCTGGCCGCGCTGGCGCTGTGCGAGGGCGGCAGCGAGGCGCAGCGCGAGCGCTGGCTCCCGCCGCTGGTCGCCGGCGAGACGCGGTTCGCGCTGGCGACGGACGCAGCGGCGGTCTGGGGCGGCGAGCGCGCCGACCTGTTCGTGGCCCGGCTGGGCGATCGCTTCGCGCTGGTCGCCGCCGGCGAGCCGGCGCTGCGCGTCCAGGCCGAGCTCGTGCTCGACCGCACCCGGCGCAGCGCGCGGCTGACACTGGACGGTGTACGCCCGGGCGCCGACGCGCTCCTTCCGACGGGCGCGGAAGAGCTGCCGGCGCGGCTCGCCCCGCGCGCCTGCCTCGCGCTCGCCGCCGAGATGGCCGGCGGCGCCGACGCGCTGCTGGCGTTGACCGCGGCCTATGCCGCGACCCGCGAGCAGTTCGGCAAGCCGATCGGCTCGTTCCAGGCGGTGAAGCACCCGCTGGTGAACGTGCTGCTCGGAGTGGAGTCACTGCGCTCCCTGGTCTACGCCGCCGCGAGCGCGTTCGACGCGGGACGCCCCGAGGCCGAGACGCTTGCGCGCATGGCGAAGGCGAAGGCCTGCGACGTGTACGTGTTCGCGGCGTCGCGCGCGGTGCAGCTCCACGGCGGGTACGGCTTCACCATCGACTGCGACGCCCACCTGTACCTGAAGCGCGCGCAGACCACGCGACCCGCCTTCGGCGACGCGATGGCACAGCGCCGCTGGCTCGCGGCGGCACTGCTCGACTCGTGACAGAATGGTCCGCCGCCCGGCGAGGGCGGAGGAGGAGACCGCGATGAAGGCTGCCGTGATGCGCGCGTTCAAGACGCCGCTCGAGCTCGAGGAGATCAGCATCGGTCGTCCGGGTCCGCGCGAGGTGCTGCTGCGCACCGCCGCCAGCGGCGTCTGCCACAGCGACCTGCACGTGATCGAGGCGGGCCTGCCGGTCCCGCCGCCGCTCGTGCTGGGACACGAGCCCGCGGGGATCGTCGAGGCGGTGGGCGATCAGGTCACGCACGTGAAGCCCGGCGACCACGTGATCGGCTGTCTCTCGGCGTTCTGCGGGAACTGCGAGTACTGCCTCTCCGGCCGCCCCAACATGTGCGGCGGCGCGGCGACCATGCGCGCGCCCGGGCAGCCGCCGCGGCTGTCGAAGGACGGGCAGACGATCAACCAGTTCGCGCATCTCTCCTCGTTCGCGGAGAAGATGCTGGTGCACGAGAACGCGGTGGTGAAGATCCGCGACGACATGCCGCTCGACCGCGCGGCGCTGATCGGCTGCGGCGTGACCACCGGCGTCGGCGCGGCGCTCAACACCGCGAAGGTGCGCGCGGGCGAGACCTGCGCGGTGATCGGCTGCGGCGGCGTCGGGCTCGCCGCGATCCAGGGCTGCCGCATCGCAGGTGCGAGCCGGATCATCGCGGTCGACACCATGCCCTGGAAGCTCGACCTCGCGAAGACGCTGGGCGCGACCGACTCTGTGAACGCGAAGGAGACCGATCCAGTGCAGGGCGTGCAGGCGCTCGTGCCGCGCGGAGTCGACTACGCCTTCGAATGCATCGGCACCAGGCAGACCTGCGCGCAGAGCCTGGCCATGGTGAAGAAGGGCGGCACGGCGGTCTGGGTGGGCGTCGTGCCGATCGGCCAGCTGGTCGAGGTCCCCGGGCTCGATCTCGTGATCAGCGGCAAGAAGATCCTCGGCTCGATGATGGGCGACAACCGCTTCCGCGTGGACATGCCGCGCTACGTCGACTTCTACCTCTCGGGTCAGCTGAAGCTGGACGAGATGATCTCGGCGCGGCTCAAGCTCGACCAGGTGAACCACGCTTTCGACGAGATGCGAAAGGGCACGGCCGCGCGCAGCGTGATCGTGTTCGACTGAGTGGAATGTCGTCCTTGATCATGACCCGGGCGGAGCGCGAGGCGTTCCTCGCCGCGGTCCGCGTGGGCGTCCTCAGCATCGCGGACGGGACGCGCGGGCCGCTCACGGTGCCGGTCTGGTACGGCTACGAGCCGGGCGGCGAGCTCTGGTTCGTGACGGACCGCGATTCGCGCAAGGGAAAGCTCTTGCTCCTGGTCGACCGGATCAGCCTGTGCGCCCAGACCGAGGCCCCGCCGTACAAGTACGTCTCGGTCGAAGGGCCGATCGCCGCGATCGAACGGGCGGACCTGGAGCGGCATCGCCGCCCGCTCGCCCACCGCTACCTCGGGCGAGAGCTGGGGGAACGCTACCTCGCAGGGTCGTCCGCCGAGGGCGACGGCAGCATCGTCGTCCGGGTGAAGACGGAGCGCTGGCTCACGGTCGACTACGGCAAGGCGTTCGGCTGATTTCCCTGGCCGGGGTGAGGTTTCTTCGCGGAATTGCGGGAACTCTCGCCGAGCTGTGGTAAGCTTCTGCCCGGTGGCCTCCATTCAGGAGGTCTTTGCAAGGGCTCCGCCGCCGGAAATGCCGGCCCGGTGTCAAGGCGAGTAAGGGTGCCGCCCCGGTCCTGCGGAGGACCCGGCACCGAGGAAACCGTTTTGGGTAAGAAGCTATACGTCGGGAATCTTCCGTACACCACCAACGACGCGGATCTGCGGGCGCTGTTCGAGAAGCACGGCCGGGTCGAATCGGCCAACGTGATCTCCGACCGCGAGACCGGCCGGTCGCGCGGCTTCGGCTTCGTCGAGATGGAAAACGACGCCGCCGAGACCGCTCGCAACGCGCTCGATGGTCAGGACTTCGGCGGCCGCAAGCTGCGTGTCAGCGAAGCGAACGAGCGCCGTGGTCCCGGTGGTCCCGGCGGTCCGCGCGGCGGTGGGCCGCGTGGCGGTGGTGGCGGCTTCCGCGATCGCGATCGCGACCGCTACTAGCGGATTGCGCGGGGTGTGAGCCCCGCGCCACCCCCTTTCATCCAGGCACCCGCCTCCGGTCGACCAGACGCCGGCCGAAGGTGGAGGTTTGCCCGTCAACGTCCCTGGAACTTCGGCTCGCGCTTCTCCAGGAAGCTGCGGATTCCCTCGCGGAAATCCTGGCTCTGGAACAGCGGAAGGAGCTGCAGGTAGACGTGGTGCACGTGGTCGTCGAAGGTCTCGGCGAGCGCCATGCGCATCATGCGTTTGGCGCCCTGGACGGCGAGCGGCGCGTTCGCGGCGATCTCGCCCGCGAGCTTGCGTGCCTCGTCCATCAGCGCCTCGTCGGCGACGACCGAGCTCACGAGGCCGAGCTCGAGGCACTGCGCGGCGTCGAGTGTCCGGCCGGTGAAGATGATCTCGGCTGCCTTCGCCCAGCCGACCAGCCGGGGCAGCAGCCAGGTCCCGCCTGATTCGGGCAGCACGCCCCGGCGGGTGAACGCGGCCGCGAGCTTCGCGCGCCGGCCGGCGATCCGGATGTCGCAGCCCAGCGCGAGGTCCATCCCGTAGCCGGCGGCGCCCCCGTTCAGCGCAGCGATCACCGGCTTGTCGATCGAGTGGAGCACCGTCGGCGGCGCGGTGCGGAGGTCGAGAGTAGCGGGCATCACGCCTCCGCCACCGGCCCCGATGCCCGATCCGCTGGTGGCGTCGACCAGGTCGAGGCCCGCGCAGAAGCCGCGGCCCGCGCCGGTCAGGATCACCACGCGCACGTCGCGGTCGGCGTTCGCCTCGACCAGGCGCTCGGACAGCGCGGCGAGCATCGGCCCCGAGATCGCGTTCATGCGCTCGGGGCGGTTCAGCGTCAGCGTCGCGATCGGCCCGTCCTTCTCGTACAGGAGCTCGTCCATGCCCTGCACTGTACCAGTCGCCTGCCGCGCGCGCGGCGTGTACTTTCGCTCTAGTTTCGTGTAGGCTCCGACCATGGCCCGCTACCGAGAGCCGCTCCGCGGCCGGGGCACGCAGGCCGCACCCCCGAACCGCTTCGAGAGCGCGGCATTCGCGCCGGACCCCGACGAAGGCTTCGACGACGAGCTGGCTCCCGACCCGCGCACGCAGTTCCTGCGCGACGCCTCGCGCAGCGCGCTCTCGCACAACGACAGCCCCGACGTCGGCTTCGACGTCAGCATCAACCCGTACCGGGGCTGCGAGCACGGCTGCGTCTACTGTCTGTCGCCCGAGACGCCGGTGCTTCATTCCGACATGTCCTGGCGGCCGCTCGGCGAAGTGCGGATCGGCGACGTGCTGGTCGGCTTCGAAGAGCTGCCGGTGCCGCGCAGCACGCGAAAGCTTCGTCCCGCCGTGGTGGAACGGGTGTGGTGGTCGCAGAGGGAGACGCTGCGTCTCGAGACCCGCCATGGCCAGGTCGTCGCCACGGCGGAGCACCGCTGGCTCCTGGCGCGCAACTTCCGCTGGCGGCGCACGGAGCAGCTCGACACAGAGAAGTGTCTGCGCCGGATCCCCGTCGACGCGGGGCCGCGCTTCGACGAGGACTACCGCGCGGGATATCTCGCCGGGCTCTCGCTCGGCGACGGCACGTTCCGCTACCGACCCGGCTGGCGCAGCGACAAGCTCGGCTTTCCCGCCGCGTACTGGCGCGTGGCGCTCGCCGACCGCGAGCCGCTCGACCGCACCGTCGAATACCTGGAGAGCTTCGGCTTGCAGGGCGGGATCCGTAGGTTCGACGGAGGCCCCGCATCCCGGAGGCCGATGTCGAAGGTCGAGATCCGCTCTCTGGGAGCGCTCGCGCTGCTCGACAAGATCCTCCACGTCGAACGCACGAGCGCGAGCTACCGCCGGGGATTCCTGGCGGGGTTCTTCGACGCGGAGGGCCACGCGGGCAGCTCGCTGCGCATCTCCCAGGTGGATCTCGGAGTGCTCGAGCGCGTACGGCGCTACGGAGCTTCGCTCGGGTTCGAGCTCCGGCTCGAGCGCCAGGAAGGCCGCGCCAGCACGCTGCGGCTGGTCGGCTCGACGGCCGAGCGCATGCGCTTCTTCGCTGCGGTCCGTCCGGCGATCCGGCGGAAGCTCGAATCAGTGTTCGGGCGCGAGCCCGCTTGGGTGCCGGAGCCGATCGATGCAATCGAGCGCGCAGGAGCGCGGGACGTCGTCGACATCCAGACCTCGACAGGGACGTTCTTCGCAGCCGGGATGGCCACGCACAACTGCTACGCACGGCCCACCCACGAGTACCTCGGCTTCTCGGCCGGGCTCGACTTCGAGACGAAGATCGTGGTGAAGCACGAGCTGCCGGAGCTGTTGCGCGGGGCGCTCTCGCGGCCGAGCTGGCGGCCGCAGGTGATCGGGATCTCCGGCGTCACCGACGCCTGGCAGCCGGTCGAGCGCAAGCTGCGGCTCACGCGCCGCGCGCTCGAGGTGCTGGCCGACTTCCGCAACCCCTGTTCGGCGATCACCAAGAGCCGGCTGGTGGCGCGCGACGTCGACGTGTTCCAGGAGCTCGCCCGACACCAGGCGGTGTCGGTGAGCCTGTCGCTCACCTCGCTCGATCCCGACCTGGCGCGCAAGATGGAGCCGCGGGCCGCGCAGCCGCGCCCGCGGCTCGCCGCGGTCGAGGCGCTGGCGCGCGCGGGCGTCCCGGTGGGCGTGAACCTGGGGCCGATCGTGCCGGGGCTGACCGACCACGAGATCCCCGCGCTGGTGGCGGCCGCGGCCGGCGCGGGTGCGCGCTGGGTCGGCTGGCTCCTGCTGCGCCTGCCGTTCGCGGTGAAGGACCTGTTCTCCGCCTGGCTCGCCGACCACTACCCCGACCGGCGCGAGAAGGTGCTGCACCGGATCCAGGCGGTGCGTGGAGGAGCGCTCAACGCGACCCAGTTCGGTGTCCGTCACCGCGGCGTCGGCATCTTCGCCGAGCAGATCGGCGAGCTGGTGGCCCTGGCGCGCCGGCGCCACGGCCTGGACGCGCACGGGCCCTCGCTCTCCACCACCGCGTTCCGCCGCCCCGGCGGCGCGCAGCTGCCGCTGCTCTAGCGCCTGCGCAGCTCAGCCGGCGGCGTTCGAAGCGATGCTCGGCGCCGCCTCGGCCTCGTCGCGGCGCAACAGCGACGTCGCGACGCCGGGGCGCAGGATCGAGTACAGCGCGGGCACCAGCGTCACCGCCGCGAGCATGTTGATCACCATCAGCACGATCAAGAGCTGCGCCATCTCGGCCTGGAAGCGCAGGTTCGAGAACACCCAGAAGCCGATCCCGCCGACCACGGTCGTGCCGGTGAAGGTGACCGCCATGCCGGTGGTGCGGACCGCCGTGCGGATCGCCTCGTCGAGATCGCGGCGCACGGCCATCTCCTGGCGGATGCGGTCGACGATGTAGATGGCGTAGTCGACGCCGACGCCCACGCCCACGGCCTGCACCGGCAGCGTGTTGATGTTCAGGCCGACGCCGCGCACCGCCATGTAGGCGAGCGAGAACAGCGTCGCCGTCGCCAGCTGCAGGAAGATGATCCCGCCGCTGGTCGCGGAGCGGTAGGTGCTGGAGTGCAGCACGAAGATCACGAACAGGATCAGCGAGATGTTCGCGAGGTGGCCGCGCTCGACCTCGTCGTTCACCGCCGCGAGCGTGCCGATGGTGCCGCCGGCGAGGATGAGCTGCACGCCGCGCGTCCACGACTCGGTCGGCTGGTAGGTCGGCGCCGAGCCCATCGCCTTCTGGTCGTCGACCAGCAGGTCGCGCGTGTTCACCGCCACCGCGCGGATGCGCAGCTCGTCGTTCTGGAACCACTGGTCGACGGCGTGCACGTCCCAGTTCTCGAGCCGCGCCGGCCAGATGAAGGTGTGGCCGGGCTTCACCGACTTCGCCTCCTTGGCGTACTTCGCGAGCGCGCGCTTGTGGAAGTCGTCGATCCAGGGCGGCAGGCCGTCCTTCGCGGTGGTCTTCACCTCGAACGGGACGTAGTGCGACTCCTCGCGCCGCAGCACCTCGAGCGTGTGCGCGCGCGGCGGCAGGAGCGGCCCGATCATGTAGTAGGCGAAGTCCTTGACCCGCTCGGGATTCCAGAACGGCGCGCCCGGCGCGGCGTGGTTCTGCTCGAGCCGGATCGCGATCGCGCCCATCGGGTTCTTCTGGATGAAGTCCTCGGCGACGGAGACGGCGCGCCGGATGGTCGGGCCCTTGTGGTCCTTGTAGAAGGCGGTGAGCTGCGCGGCGCGCCCGTTGTTGGTGATGATCGACGAGAGCGCGCCGGGCGGGCTGTTGAAGCGCAAGAAGATCAGGATCGCGCGCGCGGCTTCGGGGATCATCTCCTGCTTGGGCTCGCCGTAGCGGAAGGTGCGGTTGGCGACGCGCACCAACGGCACCGGCGAGAGCACCGCCACCGCGCCGCTGTCGCGGCGCAGCGCGCGCTCGAGGTCCTGCATCTTGTTCAGCACCTCCTGCTCGCCCACCGACTCGTCTCGGTCGCCCTCGGCGTACACCACGAAGTTGTCGGCGCCGCCGAACTTCTCGCCGATCTTCCCGATCGCGACGTTGAACGGGTGATTCGGCCAGAACAGCGGGATGCCCGGCCGCGCCTCGCCGATCGTCGACCAGGCCGCGACCGCCGCCGCCGAGCCGGCGAACAACAGTACGAAGATCCCCACCACCACCCAGCGCCCGGTGCGGTCCGTGACGAGCTCCGCGAGCCAGTTCACGGTGCGGCTCACCAGCGCGGGCGTGTAGTGGTGGAAGTCCCTGGGCGCGGGCAGGAGGCAGATCAGGACCGGGTGGAGGATCTCGACCGTGACCACGATCGACGCGACCCAGAAGGCGCCGAACATGCCGAGGTCGCGCATCTGCGGGATCGTGGTCACCAGGATCACCAGCAGCCCGGCGACGTCGGTGAGGATGCCGAGCGTCCCCGGCACGATCAGCTCGCCCATCGCGATGGCGGCGGCCT
>Ga0306920_100002680_pt1 | contig 22508 bp, 24 predicted proteins | sample flu12Cox44000170_FD_204666 | JGI IMG/M metagenome (GOLD analysis project Ga0306920, IMG submission 204666) | Lab enrichment of tropical soil microbial communities from Luquillo Experimental Forest, Puerto Rico - flux4day.12C.oxic.44.000.170 (v2)... | ecosystem: Environmental > Terrestrial >...
AACCTCCTCACGCTACTAGCGATCGTGCTTTCAGTCGGATTGGTCGTCGATGATGCGATTGTTGTAGTGGAGAATGTCGAACGGCACATCGCAGAGGGACAATCGCGCATGCAGGCGGCACTGGTTGGCGCGCGCGAACTGATTGGACCGATCATCGCGATGACAATTACGCTGGCGGCCGTTTACACGCCGATCGCTTTGCAGGGCGGACTAACCGGCGCGTTGTTCCGCGAATTCGCGCTCACACTAGCGGGTGCAGTTTTCATTTCGGGTGTCGTTGCGCTCGTTCTTTCACCGATGATGTCGGCGTATCTGTTGCCGCCTCATCACGTCGAGCACGGCTTCAAAGGCTGGGTTGATCGCACATTTGATCGTCTCCGCGAGTGGTATGGGAAGCGTTTGGATCGCACGTTGCAGGCGCGCCCTGCTGTTTACATTGTTTGGGCGGGGATTTCGCTTCTCGCAGTTTTGATGTATCTCGCGATGCCGAAGGTAGCGACTAAGGAACTCGCGCCAAAGGAAGATCAGGGAGTGATCTTTGGCGTTATTACCGCGCCAGCCAATGCGACCATCGATGACACGATACGATATGCCGACGCCGCCGGGAAAGTGTTTCACGATATTCCCGATACTCGTTTCACATTTCAGATTACAAATCCGAGCAGCGGGTTTGGGGGAATGGTGTTGAAACCGTGGGGTGTGCGCAAAACCCCGACGAAAGATTATTTGCCCATTGTGCAGCAGAAATTGGCTGCTATCCCAGCGATTCAAATGTTTCCGATCATGCCGGAAGCGCTTCCAGGCGCGGACAATTTTCCGGTTAGTTTTATCATCGCGTCCACCGCAGACCAGGAGCGAATCCTTGAATTCGCGAAAGAGATTTTCCTAAAAGCGATGAAGGAGCATGTATTCCAGTTCGGCGACATCGACACGAAAATCGACCAGCCTCAGGCGCGGATCGTCATCGATCATGACAAGGTCTCCTCCATGGGACTCGATATGCAGAAAATCGGCGCTGATCTCTCTGCCAGCATTGGTGGAAATTACGTCAACTGGTTCAACATGGAAGGTCTCAGCTACAAAGTCATCCCGCAGATCAAGCGTGTGGACCGGTTGAACCCAGAACAACTGGACCAAATCTATGTCTCGGGGCCTAACAACCAGTTGATCCCGCTGAACACGATCGCGCACATCGAGCATACAACTGTCGCACGATCGCTTAATCGCATGCAGCAACTGAATGCCGTCACTATCAGCGGGGTTCCGGCCGGTTCAGTCGATACCACGCTTAAGTTCTTGGAGAATGAGGCACACCAGATTCTGCCGCCAGGATATGTGATCGACTATACGGGCGGCTCGCGTCAATTGAGGCACGAAGGAAACACTTTTCTTGGAGTCTTTGTGCTCGCTGTTCTGCTGATTTTCCTTGTTCTCGCAGCTCAGTTTAACAGTTTCCGCGATCCGTTGATTATCCTGCTCGGTTCGGTTCCGCTCGCGTTATTCGGCGCAGCTGTGTTCATGTTTTTGAAGATGCCCTTCGGCAAGTTCTTCACAGACGGTTGGACGACCTCGTTCAACATCTATTCTCAAGTTGGGTTGGTGACTTTGGTCGGTCTCGTTTCCAAGAACGGCATTCTCATTGTGCAGTTCGCGAACGAGCTTCAGCGGAAAGGCCTGGCAAAACTCGCCGCCGTGGCACAAGCCGCGCGAATTCGATTGCGCCCGATTTTGATGACGAGCGTCGCGACTGTTGCTGGTCACTTTCCGCTGACGCTGGTGACTGGCGCCGGCGCGGCTGCGAGAAACTCAATCGGTCTGGTTCTCGTCGGCGGAATGACGATCGGCACAATCTTCACGCTTTTCATCGTGCCCTCGCTTTACATGCTGATCGCGAAGGCGCATCACGAAAAATCTCTAATGGACATAGGATGGGACGATACGCCCGAAGACGTCGATCTCGCGCCTGAAATGGCGCCAGCGCTGGTGCCAGACGGAAACGGCAACGGCTGGAAGAAGTAATCAAAGCAAAAACAGAAGCCTCGGTGAGTTGCCTCACCGAGGCTTGGTTTTTTGCAGCGGTTCTCCCTGAAGCGCTGCTACCCCAGAAATTTAGTCACGCCCCCGCGGTGGAACGTCCGCGCTAAGGGCGCGGACCTTTAGCGGTTTTCTCTAAAGCTGCCACGAAATTCAGCCAGCTCGGTCGAGTTGCTGATTTTTGTGACGAACCACGGCTCCGGTCCGGAAGTCACTGCCACTTGTTCTAGGATCGGTTTCCCGATCGGCGTTGGTCCGAAAGCGATCGAGTGACCAGCCTTCGCAACTGTGATGTAGTTTTGTCCTCTGTTTTGGCAGAGGAACAGTCCTTGTTCACCTTCGAGCAGGCTTGCCAAGTCCAATCCGCTTACCGGCACATTAATTTCAAGTTTCATACTTTGGTTTCCTTTCTCTTTTGGTTTTGTATTTCGTAAAACTTTGATGACTCTCTTAATGATCGCGAAGTAACTTTGGTTGCAATTTTCATCGAGCGATTTGTTGAACGTTTCGGCGGTGAGCATAGTCTTTTTACAGGTGCGCGGGGAGGGGCGGCACGTGAGGGGAAACACTTTTCTTATCAGCAAGCATGAACCGGTCGTCGATCCGGCGTTGCAAAGGCCTCTGCTCAAACTGCATCGCGCCGTAGACGTAAAGTCGTTCTGGAAAGCTGTTCAACGGTTGCTTTCCCCTTCCATTGCGAATCACTCCGTTGGGCTATTGCTTCAGCAAAACCCAAGTGTGCCGGTAATTGCGAAATGGACGCGATCCATGCCTGAGGATTTCTTTGCGGCGGAACCTCTCAACCGTTGCGCCGTGCAATCGCGACGGCGAAAACTGTTGCGTTTAAGAAGCCTTTTCCGCAATCGCAGTAGCTTTTTGAGATCAAGTTTTTATCGCCGCTACATGGCTCCGCACAAATGCGACTATGGCGTTGCGCTCTTCTTTTGGAAAAAGCAGAGACTGATTTGCGTCATCGCGATTATGCGCACGCCGAAGCACGGCGATTTCTCACCGGCTGAAGTAGCGCTGCTTCGGCAACTCTACCCGCAACTTCTGGCAGCGCTTCGCCGGGTCGAGTCGCTCGAACGCGAACGATCGGTGCGAGCTGACCTTGAAGAGTTTCTGCGGCGCTTGCCGCTTCCCAAAATGATTTTGCGTTGGAATTTGAAACCGATTTATCAGAACAACGCCGCCCGGGATTTCTGCGCACTGTGGGAAAAGGGACCCGAGGAAGCCAGGCGAACCAAGACGAGTTCTTCAATGCCCCACGAAATTTTGGATCGGTGCCGTGTTCTCAAGGAGAAATGGAGGAATAGACAGCCACAGAGGCGTGCGACTCGTCGAATCGACTTCAAAGAGGAAGAAGTGAATCATCCTCGCCAGCCGCACTTGCGAGCGACCATTCACCTCAAGCAGATCAATTCCGTTGGCGTGGCGGGGCCACATTTTCTGATCGCATGCGAGGATCTTTGCCGGAACGGCAAGCGGTCCGGGCGACTTGGCCTTTTCCGGTTGCCAGGCATCGCCCGGCTCACCCGGCGCGAACGGGAAGTTGCGCAGCTAGTCTGTGAGGGGCGAAGCAACAAGGAGATTGCTCAAAACGCCTGCTTAAGTTTGGCCACAGTTAAAAAGCATTTGCACTCGGTCTTTCGCAAACTCGAGGTGCCGAGTCGCGCGCGACTTGTCGCCTTGGCGGCATGATTCGTCAGTAACGCACCCGAACGAGATACAACCCTTCAGCGGGCGCGGCAAAACGCGCAGAGCCGACTTTGCCGGAGTGCAGCCGCGAGGTGATTTCTTCGCTCTGCATTTTGCCGAGCGCACATTTCACCAGCGTCCCCACCATTAACCGAACCATCTTGTAGAGGAAACCGTCGCCATCGAACTCAATCGTGACGCACGGACCTTTTTGGCGAGGCCGAACGGAATTGATTGTGCGGATCGTGTTTGGTTCGGACTTCCCGCGGTTGGCCGCGAAGCCGACAAAATCATGAGTGCCAACAAAATATTTCACTGCCGTCTCCAGGACTTTCACATCTAGCGGTCTCGCGACATGCCAGGCACGGTTGAACTCAAGCGGAGGCAAAACAGGCGCGTTCCAAATTTTGTAGCGATAGATTTTTCCCCTTGCCGAGAGACGAGCGTGAAAATCCTTCGACACGTATCGACAGCGAAGGACCCGAATGGCGGAAGGCAGTAGCGCATTAAGCGCTTTGATCCAATCATCCGCCGGCAAGAATTTGTTTGAAAGGTCAACATGCGCAGATTGTGCGAAGGCGTGAACACCGGCGTCGGTTCGTCCGGCGCCGTGAACGCGCACTGCCTCGCCAGTGACACGCTCGACGGCGCGCTCGAGGTGATCCTGCACTGTGTTGCGATGAGATTGGCTCTGCCAGCCGGCGAACGGCGCGCCGTCGTAAGCGACGATCAGTTTCAGTTTTCGTGACATGGCAATGTAGGTGACTTCCTCCACAGGACCGAGAGCATGCCAAAGCGACGCGAGGACGCGTGCGCACTCCAAAGGCTTTCGCAAAACTGTTCAAACATCTCGGTTGGACTTCGCACGAAGTGCTTTAGGAGCGCGATGCGTCCGGGCATCGCTGTCTAGTGTCTCTGATCACTGTTCACTTGTGCGTTGTGCGCGCGGCGATCCAGATAGCTTTGCAAAATCATTTGCGCCGCCACCTGATCCACGTAACCGCGGATGTGCCGAGTTTTCTTGCCGGCGTCACGCAATGCTCGATGCGCTGCCGCTGTCGTGAGCCGCTCGTCCCAGGTGACAACGGGGCAGGGGAGAATCGCGCGCAACTTCTCCACAAACTGGAGAACCTCAGTTGCAGCGGTACCGATCTGACCATTCATCTGACGCGGGATGCCGGCCACCACATGATCGACATTTTTGTCGCGGACGATTTTTGCTATGCGCGATTCTGGTCGTTCCTTCGTTGGAATAGTCTCCAACGGATGCGCCAGCAACTGCAGCTCATCAGAGATGGCTACTCCGATTCGCGCCCGGCCAAAATCGAGAGCCAGGATCGGATTCATACGTTCAATACGGGCCACAGCCAGGCGGGCGGCGTCCAATTATCATTGCAGTTCCGCCGGAAGTTTGCCGATTAGATCTTTGATCCGTTCTGCTTCGTGCCGATGACAAACCAAAAGGGCATCTCGCGTACGGACGACGATCAAATCATGCACGCCGAGTAACGCGATGGTTGTTCCATTTTCCTCGAAAACGATGTTGTTGCTGGAATCGATCGCCGTGATTGCGCGGTTCGCGGCATTACCGCGTTTGTCCTTTTCAAAATAATTCGCGACCGCATGCCAACTTCCGATGTCGTCCCAATCAAAGCCGGCTTCCACGACAAGAACGCGATCGGCTTTTTCCATGATCGCGTAATCGAACGAGATGCGCGGCAGTTTGCTGAAGCGCTCACGCACAGCTGCCTCAAAATTTCCCGGCGCGCGCAGTTGTGAAATGAAATCAGCTACCTCCGGTGCGTGCCGGTTAAATTCGCGAAGCACCGTGGGCACAGACCAGACAAACATGCCTGCGTTCCAGCGGAAATTTCCTCTGCGTAAAAACGACTCCGCAAGATCGGGATTTGGTTTTTCACGAAAGCGCACGACACGATGAATTGCTTCGTTGTCGGGACGCTTTCGCAAACGCACCGGTTTGCCGTGCTCGATGTAACCGAATCCGGGACACGCCCAGGTAGGTTTGATGCCGATAGTAACAAGCTCGCTTGTCTCGTCGGCCGCCTCCGCAGCAAGGGCCAGTGTTTCCTGAAAAGCCGCGCGATTTATGATGACGTGATCGGCTGGGAGGACGACCATGATCGCTGTATGATCGCGCATTGCTACCCAGGCAGTGCCGAGCGCGATTGCTGCTGCGGTGTCGCGTTTGGCCGGCTCGGCCAAAATGTTCTGCTTTGGAAAATTCGCGAGCAACTTTCGAACTGCGCTTTCCTGTTCTGCGTTTGTGAGAATCAGAACGCGTTCGGGCGGGATGACCCCCTCGAGGCGCGCCAGGGTTTCTTGCAGCAAAGTCTTGTTGGAGACGAGGCTTAACAGTTGCTTGGGGCGCGCTCGCCTACTCAACGGCCAAAAGCGTTCGCCGCTGCCGCCGGCGAGGATAAGCGCGTAGATCGAATCAGGCATGTCGGTGCAGCGAAGATTGCTTATTGAAAATTGCCGTTTATTTTTCCAAAACGCGACGTATATGGTAGGCGATGTCTTCCCTCATATCCATTTCAAAAAGTTCTGAAGAGCTTCCAGTTGCGCCGTTGCTCGTCCTCACGCGGACGGCAATCGGATTGGGTTTGGGAATCTTGATTGCGGAGAAAATCAAGCCTCCTGTGCGTCAGGCAACTGCGATCACATTGTTGGCCATCGGCGTATTGGCTGCGGCGCCGTGGCTGGTAAAAATTACCGTCGGCCAGATCAGTCGTCCTGAGTCCGAATGGGGCAGCCGCGCTCGGCTGCGTTCCATCCGCGGCGATTCCGGCTACACCTCAGACAACGACGTTTATTAGTCGAGTTTGGAGACGTTAGCCGGCGCGAACACCTGCGAATGTTTCGCGTCGGTGCCCGCCGTGGCGAGCACCGCTACGACGGACTCAGCGGTTCTCCGCGATTGCTTGGCCAGACGCGTTGTTGATCTGCAACCGTGCACTGACTTGCTGTAGTTGCGACGCTTGCTCGTTTACCATTGCAGTCAAATTCCGAATTTCAGATCTTAGCTCTGCAATCATCGTTTCCTGTTGTTGAATCTTGCAATCTTGCTCCTCACCTTTGCGGTGTTCTTTGAGGAACTCGTTGAGTAACATCGCGTGGTCTGTTCATAGCGAACGGATTCGGGCTGACCTTCGCGATTGCGCCCAACTAGATCGGGATTTACTTCAGCCACTTCCTCCGCAATGAGTCCAAAGGCGATCGTCTGCGTTCGATCATACTGTTTGTGATAGCGGGAGCTCACCGGCTTCAGCGCGTAGATCGCTTCGCTTGTTTGTCGAGAGTGAAAGCCCGCGTTGAAGAGGGGCGTCGCTCACGTCGACTACAGAAAGGCTTCGGCAACGGAATCGGCGAGAGTCTTACCTCTGCGAGTTAGCACGAAATTCCCGTTCGATTCCCGAAGCAGCTTCAGCGCGACAAGCTCGTCCGTTTCTTGCGCGAAATCTTTCAAATCCGAAGAGGGAATTCCGTCGCAGGTGCGCAGCCCCAGCGCGATTCGTTCTGTGCGCTTCATTTCGTCCGTTAGATTCTCGCTCGTTCCGCGTGTTGATTCTCCCGAAAGCACCCGTTCGATGTAGGCCCGATACTCGCAGACATTTTGCCAGCGCTGGAAACCAACAGTCGACACCGCGCTCGGTCCGATTCCCAGATAATCTTTACCCAGCCAGTACGCGCGATTGTGAACTGATTCGGAACCAGGACGTGCGTAATTCGAGATTTCATAATGCCGGTAATCGGCATCTTCCAGAATCGACATTGTTATTTCGAAAAAGTCTGCCTCCGCGTCCGTATCCTGCCGAAATTCGCCACGAGCGTGGCGCAGGAAAAATTCCGTGTCCTCTTCGTACGTTAGGCAGTAAGTGGAAATATGTTCCGGTTGGAGCGCGATTGTTTTCTCCAGCGTCGCGCGCCATTGATCGCTCGTTTGACCCGGCAACCCGAACATTAGATCGACATTGATATTCGTGAAACCTGCGTCGCGCAGAATCCGAAACGATTGTTTGGCCTGCTGCGCGTTGTGCTCGCGTCCGAGCAATTCCAACAGTCCGTCGTCCCACGACTGCACGCCGAGGCTGATCCGGTTGATTCCGAATTTTTTCAGGAGAGCTGCCTTTCGCCTAGAGACGCTTCCCGGATTGGCCTCAATCGTGCATTCAACCAAGTCCGATAATTCGAGGCTTTCGCGAAATCCGCGCAGCAAGAATTCCAGTTGCGCAATATTAAGTGCGGTGGGCGTGCCGCCGCCGAAGTAAAGCGTCGACGGACGAAGCAAGGAGCGGCGCTCTCCAGTCCGCCGATGCGATTCGTGCAGTTCGAGTTCGCCCAGGAGCGCCTCACAAAATGGCAAGGTCTGCGAGCGATCCAGCAAATCCTTGTAGAACGCGCAATATGGACAAATGCGCGCGCAGAAGGGGATGTGAACGTAGATGTGGCGAATCATATTATTGTCCGTCATTCCGAGCGAAGTCGAGGCATCCCGTAGCAAAACGTTGCGGGTACTCAACGGAATCTTTCTACTTCACTCAAGATGACGGAAGCCTCGCAGTTGTGATTCGCGTGGTTACTCATAAAATCCGTCTGCCGTCGACGCTATCATGCTGACTCGAAACGTAGCTCTCGTTTTATTTTGTGCCATCTCGTCCGGGCTGGCGCAAAGCCAGCAGCCGGTCCCGACGCCCTCGATTGTGTACGCGCTGCACAATCCTGATTCAATCAAGCAGTACAAGACGAACCCGCACATCGTGCGCGAAATGGTGAATCGCCTCGTGATGGCGGTGACCGGCCAGTCTGACGTGGCCAGAGCATGGGGATCGCTGGTTTCTCCCGGTGAGCGGGTTGGTATCAAAATCTCGGCCGCGGGTGGCGAGCTCTTCACAACGCATCATGATATTGTAAATGCGATCGTGGATGGTCTGGCGGCGGCAGGTCATCCCCGCAGCAGTATCGTCGTTTGGGACCGCTCCGTCGGGGGAATCAAAGAGGCCGGATACCGGTCAGCGGTTGATGGCTTTCAGGTAAAAGCAATCGCGCCGCACGACGGGTATGACGCGAAAGCAACGCAATCTGCTCCTGTGGTCGGAAAACTGGTGTGGGGCGATTTTGAGTATGTCGGCGACACGGGGAAGATGCCGCTAGTCGCCGATGCCGAAGCTACGAGCAACGTGAGTCATTTTTCGAAGATCATCTCCAACGAGGTGGACAAAGTGATCAACGTCCCTGTGATGAGCGTCAGTGAAACGAATGGCATCGCGGGTTGCATTTACAACATGACCATCCCGAACATCGACAACTGGCGCCGCTTCACGCAGGGCTCACGCTTCGGCGCAGAAAGTCTGGCGGACATTTATGCCAACTCCCTCATCGCAAACAAGGTAGTATTCAATTTGATGGACGGCCTTATCGCCCAATATGCCGGCGGGCCGCAACCGCAGCCGAATTACGCAGTGCATCATGCGACGCTGTACGCGAGCAAGGACCCCGTGGCTCTGGACGCGATCGCATTGAAACGATTGGAAGAATGGCGGAAGCGTGGGAGCCTTCGGCCTGTCGGTAAAGTGGCCGCCTATATCGATTTCGCCAGTCAGCTCGGGCTGGGTAATTCGGCCCCTAATCGGATTGAGATCAGGAATATTGGGCGATGAGCTGTTCGCAGTTTATGGTGTCAGCTATGCGAATATGTGCCGAGCAATAGTTAATCCGCTTCTTCCCTTCGCGAAGGGGAGAGGATTAGGGTGAGGGGATAGAGAATTGTGACTTGCTCGCGAATCCAAAACCCTCACCGTACCCTCTCCTTTGAGACGGGAGAGGCGAAAGCGCGCCAACAAGACCGAGCATGAAGGCGCGCTCGCACTTGCAAACGACGCTCCTGCGCTCCGTCTCGCGCTCCTTTTACCTGTCGATCCGATTTTTGCCGGCGCAATTACGCGAGCCGATCGCGCTGGCATATCTCCTCGCTCGAACAACTGACACCGTCGCCGACACGGCACAAATCTCCACGAGCGTGCGAACTGAAACCTTGAGCCTGCTTTCCAACGGCATTCAAGGCACCGCTTCCCTTGATGTCGTTACAGAGCTTGTCGCATCATTTGTTTCGCTCCAGGAGAAGGCGAGCGAACGACGGCTCCTCGAAGCATTACCCGATTGCCTGGCATGCCTGGAAGCAACGGAGCACGCAGACCGCAACGACATTCGCATCGTGCTCGAAAAAATTACGCGCGGCCAGATGCTCGACTTGCAACGTTTCGATAATCCGCAGGAGATCTGGGCGCTTACTACCGCCGCAGATCTCGAGGAATACACCTATTTGGTTGCAGGTTGTGTCGGTGAGTTCTGGACGCGACTCTGTTTTCGGCATGTTCGCCAGTTCGCGAGCCGGACCGAAGACGAAATGCTTGCGCTTGGCAAGTGTTACGGCATGGCGCTTCAATTGATTAATGTGTTGCGCGACGCCGGCTCCGATCTTCGAGCGGGCAGATGTTATTTTCCCGAACACGAATTAAGCGCGGCGCATCTGACTCCGTCAGAGATCCTCTCCAAACCGGAGCGCTTTCATCCGATCTATCGAACATGGCTGGAGAAAGCACAGGCAGGCCTTGCGTCTGGAATGGAATATTCGCGCGCGATCAAGAATCGTCGCGTGCGCGCTGCGACGGGGTTGCCGGCGTTAATCGGCGCGCGCACTCTCTCGCTTTTAGAGGCGTCCGGTCCCGCGGCCTTGCGGTGCACGGTGAAAGTTCCGCGTCACGAAGTGCGCGCGATGATTTTGTCGTTAGGTCTTACGCTCGCATCGCGCAGGCGAATCGATGCGATCTTTGATCGCGCCAAACTGTAGCCATTGCCCTGTGGGCAACGTGTTCACCACTGCGCTTGGCACGGCGAAGCGCCTACAGGAAATAATTTCGCTGTCGTTCGCTGATGGGGCGCTCGAGTCGCTCCATGACTTGAAGCATGTCTTCCCAGACTTTGCGTTTTTCGGAAGGCGCCTGGTTTCGCAGTAAGTAGGCGGGGTGATACGTGATCATCAGCGGGATGCTGTTGTAAGTATGCCAGCGACCGCGCAATTCGCGCATAGTTGCTCGCGTTCCCAGCAATCCCTCGACAGCGACCGCGCCGAGCGCGACCAACACACTTGGCTGAATGATGTCGATCTGTTCCACGAGATAAGGACGACAGGTTTGCATCTCTGTCGGCGTCGGCGGGCGATTTCCAAAACTGCCTGCCGGCATGTCCGGGCGGCACTTCAGGATATTTGCAATGTAAACGTCTTCACGCGCGAAGTTCATCGCCTTCAGAATTCTCGTCAGTAATTGTCCGGCGCGTCCGACGAACGGTTCTCCTTGGCGATCCTCATCTCCACCGGGCGCTTCGCCGATGAACATCAAATCAGCGTCAGGATTTCCAACACCGAACACTGTTTGCGTTCGCGAGCGGGCGAGGTGCGCACATTTGGTGCAAGCGCCAACGCGTTCACGAATGGCGGATAGTAATTCTGCTTTACGCCGCGCGCCGGGATCTCTGCTGGGGACAGCGGACGCTTCAGCATCGTATGTAGTGTGCGCCGTCCTCAGCGCAGTGGGTCGAGCGGCTGCAGGAGCGGCTTGCAATCCTGCCAGTGTAGTTCTCGATGCGCGTGGCGCGCGATTACTTTTTTCTCGAATCCTTTCCAGCGCTGCGATGACTAAATCGAGAGCTGGCTGCGTCATGTACGCTGATCATCCAAAATTTTGCGCGCGACTGCAAACGATTTCGATGAAGCACACGCATGCTTGAAATTTCTGGCGTCTCGAATCGGGGCTGAAACAGAAATTCAGCGGTCAAGAAGCGCCGCTACGGCCAATTTCAGCGGCGAACAAGATGACTTAGAACACGCGGCGGTTTTGCCAACCGGCGGCTTGATCCAGCAATTCCGGTTCGACGTCGAGTGCCGTTTTGATATCCATCTGCGCGCTCGCATCGACAGTCGCAGCATTCGGCTCCTTGGACGCTGTTGGCCATCGAGAGAAATACCCCGCCACAATTTTCACGGGCGCTTGCGCCTCGGCGGACGTGCGCACTTCACCTCGCCCGCATGTTACCCTGCTCGTTATGCCGTCAGTCCAAAGGGAGAACAAACAATCAGAATCGGGCCTGAGCGTCACCTGGCCTGTTGTGACGTTAAACTCTGATGCGCTTGTATCACTGTGGCTGAACAAACCAACAATTTTTCCACGGTTCAATCGTATCGATGCACGTCGATCAAGTACGCCGCCGGCGGTCTCGTTGCCATCTTTCGTTAGTGTTAGGTCTTCTATTTTGATCTCGGAATTCTCGGATAATTGGACGAATGCGCCCGGAATTAACGCAAGATTGATTGAGGCGGCGTCTGATGTGCGCACTGTGTCGCCCGCGTGAATTTTGCTTTTGGACGTGACCGGTTGGAAATCATCTCGTTCCGCGTTGCCGAAAACGACGTTGCCTCTTACGAAAAACACGGTCGCTGCTGTCGCGCGAGTGATTCCTTTCGAGCATCCATTTGCCGATAGGCAAAAACAGAGCGCGAGCGCGCTGCTAAATGAAACAAAACGCATCGGAAATTTTCGCGATTAGCAGCGCGGCGTAAAGACCTACGCCGCGAACGGTCTTGAACGATTAGTAACGCAGCTACAGGTCACCAGACGTTTAAACCGCTTGTCGGCGGTCAGGGAACGCCATTACCTCTGTTTTGCCAGTACGCGCCGGGCGTGATCCAATATCCTGCCGGCTGGAGAACAACCAGATTGGACTCCCACACGGCTTGGTATAGATGTTCCGCGCCGGGCTGAATGTTTACAGTTACCGAGGTCGGCTCGACGTATCCAAAAGCCGGCACCTTAAAGACGGTCAACACGTGAGGTCCCGGTGACAACTGGGTGCTAAAGTTGCGACCGAATACGACATTTCTCACAGACCGGCCGTCGATCTGAAGATGGAAACCGAGATTCCATCCGAAGTTCGCTGCTCTATCGATAGTGATGCGGCCGGGTGGGACGTGATTAGTCCGGAGGTAACCAGCACCTCCCTGCGCAAGAGTGCTAATGAACATTGCGCATCCGAAAACCAACATCAGAAGAACATTCCTAACGAAGCGGTATTTTGATTTCATGGCAATATTGTAACCATTGAACTCGGTTTTAGCCAGCAGGTTGCGGCTGAAACTCTCAAAAATCCGTTGAAACTCTCATTTCGCTCCAGAAGTCGCTAGGATTGCGTTGGTGCCGGAGTCTTTAACGTGACGGACATCAAATTTTAACCAGCAGGAAAGGCGAAGCCGTTGATGCTCGCGCTCTGGTTCGAACCCAAACAACTCATTTTGTGCCTCGATTCTGAATTCAACCTGTCCAGACTCATCATCGCACTCGGCATCGGCATCTACGACGTTCCATGTCGCAAATCCTCCCGGCGCGAGGCGGCGTTCTTTTTAAGATCGCGTCCGTCTATTCATATTATTTTGTCGTTGCCGCGTGGAGAACAAAAGCGCCAGAAAACGGGAATTTCTAAGAGCTATTTCGTTGAACTCCCTAAAGACGTTCAGGAACGGTTTCATTACGCTGCGGGAACGCCCATCGCAACACAGCGCGAGCTTGAGCCGATCAAAGCACGGCCAAAACAAGATGACTCTCCCAAGGCTGACAGGGCGGCTGAGCAGGGGCGCTTCCAGTTTCGGCTCTTTTCCTAAGGCTGTTGACTGTGGGGGCTCTTATTATCACCGGCTTAGTGTCGGCTATCGTTCGTTTTGGTTTTTAATGACAAGTAGTGACGCGAGCTAAGTCTAATGAAAGACTGGGAAATAATCGCTGACGATATTGAACTGTTTAGCGGGAAACTCAATTACAGAGCGGACACGAGAGCTTCATCCAGGTAGAGTGTCAGGAACTCGTCATCGGCGAGTTGCTGTCGCTGACGTGCGAGCCGCCTAATTTCGTTGGGCGCAACTGTGAATTGAAATTAAGCTACCAGACGTTCGAAAGATTTGAACGAGTTTTGGCAGAGGATTCAGGACGTCACATCGATCGCGCAGTTATTTTGATCTCCACGAGAGCGATTGCCTGATAAGACGACGCCCTACGGAAAAATCAGGTTGCGCGACTAATAGAGAAATTCGGATGTTTTCGCAAAACAACTAACTAACCGCACGAGCAGCGACTGCGAGCCTCGATGGTGGCGGAGAGGCGGTAACCGGATTAACACCGTGCTGATTCATTGAACACCGGCTGGGTTAAAGTCCCCGTCAAATTCCCGGCCCTTGCGGTCGCTGCCGTGCGCAGGATCGAGTGAAAACGCTGGCGAAGCACATCGAATTTGAATTGCAACATGGGCCGTGGTCGCACTGCGCTATCTATGAAGATGAATTGCAGCGTTTGTGGCCGTTGGACGCGCCGTATCGAGAAGTTAGGATCGCGGCTTTTGCTGCAAAGTATGGATTCCGTTTGAGATTCTATCACAAAGAAATGTGCGCCATCTTCGATTGGCAGCCAGAGGATGATGCCGCGTCAGAAAGATCGAGTTTCATCACCGGATGGACTTCTCATACAGCGTAATCCGGAACGCGGTAGGTGCGGACCGAACGTTTTTTTGATTAGATAGGCGAACAGGGTAGGCGCGTACGGGGGTATAAAAAACAGGACTAGCAAGCTTCCCAGGCAAACTTTACCTTTTTTGTTGCACGAATGCGAAACTAGTGGCACTTTACTGTGCTTAAACGTGCTTAAAAGGAGAAACAACATGACACAAGTGGAAAGGCAGAAATTGATCGAATTTGGAGTACTAACGCCAGACTGTGGCCCGAGCATTACATACCAGAAGCTGTCGCCGGAGCTCAAACGGGAAGCCAGACGACGGATGAAGAAGAGGGAGCAAATGACTGGCGGACTTCTTCTGACCAGGATCTTGGAGCGCCTAAAAATAGCAAGTTAATGCTGAAAAAGGGAGGACAAAATGAGAGACGAGGACAGACACCAATCGATGGGACTGGAAATACTAAGACCGGATGACACCACATTATGGAAGCGGGCGCTTAAATCCAAACCTGAGCGAAGAGCTCACGAGAGGAAGCTTATTTTCGGGCGTGATGCTAAGCCTGGATTTCTGACCATGATCTGGGACCGCCTGAAAAGACCGCGTTAATGAGAACCATCATCGCGGTTAAGCGTGGCAACACGACCATCAAGATCTACCGGCACAAGGGCCGCCGCTACAAGGGCAAGCATTATGAACTCTTCACGGTGGCCTATCGACTAAAGGGGAAGCATCAAAGAAAGAATTTCAGTCGATACAAAGACGCACGGAATTTTGCATCGGACACCGCGACCGCTCTCGAAAAAGCTCGAGCGCAAGTTTTGAGTTTGAGCGCCGCTGATTGGCAGAGCTACATAGCTGCGAGAAATTTGCTCCGGCCGTTCGGCATTCCGCTTCACGAGGCAATCGAGGAGTACGTTGCCACCCGAAAGCGCAAGAAGATAGTTGAAAAGCGGGTGGGGGAGATTGTCGACGAACTTTTCAAGGCAAAAGAGAGTGCCAGACTTTCCAGGCGTTATATCGAAACGCTGCGAACCTATCTGCTCCGATTTGCGGCATCATTTCAAACCAACATTGGGAGCATCAACACCGGAGCAATTACGCGTTGGCTCGATAGCCTCAAAGTCGGTCCCCGATCGTACAACAACATCCGCCAGGCTGTCGTGACACTTTTCAACTTCGCGCGGCACCGTGGTTATCTGGCGAAAGGCGAAACGACGGAAGCGGCCGACGTGGAAACCGTGCGCGATGATGACGGTGAAATTTCGATCTTAATGCCAGCGGAATTATCAAAGCTCCTCAGAAAATCAAAGCCGCTTTATCAGCTTTATTTTGCGCTCGCAGCTTTCACCGGTATCCGCTCTGCCGAACTGCTTCGACTGGAATGGAGCGAAGTCAACTTCGAGAAAGGCCATATTGAAGTAAAAGCGCGCAAGGTGAAAACTGTAACGCGGCGTCTTGTACCGATTCAGCCGAATCTGGCGAAGTGGCTGGAGCCGTACCGCGGCAGCACGGGAAAGTTAATTCAAAGCCGACGTACGGTAGACAGCGCGATCAGATTTGCGAAACGGCTGGGCATTCCCTGGAAAGCAAACTGTCTCAGGCACAGTTACGCCACCTATCAGTTGTCGATCAGGCCCGATGCCGGACGCATCGCGCTGGAAATGGGAAACAGCCCGGACAAACTTTTTACCAAGTATCGCGATCTCGACCGCTACAATCACGCGCCGGAATGGTTCGCAATCGAGCCGGCGCCGCAGCAGGCGCGCAAGATCATCGCATTTCGTGCCCAATGAACGGATTTGGCGGCGGGCTTTATAGTGGTTTCCTTTGAAACCTTCCTTTGGCGGCCCCCGGATATCCTGACCCGATTTTACTAACTGTTGAAATTGGCAGCGCGTACGAGAGTCGAACCCCCTGAGAGAGCTTATGTCTTCGCTCGTCGACGTTTTACCGTTGCCAGATTATTGACAGAATCAGCGATGGCCTCGCCTCGCTTCTGTGGCCACAGGCGTTGCAGATGAATCGCGGATTAGCGTCCGATCTCATCAACGAATCCAGCACGCTTTACGAATGCAAGCTTGCTATCCTGCCGCCTTTTAACGGACACTTCCCTCTATGGAGCCAGAAATAGATTGCAAGATGCAGTCTAATTCTCGTTACATGTTGTGGGCTTCGACATGCGCTATCGCAGCGAGCGTAGTTCTGGTCGCGTCATGCTCGGTATTCCAACCTGTTATTGACGTCGTCCCTGTTGGCAGTCTTCAACAGGGTGTTGTGTTTTACCTTGGCGACACACTTCGTCAGCGCCAAGAGTTTACCGTCACGGCCGTGACGGTGGTAGAGGAGCAATCAAATGGTTCAACACGCGCGATATGGATACTTGAAGGAGGACAGGAAGGAGGACAGCGCCTCCGCTACATCACCTATGGCGCGAAATATCCTGATCTAAAAGAAAGTCGGCGACCGTTGGGCCTGAGGCGCGGAAAGAGGTACGAGGTTTTTGTGTACACCAGCACAGGTGCTAAGAGCGTGGATGTTTTTGCATTTCGAGTCGATGAGAATGGGAACGTTAGGCAAGTCCCCTGGTTGAGAATCTAACCGAATCGATGAAGCCAACGGCCCCTGAGCGTTTCGGGTGAAGGCGGTTGCTGCCGCTGCTGCGCTGATTCTGGCGATGACCGCGCAAGCGCTTCCGCTAAGCTACCTGGTTGAGCTGGAGCGAGCGAAGATTGAGCCTGCCGCCAAATTGTTCCATCAAGAACGCGGCGACCACACCGACAGCCGAGCTTGCAAAGAACAGCGTGACGCGTTGGTGAAAGCACTCAACGGTTTCGTTAGCTTGGTTCAGAAGGAGCTTGCGCTTCTCGACGCCGACGCCGGTGACGCTAATTTCTAGAAGCAAACGGCGGCGCGTTGACACGAATGCAGCAGCACGTTCAATCGGCGCACGAGCAGCTGAAGGCGGTAGCGCGATGAGTGCCCCTGAGTGGCTAGGATTAGCAGCTCAAATCCCGATTGCGACTGCCGCGGATCGCTTGCAGTGAGGCTATGCCTTCTGCTTCGCTTTATGATTGCCGGATGGCAGATCCTTGGCCAAAGCTTCGATGTAATGTTCATTGGTTCCGCAACAGCCGCCGAGAATCGTGAGATCGAACTCACGCGCACACGCCAATTCTTCCCGCGCCCACGTTTGGACATCCGTCGCGGCGAGATGGTCCAACTTGTCGAGGTCCTCTGCCGAAAGCGGTGATGCGTTCGCTTTTAATCCGCGAACACGGGGGACCAGATCAGCTCGTGCAACGCGAAGCGCCTGCAGAGCTGTTTGCGCATGAGTGGGATAGAGACAGCCAATCATGTAGTGCCACGGAGCAGGTGAAACGTCCACGTCGATCCGCGCAATCGCCTCTGCAAGCGTTGTTCCATCGAGCATCGTGCCGTCTGGGTGCAGCATCGGCGCCAGGGCATATGGCCGGCCAGTTTGCGCCATAGCGCACGCAACCCCGTACAGTTCCGAAAAGGCTGGAAACGTTGGCGCGTAGAGAAGATCGACATGGTTCCTGGCAAGCGCCTCTACCTGCTCGCGATGATAAGCAAAGGCATTCTCCGCACTTAATGCTTCGCCAGAAGCATAACCGTTCGAGGCCGGCCCAACCACTCCTGCAAGAATTGTCCGGCCTGTCGCGGCACGCTGCCCGATTCCTCGCACCAACTCGACGGCTGCGGCGTTCAGCTCCGCAACATCGCTCGTCCAATTGCGACTAGCTCGCCATGTCGGCGTCCCAAGCTGGATCGGCAAACCAAACCGAACTGCTACGTCCGAATAACTTTGATAAATCCGGCGAAGAATATCGCGACCCGATTCGTCTCTGAGCAATTCGAAGGCCTCAAAGTTGTCGATAGCGCGCTTAAACTCGTAAATTATTCGCGTTTCGATGCCGCCATCTGTCAGCGTAATGGTCATCTCGATTTCAAAGCTCGTGTGATGCGATTCGGGGTCTTGAATCAGGCGGAGGACAATTCCCCGCTAGGTCCCTTCGCCCCCTTCCAGACCCGCAGTCCCAAAACCAAACGGCTTCTTTCAAGATTGCAGAAGATAAGCCAGAGACGACAGAAATCTAAATTTCGTGCAGCACGCGCTCCGGAATCCCTTTGTAAAAGGTAATCAACCGTCATGTACAACCATCAACATCAATAGGAGGGATAACAGTGAGCAGGCAACCGTTCAGCAAAAGGCTGCTCAGGAAGCGGTACTCAAATCGATTCGCAACCACCGGAACGGTTCCTCCAAGCGACCCACTTGAATCTTTCACCTAGGCAATGGCGATGGCTCACCAAGTCCACACCTACACCGAGCTTCGGCAACAGATTCACGACGATCTGCGGATACAACATCCCGAATGGGTTCAGCCAAATGGCGAATCCCCTATGTGTGATTCTTACGAGGCGCGTCTCATCGAACTGCTGGACGCATTGACGCAAAGGGGATCAAACGAGTCTATGGCTGCTCCTCATCATGCCCTCGAGCAGGCGAATCGGCGCTCCGATTTGCCAGTCACATTGGATCGGACAACAAATTTCAGATTCGGCCGGTTGTGATCCTTGTATTTTTGATGCGGAAATGTTTCTTAGCCACGTCGTCACGTTGCTAGTTTTAGCAAGAAGAATGTGCAATCATGTGGTTTTCATCCGTTAGCGTACGTTTAGCTGTTTTGGGCCATTTTACCTATGAAAACGCTCTTTCATAGGTGGCAGCGCGTACGGGAGTCGAACCCGTGTACCAGCCTTGAGAGGGCTGTGTCCTAACCACTAGACGAACGCGCCGCAAACGGGATACGGATAGAAATACTGCACCGACCGCGCGGTGGCAAGGTGCCGACGAAAAGTTGTGCCTGCTCGGAGACTAAATTGGCGTCCGTTTAGTCGTCTTCGATCACCGCCACCGTCATCATCTCCAGTGTGCTCATCACCCACAGCGTCCGCCGCCTTCATGGTCGTTCATATCTTCGCTTTGATCCTTCGAAGCATGATCCATGCTGTCGTCATCGTGGGAGGGCACTTCTTCGTCGGCGTTTGCATGCTTAAAGAACGTTTCCGGGTCCGCTTGTTGTCTTGTTGGTGCTGTTCGTGTCAGGAGCAAGGCTATGCGATGGCTTCGTAGCCCGTGCTACAGTGAAAATGCTCAGTGACAGACAGAGCAGCAGACGAAGAAATTTTCTCATCGTGGCGGAGCACCGCTCCGGAGGCTTAGTGACTGTCGATCAGTGAATGGGTTACCGCGTCGCGAACTCGCTTTACGAGTCGCAGGCGACGCGCGATGCTCGCGCGCGTGTGAGGACAGGAAATGTATCGTTGCAAAAGAGTTGGCGACCGAAAGCAGGCTGGGGTGTTCCAGTGGCGTGGCTGACGCTTTGCCTTGTTTGGAGCTCTACCTGGCTCGCCATCAAAATCGGATTACGCGATCTCCCGCCGATTTCGTTCGTGGCAATTCGGTTTCTCATAGCGATCATCGTGCTCGTGATGGTCTCGATGGGCCGGACGCATCTGGTCCCACGAACGCGCAACGATTATGTTGTTCTCGCCGTCACGGGGATTCTCATGTTCACCGTGAACTACACGCTGCTGTTCTGGGCGGAACTGCACGTTTCGTCAGGTCTTGCTGCAGTGCTGCAGGCAACCATTCCAATCTTCGGCATGATGTTCGCCCACTGGATGCTGCCGGATGAACCGCTGCGCTTACCAAAGCTCGCCGGCGCAATCATTGCACTCGGTGGCGTGACCGTGATCTGCGCACGGCTGCTGGGGTTCAACGGTCCGCTTGCTTTCTGGGGTGGCGTGGCGGTGGTTGTTGGCGCTGCCAGCGCGGCCTTTGCAAACGTACTTGTCAAGGCGCGGTCGATGCAGCTGGCGCCCGCAATGCTGGCTGCGTGGCAAATGATTTTCGGAACTGCGCCGTTGTTACTGCTTGGATTCGCCGTCGATGGAAACCCGGCGCGTTTTCACTGGACTCCAAGGTCAGTATTTTGCCTACTCTATCTGGCTGTGATCGGCTCGGCGCTAACCTTCCTGCTTCTTTACTGGCTGTTGCCACGCTTGACGGTCGCGCAACTGCAAAGTATCTCGCTTATCACTCCGCCGGGAGCAGTCATGCTCGGGTGGTTGTTAGGCGGGGAAACATTCCCGCTCTCGTCCTTGTTAGGCACTGCGCTAGTCCTTGTGGGAGTGTGGATGATTTTCCGAAAAGCACCTATACCAGAGCCGCTGATTCAAGAAGGGTAGCGGCTGAGTTTACTTACTGATGTTTGTGGTTGGAGCGACACCTTCAACACCGCATTCGTTAGACAGCGATCTGCTTCGGTTCCTAAATCGTTGCCGCATTTAGCACCATTACATTCGTGATGCAACCGACCACAATGCTATTCTTGGTGCCGTCTTGTGTAACAAGGATATCAAGACATTGCGGATTTTTGTCTAGAAGATCCTTGGCATCAGCAAGTGTTGCGTCTGGAGCGAGCGGCAGGAAGCTGTTAACGATGTAGTCTTTCAGCTTTGAGTCCTCTAGCAAATCTTTGAGCGACAGCGTTGTTTCGTCTACGTCTGGAGGATGCTTTTTAGGCGCCACAAATGCGTCGATTGTGCTTCGGTGAAGCACATATTTGCCTCGGCTATCGGTATTCAGAATAGGAAGGCGTTGTCGAGGGCGCGACTTGTCCTTTTCAAAGCCCTGATCGATGAGTTCTTTGATCGTAATGTCCCCCTCGGTTTTGTCTGGCGGAATCTTGAAACTTGTCACTTCATTGATCTTCATCATCGCTTGGTCGGCAGCCGCGGCTTGTAGCTTTTCGCGTGGCGAGAGTTGACGCACGAGATTGGCAGCGCTTCTTGAAGCTGCCTCAAAGTTCACCTGTCCGAAATAGAACGCGAGAACGGTTCCTACCCAGGCTCCGATCACCGGCAGAAGCACGCCGAGTACGTACTTGGCGATGTCGAAAAATTGATCCTCTTTTCCGGGTACGAGAATCGCGTTTATGCCGGCGACCAATATAATAAGACCCGCAATGGCGAGGATGGCTACCAGGGCCCAAGTCGTGACACCCTTAGCCAACGCAATTCTAAACTGACTATCCCCTTCGGATCTATCGTCGGTAGGCATAAGGTTCTTTAGTGTGGCCTTGTGTTTCAGCTGATTTCAGTCCGTTTTCTTACGGATAATCAAGCAAATTTGAAGACATTTCCCCAAGCTTCTTTCACCGTGAGCGATTAGTGATTTAGCTTGTCTTAGCGAGCACATGCCGGATTGCTTCTTCCCGCACTTGAATTTTCCTCTTGCACTTCGCCGCTCGTATATGAAACCCTGCTCGACCGAAGGCGTTGTCACAAGCTCACTTCAGACCGGCATGGATTAGCTAGAGTCTCGCTATGAAAATCCCTGTTTTCGTTTCATGTCCTACGAGCCTCTCTCCTTCGCAAGAAGCAGCTCGAACGGTGATTATTCGACAGCTAGACGACAATGATCTGGAGCCCCGCGCCCTTGGCCGCTCCGATTACCCGACTGAGCTCCCTTTGCGAGAGGTGCTGCTTATCGCACGTCATTGCTCGGGTGGCATAATTCTAGGATTCGAGCAGTTCCGCGCGAGCGGAGGATTGAAAAAACGCGGAACTCCTGCGGAGGAGCGGGTCAGCACATCAATTCCATTGCCGACTCCTTGGAATCATTTGGAGTCGGGCATTCTTTTCGGGCTCCATCTACCGACTCTAGTGTTCCGCGAAGACGGCATCACAGGAGGTATATTCGATACCGGCGTTTCAGATGTTTTCATTCATCCTATGCCGCCACCAAATATCAAAGGCTCTGCGAAGGATGCTCTGAGGCAGGTATTTCAAAGATGGGCTGGCAGAGTTCGCGAGCATTACTATAACGACAAACGCGTCTGAACCAGCACCGCCCATCCGGAACCGCAGAAACGACCATGCAGGCAAACGACATCGTCGTCAGCAACTGGGCCGAGCTGATGAATGCTCTATATGACATTCCCAGAACCGCTTTTCAAAGGTACCGGTCTGATTTTGTTTACCGTGGCGTGGCCGACCATTTTTGGGGACTGGAAACCAGTCTCCAGCGACTCCGTGGAGAATATGTCAATGTTGAAGGACCCATGCTTCGGAGCTTTCGGAAGTATGCGGAACCCGGCTCAATCCCGGACGAT